>Ga0172379_10006222_pt1 | contig 16129 bp, 16 predicted proteins | sample GrowelOW334metaG_FD_119756 | JGI IMG/M metagenome (GOLD analysis project Ga0172379, IMG submission 119756) | Groundwater microbial communities from an aquifer near a municipal landfill in Southern Ontario, Canada - Groundwater well OW334 metaG | ecosystem: Environmental > Aquatic > Deep... | reverse complement strand
CCGAAGTTTCCACTACACAAGATAGACATCAGTACAACGAATCGCATGAAGTCTTCCTTTGGCTAAAACAAAAATAAAAAAAAGTTCTTGAAAAATTTGGAATTTAACACAGTACCTCACGAACAAAGTGAGTAAAATCACCAAGACACCAAGAATTCACCAAAAGAAAAAATAATACTTTTTGAAATATGGCAAAGTAGAATTAATCATTAAAATAAAAAACCCTGCTGAATGCAAGGTTTTTTATTTTAATTCTGTTGAGTTTAGCGGATAATCTGCAAATGTTGCTGGTCAGTAATCTTTTCGCAATAATTACATTTTAACGAAATACTACCGTTCCGGTCTAAAACGCTAAACCTGGTTAAAATATTTTCATTATTGGTAATGCATTTGGGGTTCATGCACCGGGCAATTCCGTTAATTTCCATAGGAACAATTACTTGGCGTTTTTCAACTACTTCGAAATCTTTTATAATGTTCAACTTGGCATTGGGAGCCACCAATGCAATTTTATTGATATCGATATCTTTAAAATACTTATCGGAAACTTTAATAATTGCTTTGCGACCCAATCGATCGCTCTTAAAATTGGTGCCAAAAGTGACTAGGTTCTCTGTAATCTGATCGAGTCCTAATATGGAAATTACATTGAATAGGTTTTGGGCCGGAATATGGTCAATAACTGTTCCGTTCTGTATGGCAGTTACGCTTAACTTTTTATCTTCTTTCATTTTTTAACATCTAAAAATTTAACAAAACAGTTTATTTCAATCCCAAAATTTTTGCCATAATAGCTTGACGGGTATATACACCGTTCATTGCTTGCGGAAAATAATACGCCTTGCTGTTTGAATCAACATCGGTACTTATTTCATTAACCCGTGGCAGCGGATGTAGTATCTTCACATTGTCTTTGGTTCCTTCCAGCATCTTGTTTTTAAGGATGTACACATTTTTTACTTTTTCGTACTCCAACGGGTCGGCAAACCGCTCGCGTTGCACGCGGGTCATGTAAATAATATCGCTGTCTTTTATATTTTCAGCCAATTCTGTATATTCATGGTACTCAATCCCTTTTTTATCGAGAAACAACTTGTATTCCTCCGGCATTTTCAATTCGTCGGGGGCAATAAAATTAAAAGTTGGATTAAAATACGACATGGCCATAATTAACGAATGTACGGTGCGACCGTATTTCAAATCGCCAACCATTGATATTTTCAAATTATCTAAGGTGCCTTGGGTTTTTTGAATCGAAAACAAATCGAGCAAACATTGGGTTGGGTGCTGATTGGCTCCATCGACGGCATTAATTACCGGAACCGTAGCTACTTCGCTTGCATAACGGGCACTTCCCTCCAAAGGGTGGCGCATCACAATCAAATCGGCATAATTGCTTACCGTTAAAATGGTGTCTTTCAAGGTTTCCCCCTTGGAAACACTCGACGACGATGAATCGGTAAAACCAATGACTCTACCTCCAAGGCGGTTTACAGCACTTTCAAAACTCAACCGGGTTCTAGTGGATGGCTCAAAAAAAAGAGTGGCAACCACTCTTCCTTCTAAAATATTTTGAACCGGATTTTTTTCGAATTCAGCAGCTACGCGTAAAATCTCGAGATATTCCTCTTTGGTGTAATCGGCAATGGAAACTAAGCTTTTGTTTTTCATTCAGTTGCAACTTAAAGGTGAGCATAAATAAAATCGGTTAAATATAAGCAGCTCTGTCAACATTATGAATTTTTTATGCCAAGGAATTTTCTGTTTGTTTTTCGTATCTTTGTAGCTTTCTTTCCAAAATAATCCACACAAATATCAGGGAATTACTCACTCCATTTTTATTTTTAAAGGTGTTCGTGAACTAAAGGTTCGCATTTAAAATATCCCTAAAATTTAACATGCCTATAAAAAATATTTCTTTACTTTTTCCTTGATAAAAAAGTAACAAAAAATCAAGACAAAACAATGCTTCCACCCGCTCTTCCAAATAGTAAGCACCACGGCAAGGTAAATGAAACTCAATTTTTGGAATATTTCAACCATACAAATCATTTGAATGAAAAATTTCCGTTTCAGAACGCAAGCGCCCTTGCACGTGGTGCTAACTATTTGACATTTATGCGAATACTGGCATTCATTCATTTAATCAAGTTTAAACCGTTCGCATAGAGCCCTCATGGCCAATTAGCTAATTGTTGCATAAACAGGTGCGAGGGGTTCACCCCACCGCCAGCCCGTAGTTTTGTCAGGCCACAGCACCGTTCTTATCTAGCATTTGAACAAGATAGCCATCATGAAATTGGATTTGAGGAATATTTGGTAAGAGGGTAGATATACTCAGCACCTCAAAAAAGAATTAGCCTCTAATGGAAAGTCCATCAATTGCCATCAGCTTTTGCCGAAGGTGTTGACTATCCCGTTTCCGAATGGATAGTTGAATGCTGCACGAATTATCAAATTGCTGTTTGGTTTGTTCCGGGTTCTCCTCTTTCAGTACCTTCATTACATCGTTCATTACCGCATAACCAAATTCAATAGTAAAAACATCCTGTTCAAACTTTTCAACAATGGAATTGTTGGCAATGGCATCGGCAGCTGCTGAACGGTAGGCATTTATCAAACCGGGAACTCCCAATTTGGTACCCCCAAAATAACGTGCCACAACAATCAATACATTGGTAAGTCCGAATGACTGAATTTGCCCCAACACCGGTGGCCCCGATGAATTGGAAGGTTCCCCGTCATCGCTGCAGCGAAAGGTTTTTAAATCGGCTCCTAACCGGAAAGCGTAAACATGATGTCGGGCATCGTACAGTTTTTTCTTTAATTCCTTGATGTGTTCCTTCACCTCATTTTCCGATGTAACCGGATAAGCAAAGGCCAAAAACCGGCTGCCTTTTTCCTTATAAACCCCTTCGGAATAAATTGAAAAAGTAAAATATTTATCGGAATCAGAATTATCCATTGATTGCTTACTTAAAACAAACGTATCATTCCTAAAAGAACCAGTAAACTTAATATAAAACCTACCCAATTAATTCGGGTAAACCGCTCTTTAAAAAGCAACATTCCCAGCAGAACCGCAAATAATATAATGCCCAGATTATTGATTCCAAAAACCATGGAATTATTAAATTTCAAATCATTTAATGCATTGATTAAAAAATACATCGACCCAAAATTAGCAATTCCCAAGAGTGCCCCCAAAAACCATACTTTTAACTTCTTTAAATCAGTACGGTATGTTTTATTGGTAAAAAGAATTCCTATTCCAATTATGCCGGCTACGCTAAAATTAAAGGCACTAAATACAGAGCTGCTTTCCGGATTGTTGATATAATGGTACTGACAATACTTTATGATGGAGTCTAAAACACCCAATCCAAAAAATAATGCAACAGGTAATAGAATATTTTTTGCATCAACTTGCTGTGCTTTTCTCGGAAACACAACTAAAATCATACTTATAACAGCCAGTAATAGCAAAATAATTTTTGCATTGGAGAAGTAATCATTCCTATCGTAAAATAGGCTGAAAAGAACCGGTAAAACAAAGGACATTTTTGCAGCTATTGAAGTAACCGCAACTCCAGCCTTTTGAGTGGAACGGCCAATTAAATAAAAATTACCAATGAGCATTAACCCAATTAGTAACGAATAAATAACCCATGGAGGAGTTTCCTGAAAATAAGTGGCTGTTTGACTTCCGCTAATAATAAAACCCAACACAGAGCCAACCAAATAATTTACGATAATGGGAGGCAACAAGGCAATTTTCTCTCGCTCAATTAACTTAAAAATCCATAAAATAGCGGTAGATGATAAAATACTTAAAAGGAGACTAAGCATACATTTTCAAATAAAAAATCCGAAAGTACTACCTTTTAGGCAAAATGCAAAACCATTGAACAGTTACTCAGGGAAATCGCTTTTAAGAATTTCAATTTAAAATTTCAATTTTCGGCGCATGTATTCTGCATATTTTCAATTTAAAGGTATTGCTTGCGCCGGTATTCAACCTGAAATTCATAATCCCCGAGTTATCCCGATGGCTATCGGGACGGGCTATTCATATTAAATCCCTATCGGGATTTTTTTAAAGCGATTTCCCTGACCTGTTACTGAGCCATTCAAAGAATGAAAACAAAATATCGCAGAACAGACATTATTCCCATTTATTTATATTTTTACCAATCATTATATATATTTTAGTCCAATATAGTAATCTTTTTTACTGTTATTTGCCAATATATCAAAACCAATTAGAGAAAATAAATAAAATTTACTAATTTCACCCTCTACAATTATAAACACTCGAATGGAAAGCATTTATTCAGAACTATTACGCATCGAACAAAACGGCATTCCGGCAGCACTTTGCACCATAATAGAATCAGGTGGCTCTACTCCCCGGAAGGAAGGTACTAAAATGATTGTTTATAGCAACCGTGCCATTTTTGGAACTATTGGAGGAGGTTCGTTAGAAATGATGGTAATTGAAGATGCTATTAAAAACATACAAACCAACCAGTCATCAATAAAATCATACAACCTGAAACAAGACCTTGGAATGACTTGTGGTGGGATGGCAACCGTTTTTATTGAACCCATAGTTATAAGAAGCCAACTTTTTATTTTTGGCGCAGGCCACATAGGTTCTTTTCTGGCTAAACTGGCACAAATGCTTAATTTTTCGGTTACCCTTATCGATGAACGGCAAGATATATTTAATCAGAATGTTTCCGCCGACATAACACAAATAAATGAACCTTACCGGGATGCAATCCAAAATATTGATTTTACCTCAAAAGATTTTGTTTGTGTTATGACTCACAACCATGAAAACGATAAACAAATAATTGCTAAACTTGCTAAGAAAGAGCTGGCTTATATTGGAATGATTGGCAGCAAAAATAAAGTCGCCGAATTATCAAAACAATTTCTTGAAGAAGGAGTATTAAATCAAGATGAAATGAGTCGGATAGATTGGCCAATGGGGATTCGCATCAATTGTCAAACTCCCGAAGAAATAGCCGTTTCAATTTTAGCTAAGTTAGTGGATGTTAGGACTCCAAACAAACACAATAAATGAGCTACAACCGGAATTATATTGAATTTTTATTTGGCAATAAGCTAGAACGCATTGTTTGGGATAGCCAGCAAACCCTTATGCCTACAACCACGGTTTTACAATATCTTAGGGGACTTTCAAATTTCAAAGGTACAAAAGAAGGTTGTGCCGAAGGCGATTGCGGAGCTTGCACGGTTGTTGTTGCAGCCATTGGAATGAACGGTAAATTGGAGTATAAAGCGGTAAACTCTTGTTTGGTGTTTTTACCCCAGATTCATGGAAAACAATTACTAGCTGTTGAACATTTATCGGACAAAAATTCTGCTTTACATCCCGTTCAAAAGGCTATGGTTGAAATGGATGCCAGCCAATGTGGGTTTTGCACTCCGGGTTTTGTGATGTCGTTGTTTGCACTATATAAAAACAGTTCGCAGCCAACCGATGAAACAATCCTCGATGCCTTTGCCGGGAATTTATGCCGATGTACCGGTTACCAATCCATCCTTAAAGCCGCCCGGTATGCATTGAATGAAATGACTCCCGATTCTTTCACAGAAAAAGAAAAAAATACCATTCATTTATTACAAACCATTAATAAAGGCGATGCCTGCTTTAAAAGTGCCAACCAAGCTTATTATTTTTCGGAAACACTAGCCTCAGCACTTACTTTTAAAAATAAGTTTCCAAAAATACAAATCCTTTCAGGCGCCTCTGATATTGCCCTAAGGGTTACAAAAAAGAAAGAAATTCTAGCTGAGGTTCTCGACTTATCGGGCATTGAAGAATTAAAAATCGTTCATAAAACACCTCAAGGATATGATATTGGTAGTGGGGTAAGCCTTCAAACACTGAAAGAAGATCTACATTCTGAGCTACCCGCTTTAGGAAAAATTCTTTCCGTTTTTGGGTCAAAGCAAATAAGGCAAGTAGCTACCATAGGTGGCAATTTGGGTTCAGCTTCCCCAATTGGTGATTTAATTCCACTTTTAATGGCATATCGTGCCGTTGTTGTGGTTAAGAGCCCCATCCAGAATCGTTCCATTCCCATTTTGGAATTCATAAAAGGGTACCACCAAATTAATTTATTCGAAGATGAATTGATTACCATGATTCATTTTCCTAAACCAAAGAATAATAGCATAATTGACAGTGAAAAAATTTCGAAACGAACTGATTTAGACATTTCCACGGTATCTGCGGCTATGGAATTAGAGCTAACCTCCGACAAGAAAATTGCATCCATCCACCTATATTTTGGTGGTATGGCTGCCGTGGCAAAAATAGCTGCCCATACTTGTGAGTTTTTAACGGGCAAAAAATGGGAAGCTGCAACCATGGAAGAAGCCGGAGCGTTTCTTGAAAAAGATTTTGCCCCCATTTCCGATGCGCGGGCCGAAGCAGAAGGAAGAATGGCATTAGTCAAGAACTTGTTAATTAAGTTTTGGCAAAATAATCCTGAATAAGAAAGAATATGTCAGCAAAAGTATTTCACGAAAGCAGCGAATTGCATGTAACCGGAAAGGCTATTTATGTTGATGACATAAATTCTCCATGCAACACCTTACATGGGTATGTAGTAACTAGCAAAATAGCTTCTGGAAAATTGGTTTCGTTTGACCTTTCAAATGCACAGAATGTTCCTGGCATTGTAACTATTCTTTCATGGAAAGACATTCCCGGCCACAATCAAATGGGAGCTATTGCTGATGATGAAACCGTTTTGGTGAAAAAAGAAATACAATTTATTGGGCAAGCATTGTTCCTTATTGCCGCAACTACCGAACAAGCTGCATTGCAAGCTGCTGCGTTAATAAAAACTGAAGTGGAAACCTTGGAGCCGATTATTACGCTTTCCGATTCCATAAAAAAGGGTTGGAAACTCAATGAGACGGTTGTAATGAAACGCGGTAATGCAAAAAAATCATTTGAAACATGTACTCATGTAATTGAAGCATTGGCAGAAAGCGGAGCGCAGGAACATTGGTATCTCGAAACACAAGCGGCTTTTGCTATTCCGGGTGAAAATAAGGAAATAAAAGTATATAGTTCCACACAACACCCTTCGGAAACCCAAGCTAAGATTGCCGAGGCTTTGGGAATAGGGAAACATCAGGTAACTGTTGAAACCCGGCGATTGGGTGGCGCATTTGGGGGAAAAGAAACGCAAGCGAATATGGTAGCCGTTTGGGCAGCTCTGTTAGCCCATGCAACTCAAAATCCAGTAAAAATAAGGCTTTTCCGCGACGATGACCAGCGCATGACCGGCAAACGTCACCCATTTTTAACCCAATATAAAATTGGTTTTAATGCCGAAGGCAAAATACTGGCTTACCACGTTTCGTTTAATGCGAATGCCGGATACTCATCGGACTTAAGCATGGCCATATTGGCTCGGGCACGCACTCACGCCGAAAATTCTTATTATATTCCGGATATTTTAATTGAATCCACAGCATGGTGCACCAACCTGCCTTCCAATACGGCCTTTCGTGGATTTGGGGCTCCACAGGGAATCTATGCCATTGAAGATGCCATTGAACGGATTGCACAATTTCTAAAAAAGGATGCAGCAGAAATCCGGCATTTGAATTTCTATACTAAAACCCACAATACCACCCCTTACAGCGAAATAGTTGAAAACAACCATCTGGAAACTATATGGGAAAAACTGGTTAAAAGCTCCGATTATTTTAATCGGAAAAAAGCCGTAGATGCCTTTAACAAAGTCAATATATACCAAAAAAGAGGTATCGCCTTAACCCCCGTAAAATTTGGCATTTCATTCAATACACCTTTCCTAAATCAGGCCGGAGCATTGGTGAATATTTACACCGATGGTACTGTATTGGTAAATCAGGGTGGCATAGAAATGGGACAAGGATTATATACAAAAATTCAACAAATTGTTGCCTCAGAACTGGGATTGTCCATTGAAAAAATCAGGGTTAATGCCACCATCACCTCAACCATCCCCAATACATCGGCAACAGCGGCCTCATCAGGAACCGACTTGAACGGGATGGCCGTAAAAAATGCCACCGACCAAATCAAAGACCGAATTGCAGCATTCCTAAATAACCATTGGAAAATATCTGGAATAAAGAATCCAATCAAAACTTCGGAACTTGTTTTTAGTAATGAAGAAATTACTCATTCTATAAATACTAATTTATCCATTTCATTTAACGAAGTTGTTAACCTCTTATATACCAACCGCATCAGCTTAAGTGCCCAAGGTTTTTACAGCACCCCCAACTTGTATTTCAACAAAGAAACCCAACAAGGACGTCCATTCCATTATTATGTTTTTGGAATGGCGGTTTCGGAAGTGGAACTCGATTTACTTACTGGAAGGCATAAAATTTTACGCACTGATATTTTGCATGATTCAGGAAACTCCATCAACCCTAACATTGATATTGGACAAATTGAAGGGGCTTTTATGCAGGGAGTTGGATGGTGCACCACCGAAGAGATAAAATGGGATGCCAAAGGAAATATGCTGAATTACTCACCCGACACTTATAAAATACCGGGAATCAGGGATATTCCTCAACAATTCAACGTGGATTTATTGGAGAATGCCCCCAACCCAAATACCATTAAACAAAGCAAAGCTACCGGAGAACCGCCTTTGATTCATGCCCTTTCGGTATTGTTTGCGCTGAAGTATGCCATTTCATCGATAAAAAACCACAGCGTTTATCCCGAATTGGATATTCCAGCCACCAACGAAAAGATGGTGCTTTGCATTCAAAAACTGAAAGATTAAGTATAGTCGAGTACTATAAATGGTGGCTTACGAAGTAAAATATCTTGTTTTTAAACATTATAATTCACATTTCTATTTGAATCTTCATGCTGTTTCAATTACATTGATTCCAGGTAATGGATGATTAGATCCGCACTTCTATCCAGTCCTATCTTACCCGTATTGATGCAAAGATCAAACTGTCGGGCATCAGCCCATTTCTTTCCAGTGAATTCTTCTACAAATTGAGCCCTTTCCTTATCAACCTTTTCAATCATTCCCAAAGCCACTTTTTCTGATATCTGGTTCAGCTCCTGAATCCGTTTGCTTCGGAATGCAATATCAGCGTGTAAAAATACACTTACCCGATTGGTATGTTCCCTGAGAGTATGAAAGCCTACCCGGCCAATAATAACGGCAGATTGCTCGTTGGCAATATGCTTTATTATTTCGCTATCAGTATGAAATAATTCATAGGATGATGGTTTAATCAATATTGGGTTTAAATAAGCATCTGTTGCATAAGAATTTAGCTGGAAGAATGATTCCCAAAACGATTGTAATTTTTCATCCCGCTCTTCTAAATCCTTGTCTAAAACTGCCAATTTATGGGCTGCTTTTGTAAGAATTTCACGGTCAGCATAATAGATATTTAGCTTTTTTGCCAGTTGTTGTCCAATATAAGCTCCTCCACTTCCAATCTGGCGACTAATTGTGATAACGTAAGGTTTTGAACGATCCATATATACCTCCTACTTTAAAGTAAATTAACGAATGTACTAAGGATTCTAAATATACGAAAATCAAATGAAAAAGGCCAGTAATCAGAACTATTTTACTTTTGTTTTTTAAGCATAAGGTAAGGTTTGTAAACGTTTAGTTTTTAAAATTGGGAACAACGGTCAACGCCATGTTCCGGGCGGGGTTGAGTTTCCCACTTTGCATCCCAATACCCCTCACACATTACCTTACCGGTGAGCTCCGTTTCGTACCTTTCGCTATGCTCAGGTTTGAATAAAGCAGGTTGATTGTGTAAAACGACATAATAAATTGAACAAAAAATAGTTTTGCAATAATTATATGATGGTATAAAACAATTCGACCAGATAAAGGTTTTTGGCATATACAAGTAAACCCATATTGAGCGATTACCCTCAAAATAGTGGATAGAATAACAAAGATAACTGTAATAATAACAAATCCGGATTGCCAATGCCTTACTAAGTAGGCGAATATATATTTGAAAATGAAAAAAAATATTGACTTAACGGAACCCTCAAAGGGAATTACAATTGATAATTTGAACATCACTGATCCTATAATATATACAGATGATAAGGGTTACCATATTATTGGATTGACTAAGCAAAAATCGGGTAATACCAATATGGTATATTTGTTTACCGAAAATTTTACCGATTTTAATATAGTAAATCGTGAATTAATTGTAGAAAAAGAAAATTCTGATATTTGGGGTGGTTGTATTTTTTATGATAAGGGGGAATTTCATATATTCTATACTGTTCGTTCATCGGAGAACGGCTATTGGGCAAAGCAAACGATTAAACGTATAGTTACAAAAGATTTCAAAACTGTAGATTTTAAAAATCTAAATTTGACTCCCGAATTAGCCGATAATAACGAAAATATTTTCCAATACTTACCCAATAAGGATAGTTATACCATTCATAGTTGGAGAGATCCATTTATTTTTAAACACGATGGTAAATTTTACATGTTAATTTCAGCGAAACTAAATCGTAAACATTTCAATGCAACCATTGCGTTGCTAGTTTCAAACGATTTAGATAATTGGACTTTGGTAAATCCATCAATAGTTCCAAATAATGGTGAATTCGAAGAACTTGAACTTCCTTCGGTGTTTATTAATAACTCAAATGAAATAATGCTGATGACATGCTGCTGGGAGCAAAATGACTACCTTGAAACGGGTAATAATGGTTATACTCCACTAAATAATGAAAAAGGCAACAATGAAAAAATTGTTCGACGTAAAGGTATGTTGCTCGTTTTTAAAGCACAAAACATCGAAAATGCTCTTTTAGGTCAATTCAAATTTGAATCTAAGATTGAAACTCCATCAAATTTTTATGCCGGTTGTTTCGTTCCTGATCAGAATGTTATTATTGGTCATGACAAGGATAAATCATCATTAATTATGTTGAAACACAATACTTTAAAAGTTTTCAATAAACTGTAAAAACAATTTATCTTTATCATCAACAATAAGGCAAATAACAATGAATGACAACGATACAAAACGACTCTCGAGACTGACTGCAATTCTTACTCAACTGCAAACAAAACGACTTTTAACCGCTTCGGAACTTGCACAAAAGTTTTCAGTTTCAAAACGTACTATTTACCGGGACATTAGAGCTTTAGAACAAGCCGGCGTTCCGATTCTGACAGAAGAAGGGAAAGGATATTCAATAATGGAAGGATATAGAATTCCACCTGTAATGTTTACCGAAAGTGAAGCAAATGCGTTAATAACAGCCGAAAAACTTGTACTTAAAAACAAAGACGCTTCATTCGTAGAACACTATACCGAAGCAATTAACAAAATAAAGTCGGTACTACGGCTTACCATAAAGGACAAAGTCGATTTGCTTTCGAACCGCACTTTGTTCATACATAACTCCGAAAACGAAAGAACAAGCAATTATTTATCAACCTTACAATTAGCTTTAACAAATTATAATCTTGCTGAAATTAACTATCATTCACCCGACAACAATCAAACTACAAAAAGAATAGTTGAACCCTTTGCAATTTATAGCACGCATGAAAATTGGCTTCTAATAGCATTTTGCCACTTACGGAATGATTTTAGAACTTTCCGGCTCGACAGAATTCTAAATCTTACTATACTTTCCGGCAAATTTGAACCCCATAAAATTACTCTTCAGGAATATTTTGAATTAGGCAAAAAAAATACCATTCACAACCCTTGACATAGGGTTGTCATTTCACCATTTTATCTTTGCTAAAAAAATATGAATACAAAAGTAATTGGAGCCGCAATATGTTAGCTCTAAAGATGACAGGATAATGGAAAAGCCATTGGTAAATAAAGAATATCTGCTTGAGAAATTTCCAGGAAAAGGCGGTTGGACTTATGCTGCAATTCCAGAAGTTTTGCAGGACAAGCATTCTCCTTTTGGTTGGGTTAAAGTAAAAGGAAGTGTTGATAGTTATGAATTCAAAAATTATCGTTTAATGCCAATGGGAAATGGGTCACTTTTTTTACCAGTTAAAAAAGAGGTCAGAAAAAAGATTGGTAAACAAGAAGGTGATTGGATAAAGGTTGTTTTATTTGCTGACAATGCACCAACCGAAATACCAGAAGAATTACTTCTTTGTTTATTGGATGATCCAACAGCACACAAAACTTTTTTAAGTTATTCGGAAGGACAACAAAAAGAATTTATTGACTGGATTTATTCAGCCAAAACTGACGATACTAAAGTTGAAAGAATAGTAGAAACACTTCGTAAACTAACAAAGAAAAATAAACTTAGAGATAAATAACTTAATTTAAATGGAAAACAAAAAATCATTACTAATACTAGTTGCTGGACCCTATCGTTCGGGAACAAATGACATTCCTGAACGAATTGAAGTAAATGTTAGAGCAATGAATGAAATGGCTTTCGAACTTTATAAAATGGGACATATTCCCGTTTTGGGTGAATGGATTGCGCTACCCATAATAGAAATGGCTGGTTCAAAGGAAGTTGGCGACAAAATATTTAATGATATTTTTCATCCAATAGCTGAGAAACTTATTGACCATTGCGATGCAGTGTTAAGAATTGGAGGACCTTCATCGGGCGCTGACGAAATGGTAAATATTGGAACACGAAAAGGAAAAATAATATTCAAAAACAAATCAGAAATTGGAAAACTTCGTTAAAAAAAACTATGAATAAGACAACTATTTCGGAATTCAAATTGATTGGCATCAAACTCGACAACAAGACGACTAATGAAAACGGTCAGTCACTAATACCCTGTTCTGGATAATTACAGTATTCTGAATAGTCCACCCACAATGGATTTTCTTTGGCAGAATTTGCAACTGTTAATAATGCTAAATTTTGGTCACTCGATATCATTTCTGTATATGCGTTTGAATTGCGCATAACGTTTTGGCTAAACGCAGTACGGCATTAATTACTGTAAACTTTCCGAGTTGCTCCATAGCCAAAATAAATTTTGCAGCCGCAATTTAACATTTTTAATTATACATCTAAAATTTATTTTGACGGGGCTAACAAATACGTACACTCTTTAAGCTTAAACCCATGCCAGTATTGCGTTTAAGCCAGTGTTGGCAGCTGGCATTGTTTCATTCTTTCTAATTTCTTCAATAACATATCTGGAATATCTTCCAATCTTACATTTTCAATATCAAACTGAATATCTGCACGTTCATATGAATCCTTAAAATAGTTATAGTCTGCTCTAATTTCTCTTAAATACCGCTTCTTCTTTTTATCGTCCAACTTTTCTATAATTGGATTTGAATCCTTGTCATAAAAGGTTAATCTATTCAATACATTTTCAAATGAATCTAAAATTTGAATTGAATATAAGTCTTTGGTTAGCTTATGTTTCTTATAAACTTGTAGGTATGAAAATTTTAATCCTGATGGAGTTCCCGAAATAACAGAGTCAATAGGTTTGGATAATAAATAATCTAAAACAACACTTGCTTTTTCTCTGTATCCATTTAGAGTAAAGCACTCATCTTGAATTCTCTCGATAGGTTTTTTATAGTAATTCTGAACTTCTTCATCTAAATCAAAGAATGAATAACCTATTTTTTCAGCCAACATTTTCCCAATTGTCGTTTTTCCTACACAACTTATACCAACTAAATATATAATCATAAAAATCTCAGCGTTATTTAAAAATCAAATTTACGTTTCTCAATCGTAATGGATTTTATTTGCTCAATATTCTCTAATATTTTTTTGCAAGTAAATTCCAAATTCTCTTTGTCTGGTGGATTACCCCAAAACAAATCGTCTAACTCCCAATCTTCCGCTTTAATTATTTCTCTAGTCAGCTTTTCGACTTTATCAATGTATTCAGTCTCATTTTTGCAATCACCAGATAATACACCATAATGCAATGTCAAATCATGAGTCAATTTCTCAGCCTCAAATAAAATCCCGTTATAAGCTTCTGTTGATAAATCGTCTGTATCCACGTGCAGTACCTCTATTTGTCAAGTAGGCAAAGGGAGTTTCACCCTAAGCCTCTCACAGAACCGTACGTGATACTCTCGCATCATACGGCTCTTGTTGTACGTAAGGTTAAGCTCCTGTGAAGCCATACTGCCAATGTACAAAAATATAGGGAAAAGATTTCGCTATACTTCTAATATAATTGCCAGCTTTTCGCATGCTTCCTTTAAAGCTTTTATACTTCTTTACCGCCCATTTAATTAGTCGCCAATTGAACAAACCAAAAACCCTGTTTAGCTTGTACGGACTGAACTTTCCATAGTAGCTGTACCAACCTTTTAACTTTGGGTTAAATGTTTTGGCAATTTCTTCTAAGGTTGAGCCTGTCCATTGATGGAACTTACTCTTTCTTAGTTCTTCTGCTATTTTTAGCTCTTTCGTTCTACTAATGGCACAGTCGTAGCTAAGAAATAGTTTCTTAGTGCGGCTGCTCATTAGTGGTCTTGGTTGAAAACTGAATCCTAAGAAGTCAAACTTCACAGTCTTGAATTCCTTTCTCCTGTTAGCAGTTTTACAATAAACTATTTTAGTCTTTTCGGGGTGTAATGATAGTTCGCAATCCGTTATCCTATCGCTGATTGCTTCAAGTACTTCTTTGCTTTCTTCTTCGGTGTTGCAGTGTACAATAATATCGTCCGCATATCTCACAAAGCTTAACTGTGGATAATGAATTTCCATCCACTTATCAAAAGCATAGTGTAGGAATAGGTTTGCCAATAGTGGGCTGATGACCCCACCTTGTGGTGTGCCAACGCTCCTTTGGGTTTCCTTTCCGTCTTTGTCAATCATTGGTGCAGTTAACCAACGCTTCACATACATAATCACCCATTTTTCGCTTATATGCTTCTCCAAAGCTAATATCACTTTTTCGTGTGACATATTGTCGAAAAATCCTTTGATGTCCATATCGATTACCCAGGGGTATTTCAATACGTTCTTTTTCACATTGGCTACTGCCTGATGTGTGTTTCGTAAAGGTCGATATCCATAAGAGTTGGCTGAAAACTCTTTTTCCAGCCTTGGCTCTATGTAAGTGCGGACAACTTCTTGTGCTATTCGGTCACTTACTGTTGGAATGCCTAACTTTCGTTTCTTGCCATCTGCTTTAGGAATGCTTACTTCTCTTACGCCCATCGGAAAATAGCTGCCCGAACTCATCCTGTTCCAGATTTTGTAGAGGTTTTTCGCTATGCCTCGGTCGAAGTCTTCTAAGCTCTCTTTATCAATTCCTGCTGCTCCTTTATTACGATGAACCTTTTTGTAGGCTTCGTAAACCATTTGTTTGGTAATTGGTATTCCCTTTGTCAGAATTGGTTTTGTCATCCCTTGGTTGCCCAAAGTTGTAAAGTCCAGTTCTAACTGTACAACCTCAGTCCTTCGCTCCACTCCCATTACAGAAGCTTCTTCACTAATACGACTGAGTCCGCCATCACACATAACTTCGGTATTTTGCCTCACAGGTCTTTCTCCTGCTTGTGCAGTTCCCTTTGCATTTATGTGTGACTTCCTCTGTTCCATAATTAAGCCTAAATAGAAATCATGCCTCCTTCGTGACGTCTGCCGCACAGCCAGTTATCAGGTTGCCCGCTGTACTCCTCCCTACGTACAAGCCTCCATAGGTTTTGACAGAAAGTGCGTTTTCTCGACATTTCATCAGAGGTTCATTTTCATTCATCTTTTCTATTCTTACCTAATCCATCTTACTGGACTTTTTCCCCTTACCGTTCAATACCTCATAGTTGCCCATTCAGCACCGAGGGGTGGTTTGCTGGCTCCTCCTGAAAAGTGCCAGCGGTGGACCTTCCACCATCTTAATTACAACATTGAATGCGCCATCTTTCGATGTCGCCTCATTTAGAGCACACGGCTTGCCTACAACGTTGACGGTATGGCCAGTAAGGGATTCGGAGCTCCACACTACAATTTCCGCATGTCGTTTCTTTCTTATTCATATTTCAAATATAGCACTTTTGCCCTTATTATGTTTACCGCAGGTTGAACTAAATCCCTAACGGGATAGTTTCCGTT
>Ga0172379_10006220_pt1 | contig 16133 bp, 9 predicted proteins | sample GrowelOW334metaG_FD_119756 | JGI IMG/M metagenome (GOLD analysis project Ga0172379, IMG submission 119756) | Groundwater microbial communities from an aquifer near a municipal landfill in Southern Ontario, Canada - Groundwater well OW334 metaG | ecosystem: Environmental > Aquatic > Deep... | reverse complement strand
GAGGACTCCGTTACTGTTGATGAGTTTCAAAGTCATCGGGAATTTGGAGCCGGTCCCCAAGTCAATATTGATGTTATCGCATGCCGGATTGGGATACACGTTCATTTCCGGCCTGTCCTCCCTGGTAATAAGAGGTGGAGTGCCGAGAGTGCCCGGAAGCGTGTACCGGTACAAACCATCACCGGTGGCAGGATGGCTGGCGACAAAGAATAGAGCATGCTGCCAATAATGGACGTCATGAATGTTGCTTAATTGGGTATCCGCCCAGGGCAGGGGTTCTGTTCCTTCAATCGTTCCGTCGGTAACCCATAGGTGATCGGATAAACCCTCGCCGGAGCAAAAAAAGACCATTTTATCCCCGATGACCGTTAAGCCACGGGGGAGGGTACTTTGCTGACCATGTGCCAGCTCCATGAAAATGCCGGTGCCGCCTGCTGTTCCATCGGATACCCAGAGCTCATAACCATTCTCCACGGTATATCCTGTAAAAAAGAATTGTTTACCTAAAGAAGCCATGCCGGAAAAAGATTTTTCAGGATTGGAACCGGTATCCAAATACCCTGTCAACCGGCGGGTAGTGGTGTGTTCACCTTCGGAATACCAGAGTTCCAATCCATCTTGCGGCGTGGAATAGGTAAACACCAGATTTCCCTGATGGATGCCCAGAAACTTGATGTACAGGTCTTTGGAATAGTTGTTGCTGTAATCAGCAAGGCAATGGCTTCCGGATTTTGTACCATCGGTTACCCAGACTTCACGCGTTTTTGAATAATTACCATATGGATTGCCGGTCGTTCGGTCCCAGGTAAAATAGAGCTTTCCATTTGCTGCGCAAATTTGGGGAGTAAAATAAAGGCTGAAGCTGTAATTCTGATTACCAATCAAATCATCGATGGACCGGGTGCCCTCTTCTGTGCCGTCGGTTACCCAAAGTTTAACACTGCCTATACTGGTATATGCAAAAAAATAGAGAAGATCTCCGGCAACTGTCAATCCATAAGGTCTTTCGAACTGAACGCCCTGGAAATCCTTATCTAAAAGTCTGGCTTCCCCCGGATTACCATCGGATGCCCATAATTTCCAGATATCACCATATATTTTACTTTTCCCGATAAACCAGATCCTGTCGCGAAAAATCACCTTGGTATTATCCGGCGGATTTTCATCAATCATCAGATTTTCAATCTTGACCGTTCCCCGATCGGATCCGTCCGTCATCCACAATCCGGCAAAATCATAATCATCCATATAATCGGTTGAAAACGATTTGGCTGTGAAAACCAATCGATTCCTGAATTCAATTAAAGCATCAGGATTGGTACTGCGGACATTGTTGTTTCCAGGCAGGGTATCGATATCTTTAACCATCCGGCTGCTTTCAGCCGTACCACCGGTGGTCCAGAGTTCCCGGCCTGTTGTGGTGCTGTTGGCCCTGAAAAAGAGCTGGTTCCCGGCCGGACAGAGTTCTTCTATTGAGCCGTAAATGAAATTCCATACCATCTTCCGGAGCAGGCTGCAGGAAGGCGGCGAGGTTTGCAAAACATAGGGATCCCTGGTATAACCGTTGTCATAGAGGTTGAAAAAGATTCCCGGGCTGGCCGGATATAGAGTCATACACTGTTTAGCTATTGAGTATACAGGTTTCAGGGTACGGTCATCAAGAAATAAGAGTGAACCTGAAGTTGGTAAAATGATGAGATTATCCTGCCAGAATGCGTCCCTGCAAAAGGTGGTGAGGCTGTTTAAGGTGCCTGCCTGCCGGTATCCGGATGAGTCCAGCTTCCAGACTTCGGTCATCTGTGGATCCAAATCAATTCTGACAAACAGGAACAGTGCATCCGGACTTTTGACAAAAGTGAAGTTTTGAAAGCCATTGGGATGCTTACGGAGAAGTGTTACCTCACTGCCATCGAAGGTGTAAAGGGAATGCCAGGTGGAATCACCTTGCGATTCCGGTATATCGAATATCAGTTTGCCCTGAAATTCAAGGAAAGAGGAAAAAAAAGGATTGCCGGATCCGCTTGAAAAATTGGTTTTATTCTGCCAGATTTTCCGTGTACCCGCTTTGGTTCCGTCGCTCTCCCACAATTGTGAAGTATCGGCGACATGAAGCACATAGCATTTATTGTTAAAAATCAGCATGTTATCAAAAGGATAGGCTGACCCTTTGGTCCTGATTTCAACTAAGGGAACGGCATCATGATTGAACAGATCGGTGAAAAAGAAATTCTCTTTGGACTTGCCTTGTCCGAGAAAAAACAGGCCATTCCGTGCCATGGCATTAAGGCCAACGGAGTAATCTTCACGGATACTGCTGGTATCGCGCAAACCCTGGTAGAATTCCGTGACCAGCCCGGTAACGTTGTCGATCCATGACAGTCCCCCTCTCCAGCTGTAATAAACCCTTTCCTGAGAGGCCCAAAGGCGGAACTCCTCGTATATCATGCTGTATGGCCGGAATAAATCCACCAGTTTCTGGCGTTCCGTACCATCGGCTTTCATCCTCCAGATGGCAAATTTACCCCAGGGATTATCGTAAATCTTGTCGTATTGGGGTTTTGACCCGTAAATGTAGAGCCAATCCCCGCATGAGGTAAAGGCTTCCGGAGTGATATCACGGGTCAGGCAGTGAGTCCCGGCCGGAGTCCCGTCGGTGCAGTACAGCGCATATCCCATCTGGTCGAACGCATTGAAAAAAACCTTTCCCTGGAATTCGTAATAAACAGAGGCTACGGAGGTATTGCGCGTGGTATCCTGATTGGGATGGGCAATAAGCTCAGCTTGCGATCTTGCAGGATATGGGATAATAAAAAGTGCCAGAAGTGCAAGGAGGATCAAGGGGAGCTTTCTGTACTGGCCACAAAGAGGATGGCTCATGGATGGCTTGAATTTTTTCGTTAAATTACCAAAAATTTTCCTTTCCTGATTGATCACCCATCCTTACCATCCTCCCATGAAAAGATTCATTCTGACAGTAGCAGTCTGCTTATGCGGACTCACCGCGTTTTCTCAAAAAATTGTCGTTAATCCAAAATTTGCGGCGACCACCGCGGATAAACTGACGATCACGCGAATGGAACTGCAGGATACCTGCACCATACTTGATTTTTTCTATTCTACCGATCCCGGCGGGTCGTACCGTATTCCCAAAGAAAGCTATATCCAGCCTTCGGATGGCGGCGACAAGCTTCTGGTAACCCGTGCCGAGGGTGCTGTCCTGGATTCCAGCTCCACAGCACCAAATACCGGCAAGGCGTTTTACCGGTTGTTCTTTCCCCGATTGGACCCATCGGTTCCGATGATTGATTTCGGCGAGGGATCTGAAACGGGAAGCTGGTTCATTTACAATCTCGAACTGGTGCCCCAGGTGCACAAATCAGTTTTCCCGGAGGCCATTGCAGGGAACTGGTTTCGTACCGACGGCAGCAAGGAGTGGGTATTTGGATTCCAAAGCCCTTACATTGTGTATCGCAGCAATCTATACAAGCCGTTATCGGTAGTCCAAAAGGGTGGGGGATTCGAATTGACCATGAAGAAAGACGGTAAGACGATGATACTGCATGCTATGCCTGGCAAAGATAGGGGGCTTCTCATCGGTACCGATCCCGGGAACCTCGAGCTCTTCAGCCGGGAGCGGGTGGCTAAGCCTGGTTATGTTGTTCCTGATGACCAAGAATATACTGGTAAGGTTATCAGGCCTGGAAAAGCTGTGTATAAAGGCTACCTGAAAGGCTATCTGCCGAAAATGGGGAAGACAGGGATCATCTATGTCAATAATGTATTGACCAACGATCAGGAACCAGTCCTGGTCAATTTCAACGAAAATGGTTCCTTTGAGGTTAAGGTTCCGATGGAATATCCGCAATCGGTTTTTATCCGCTTATTCGGAATCAGCAAAAGTATTTTTCTCGAGCCCGGAAAAAGCCTGTTCAATTTCTTCGACCTTTCCGGCAGCACTGCGTCAAACCCGGATGACAACTGTTTGTTTATGGGTGAATTGGCAAGGATCAATACGGATTTGCTGGCAGCCGAATCCATTGGCCGTCCCAACTTTGCCCTGATGCTGGAAAATATCGGAAAGATGACGTTACCGGAATATAAAACCTGGCTGTTGGAAATCGGAAGGCAGATGGAGGATTCCCTGAACCGGTTTGTTGCCGGATATCCGATCTGTAAAAAAGCCCTGCAGGTAAAAAGGCTTGACATCCCAGCCATGGTCAATGAGAATATCCTGTCGTACAATATGTATAAGCAATATTATGCCCGGGATCCAAAAACCCGGCCGGCCACTCCGGTGGCTAAACCCGACAGTTCGTTCTATTATTTTCTCCCGACTCAGTTGCTTAATGATCCGGTATCGGTCATATCGTCAAATTATAACTCGCTGATAAACAGGGTATTGTTTTGTGAAGTTGTGCGACCGGCAAAGATCAGTTATTATCGGCCGCTATTGGATTCGGTGAACAAGATGGGGTTGAAGCTGAGCGAGATTGAAAAGCAAACCTTGCAGGACCTGGCATCGGGGAAGCCCCTGACAGGTAAAGAGGCCATAAGCAAGGAGGAGGCAGAATGCTGGGCTCAGTTTAGTGCCAGGCATACCGACCTGATATCGGCGACCGCCACGGTGGTTTATCATGAGGCGGTTTCCGCGCTGATGCAAAAGTGGTTCAGGCTGGAGCCCGGACTGGTTACCGACTTTGTCCTGTCGCAACGATTGGCCGGATTAATGAAAAGCTCGATGGAACCCTTGAATCAATATGAGGTAAAATCAGTTAATCAGCGAATGATCACCCCGGAAATCCGTAATTACCTCCTGGCCAGCAGCCGGGAAATGGAAAAAAAGGTCAAGGCTTTACAAGCGGAAAGCAAGAAAAAAACCGGCTATATTGTGCATGCGGCGCCGGTGACGAAAGCCGATTCGCTTTTTGAGGCTATCGTCAAACAGCACCCCGGTAAAGTGCTGTTTATCGACTACTGGGCAACCTGGTGCAGTCCCTGCAAGGAAGGAATTCTGCGCATGAAACCACTCAAAGAGGAGTATATCGGCAAGGATATCGAGTTTATCTATATCACCGGGCCCTCTTCCCCGCAAAAAACCTACGACCTGATGGTGCCCGACATCAAGGGCCAGCATTACCGGGTTGACAAGGATGGCTGGAATTTCCTCTGTTCAAGATTCAAGATCAGCGGGATACCCCATTACATGCTGGTCGGCAAAAACGGCAAGATCGTCAGTGAAGATTTGGGAGGCACGGCGCAGTCCAATGAAGCGCTGAAAAAGTTGCTGGACGGGGAGTTGAGGAAGTAATATGCTAATGTGCTAATGTGCTAATTTGGTAATTAATTTAAACATCGGGGTTATGAAAGTTAAAGTTCGTTTTGCAGGGCTTTTTGTCATCCTTTTTTTGGTGGCAAACAGTTTGTCGGCTCAGGAGCCGTATGCGCCTAAGGTGCTGACCGACAAGGATTACAAGCAGGCAGAAAAGTATATGAACCGCAACTGGAGTTCGCTGGTTTACGGGGCAGGCGTTCAACCCAAATGGATTGATGACAATCAGTTTACTTATCGGACGAATACGCCGGATGGTTTGGTTACCTACCTGGTGGATGCGAAGAAAAAAAGCAAAAAAGTATCGGTCGCAGAAACGCCGGCAGCCCCGAGGTCCATGGATCGCTACCGGAGCATGGGGGTTCTCTCACCGGATGGCAAGAAGGAGGCTTTCATCAGGGATTATAATCTATGGGTGAAAGAGGTTGAAACGAAGGCAGAAACGCAGCTTACGAAAGATGGTGTTGAGGATTTCGGCTATGCTACCGACAATGCCGGCTGGACCCGGAGCGACCGCCCGGTCATGCTCTGGTCGCCCGATTCAAAAAAGATTGCCACCTTCCAGCACGATGCACGCGGAGTCGGCATGATGTATATGGTTTCGACCAATGTAGGGCATCCTAAACTGGAGGCATGGAAATATCCGCTGCCCGAGGATACGGTTATTTTCAGGGTTGAACGGGTGGTGATCCATCTGGACGGTCCCAAAGTGGTGCGCCTGAAAATGGGCCCCGACCAGCACCGCGGAACCATCACCGACCATATAGCCGACGGTGGGGTGCTGGGAGATGCCGAGTGGAGCGAGGATGGATCGAAGCTGGCCTTCGTTTCGGTTTCACGTGATCATAAAGATGTGGCACTCAGGGTGGCGGATCCCATGACCGGGGATGTGCGGACCGTCCTCAAAGAGACAGAAACCACCTTTTTTGAATCCGGATTTGATATGATCAACTGGCATATGCTGGCTAAATCGAATGAGGCGATCTGGTTCTCGCAACGAAGTGACTGGGGACATCTCTATCTGTATGATCTGGGGACCGGAGCACTGAAGAATCAGGTTACCACCGGAGACTGGCGGGTGCTGCAGCTTCTGCATATCGACCGGGAAGGGAGGAAACTGCTGTTTACCGGTTCGTGCCGCGAGCCGGGCGATCCTTATTTCACCTATCTGTACTGTGTGAATTTCGACGGATCGGATCTCAAACTCCTGACACCCGACAGCGCGAATCATTCCGTCTCCTTTTCGCCCGGATATGATTACTTTGTGGATACCTGGTCAACACCCGTTACCCCTCCGGTATCGCAACTCAGGGATATGAAAGGGAAGAAGCTCCTCGATCTGGAGAAAGCTGATATTTCCAAATTAACGGCTGCCGAGTGGAAGGCTCCTATTCCCATCACGATGAAAGCCCGCGACGGGGTGACCGATATATACGGATTGATGTACACCCCTTCATTCCTGGATGTCAATAAAAAATATCCCATCATTAATTCGATCTATCCGGGACCGCAGTCGGGGAGTACCGGCTCAAGGAGTTTTGCTTCGGTCCGCGGGGATCAGCAGGCAATGGCCGAGCTGGGATTCATTGTGGTGACCATCGACGCCATGGGCACGCCTGGCAGGTCGAAATCCTTTCACGAAGCCTATTACGGCAATATGGGCGACAACGGGCTGCCGGATCATATTACGGGCATGAAACAGCTTGCAGCGCGTTTTAAATGGATTGATATCGACCGGGTGGGGATCTTCGGTCATTCGGGCGGGGGTTTTGCTTCCACGGATGCCATCCTCCGGTATCCCGACTTTTTCAAGGTGGCCGTCAGCGGATCGGGTAATCACGACAACCGGAATTACGAAGATGACTGGGGTGAGAAATGGCAGGGCCTGCTCACGAAGAACCCGGATGGTACCACCAGTTATGATAACCAGGCCAATCAATTGCTGGCAAAGAACCTGAAAGGCAAGCTCCTGATCACTCACGGCACCATGGACGGGAACGTTCCACTGTCTAATACGATGCTGGTTGTTCAGGCCCTGATTGCCGCCAACAAGGATTTCGACCTGATATTATTCCCGAATGCCGGTCATGGGTATGGCTCTGCGTCTTCCTATATGATGCGCAAGCGGTGGAATTATTTCGTAAAAAACCTGTTGGGAGCCGATACGCCGAAGGAATTTGAGTTTGGGAAGTAGTGGTGTAATAACCTGGTAGGAGACCAGAATACCCCCTGTTTTGCGACAGTTTTTAAAAATAATTGCCCCAAATATGATACAATATGAATAATAAATTGCCCCAAATTTGTGACATTTTCGCTTATCTTTGCACATCATGCAAACCTTATCAAATTAATGTTTAACAGGGATATTATAGGGGAATTAAAAAAATGGGCAGAAAAAGCAAATCGTAAGCCACTGGTAATAAGGGGTGCCAGACAGGTGGGAAAAACTACTGCCATCGAAATGTTCTCTAAGGATTTCGACCAGTATATCAGTTTAAATTTAGAGAAAGCAAGTGAGAAGGAGATATTTGAAAAAGAGTATCCTTTCCCTGATTTGCTCACAACCTTGTTTTTGTTTGCCAGAAAAAAGCGCCATGGTGGAAGGACTCTTGTTTTTATTGATGAGATTCAGAACTCACCAAAGGCAGTGGCCTTGCTGCGGTATTTTTATGAAGAAGCAAACGATCTGCATGTAATAACCGCCGGGTCATTACTTGAGAGCGTTATGGACAGAAAGATTTCTTTCCCTGTGGGCCGGGTTGAATACATGGCTATGCGACCCTGTTCTTTCAGGGAGTTTCTGTTTGCCACCGACAATCACCAGTTGGTCGAAATGCTCGAAAAACCGGAAGTTCCCGGATTTTTACATTCGCAGTTTCTCTCTTGGTTTAAAAAGTATGCTACCATCGGCGGAATGCCCGAAGTAGTTAACCTTTATGCGCAGAACGCTGATATTACAGCGCTCAATGAGGTGTATAGCTGTCTGATTCAATCCTATTCCGATGATGTTGAGAAATATGCCACTTCCGCTTCGCAGGTTCAATATATTCAGCATGTTATTGCTAATGTATTTCGGGAAGGAGGAACAAAGATCACATTCGAAAAATTTGGCAACTCGGGTTATCGTTCACGTGAAATGAGGGAAGCTTTTCGGATAGTTGAAAAAACAATGCTGATAAAGCTGGTATATCCATGCACATCGGCCCAAATACCCATCAAGCCAAACCTGACAAGGAAGCCAAGATTACACTTGCTCGATACGGGTTTGATTAATCACTCTTTGAAAATTATGGGCGAACTTGTATTTAGCGGCGATATCAGCGAAACGCACCGGGGAATTATAGCGGAGCATATTGTCGGTCAGGAATTGCTCTCATCTGGTTTCTCTGTCGGTAACGACCTTGGTTTTTGGACTCGGGAGAAAGCCGCTGCCACCGCTGAAGTGGACTATGTTTTACCCTATAAAAGTAAACTCATACCCATAGAGGTTAAATCGGGCAGCATCGGGAAGTTACGGTCGCTCCACCAGTTTATGGAAAGTGCACCCCACACAATTGCTGTGCGGGTTTACCAGGGCGAGTATTTAGTACAAAAAACCAAAACGGCTTCAGGTAAGGAATTTACTCTCCTTAACCTGCCCTTTTATCTCGTTCACCGAATTCAACGCGAATTAGATAAGATCATATAGAAAATCCTTAGGATGGACCCCTGGCATATGCGGGCCAAAACAAACGAGGCCATCTGGTTTTCACAACGGAGTGACTGGGAACATCTCCATATCGGGACTGGATGGCAATGTGCCGCTTTCCAATACCATGCTGGTGGTACCGGCGCTGATTGCCGCCTTCGAGTTCAAATGGGGAACCAAACCGGCAAAGGCTCCGCAGGCATTTACGCAGGCCTATCCTAATACAAGCTTTGAGGTCATCAATCCGGAGAATTACCTGGCATTCATCACTTAAGGATCCCCACCTTGCGTATGTCGGAAACCGTATTAGTGATAAAAAATCCCCCGCCTCAAAGAAAATTCTTATCCATAAACGCCTGAAATTGTTCTTTATACTGGTCGCCTATCGGGATGTATTCCTTGCCGAATACAATCCGGCTGCGCTCCACGGTTTCTATTTTATCGAGATTGACGATAAAGGAACGGTGTACCCGCATGAATTTTGAAGCCGGCAGGCGGGAATCGACCGTCTTAAGCGATCCGATCGATAAAACCGGTTTGCTTTCGCTCGCAAGCCAAACTTTTATATAGTCTTTCAATCCCTCGATATAGAGAATGTCGTCGAAGCGGACTCTTTTGATTTTATATTCCGATTTGAGAAAAAGGAAATCCGCATTGGTATCCAGGTTTTCGGCGGGCTTCCTTCCAGGATCGATCAGCCGCCGGGCCTTGAGTGCAGCTTGCAGGAACTCCTCATAACTGTAAGGTTTAAGCAGATAATCTACCGCATCCAGCCTGAATCCTTCGAGCGCATACTTTTCATAAGCCGTTACAAACACCAGCTTCGGTCCGTCCTGCAGAGTCCTGACCATCTCGATGCCACTGAGATCGGGCATCTGAATATCGAGGAACATCAGTTCTGCCGGTTCATTCCTGAGAAATTCCATCGCGGTGAAGGGATTGTCGAATAGACCGGATAACGACAAAAACGGGGTTCTCCGGATATAGTCCGCCAGTAATTGCAGGGCCAGTGGTTCATCATCGATGGCAATGGTTCTGATCATCAGACGTTATGAGGTTCCATTTTGATTTCAAGATGAACGGTGAACCGGTCGTCACCACGGTTGATAACCAGGTTGTGCCGGTTGGGATAGAGCAACTGCAAACGCTTCGTCACATTTTCCAGTCCGATCCCGGAATCCACCGAAGGACCTTCCCCCGTGGCCCTTCCCAAACTGTTCCGGCAATCAAACACCAGCGAATGGGCGGACAAGGCCATGGATATGTGGATAAAGGAGGAATTCTGATAGCTGATCCCGTGTTTGAATGCATTCTCGATGAAAGGGATGAAAATCAACGGTGGTATCCGAAGATCGGGATGATCGTTCGGGAAATCTGCATGGAGATCGACCTTGTCGGATAAGCGCAGCCGCATCAGGTCGATGTAGTGGTTCATAAAGCTGATTTCCAGTCCCAGGGTTGTTAACCCCTGCTCCGACTCATAGAGGAGGTACCGCATTAGTTTCGACAACTTCAACACGGAATCCCTGGCATCATCCTGGTTGATTCCGATCAGGGAATAGATGTTGTTTAGGGTATTGAAAAAGAAATGGGGACTGATCTGGTTTTTTAGGAAAGCGAGTTCAGAATTCAGTTTCTGCCGTTCGAGTTCTTTTCGCGTTTGTTCATTTTCCGATAATTTTTCCGAAACCCGAAGTCCGACACAAAATCCGGATATCAGAATGGATGTGAACAGATAATTGACCAGGAAGAACCTCTTGCGAAAAGTATCGGGGTTGCCTTTTTCGGTGAATTTTTTTGCAAATTCCGGTGCCATTTCCTCAAACCGGGGCGGTGGTTTGAAAAAGCGTTCACTGGCTGCACTGGTGCCGAGATAGATGGCAGCGAACAGGATTGCCGTCAATCCCAAGAAGAGGATTCTTCTGCCGGTCAGAAAATATTTGGGGACCAGCCAGAAATAGCTCAGGTAAAAAAGGATCACGTAGGTAAGGATCTGGACATAGAAACGGCCCAGGTGGTCGTTAATCTGGCCGGATTGCTGGCTGAGTCCGTAAACCGGTAATATCAGGAGGATCGCCCATCCCACGATGTGGAGGACCAGCTGCATCCGGTTCTTACCGATAAAGGGAGATCTTTTCATAGCTGTTTTGTCAAAGTTAAGGATTTTAACATGGCTACTCGTACCTTAGAGCATCAATCGGATCGAGGCTTGCCGCTTTTCTGGCCGGATACCATCCAAAGAAGATACCGATGAAGGAACAAACCAGGAAGGAGAGGATTACGGCTTGCGGCATGATTTCGATCGGCCAGTTCATCAGTTTTCCGAGCAGTGCCGAGGCGCCAATCCCAAGCAGAATTCCAAGAATCCCTCCCAATACACTGATCAGGATGGATTCGGTGAGGAACTGAAGCAGGATGTCGGTTCCACGACCACCGATCGACATGCGCAGGCCGATCTCCCGGGTGCGTTCGGTAACCGATACGTACATGATGTTCATAATGCCTATTCCTCCAACCAGCAGTGAAATACCCGCAATGGCCCCGAGCAGGATGGTGAGAACATTGCTGATCGAGCTGAAAGTGGAAACCAGTTCTTCCTGGGAGCGGACTTCAAAATCGGATTTGTCCGTTTCCTTTAGTCCATGCCTTTTCCTCAAAACAGTCTCCATTTCTGTTACGGCTATTGGTGAGGCTGTTTCACTGATAGCTGAAGCATAGATCCCCTGAATGTGGGGAATGGCCAGAATGCGTTTTTGTATGGTAGTATAGGGAGCCAGAATCACATTGTCCTGATCCTGACCGAATTGACTCTGTCCTTTTGCGCTAAGTATCCCGATCACACGGAAGGGGATGTTCTTGAACCGGATGGTTGCTCCAACCGGATCCGCTCCCTCACCAAACAATTCCTTGACCACGGTTTGTCCCAGCAGACACACCTTGGAAGAGGTTTTAATTTCCGTTTCGGAGAATATTCGTCCGCTTTTAACCGTCATAGTTTTGATTGACAGGTATTCCTGATTAACTCCGAAAATGGTGGTCGGGTTGTTTTCGTTACCGGCCACGGCCTGACCACTCCCCCGCACCTCGGGGGAGACCCATTGCACCGATGGGCAGTCTTGCCTGATCGCTTCCATATCGTCTAGGGTGAGGGCTTTGGCATCGCTATTCCCGAGACTTACCCCTCCCCTTTGCATGCTTCCGGGGAAAACCATGATCATATTGGCCCCCATTCCGGAAACCTCATCTTCGATGCTTTTTTTCGAACCCTGGCCGATCCCCAGCATGGCGATAACCGAGGCAACCCCAATGATCACTCCGAGCATGGTTAAGAAAGCCCTGACTTTATTACGCAACAATGCATTGAGCGCAATTCTGAACAGATTTGAATAGTTCATGATATCCTTTCAATCAAAATCATTTACAGGTGGCAAGCCAGCCAGGATTTCCCGGGCTGAATAATATTCCGAAGCTGCCTGTTCCCGGATCATCTTTCCATCGCGGAAGATCAGGCTGCGTTTGGTGAACCGGGCGATATCCTGTTCATGGGTAACAAACACAATGGTCTTTCCACGTTCGTTTAATTCCTGAAACAAGGCCATAATTTCATAAGAAGTCCGGGTATCCAGGTTTCCGGTGGCCTCGTCGGCCAGTATCACAAGGGGATCGTTTACCAGCGACCGGGCGATGGCCACCCGCTGCTGCTGACCCCCGGAGAGCTGATTCGGCATGTGTTTCATCCGGTCGGCTAACCCCACTGCTTCCAGAGCCGCGATGGCGCGTTCCCTTCGCTCTTTCGTCCGTACTTTTTTGTTATAAAACAGGGGCAATTCGACATTTTCGAGTGCCGAAGTCCGGGGGAGCAGGTTATAGGACTGAAAGACGAACCCCAGCTTTCTGTTCCGAAGGGCTGCGAGTTCATTCCGGCTGAGACCGGCAACCGGAACCCCGTCGAGGGTGTACTCCCCATGAGTGGGCTTATCGAGGCATCCCAGGATGTTGAGCATGGTCGACTTGCCTGATCCGCTGGCTCCCATAATGGCTACAAATTCGCCTTCCCCGATTCTCAGATCAACGCCCTTCAGGGCATGGACGGTGACTTCCCCCACCTGGTAATCTTTGTGGAGCTTATCGACTTGAATGATTGATCGTTCCATGATCATTTATTTTTTTTGGCTCCGGGCGGAGTCGGCATGAAAGGGCTTCTGGTGGCTTCGTTCGCGGCCCCCTCGTTTTTTGAGTCAACCGTACTCATACCCAGTAATATAACATCACCCTCCTTCAACCCGGATTTTACTTCCACCAGGGTCCCGTTGTCGAGCCCGGTTTGAACCTGCACCCGACGGATCAGCATTCCCTCCTTCACCCAAACACCGGTCCCGGTCGGGGACTCTTCCAATCCGGGCGGCGGACCGGTCTGATTTCCATTTGATCCGGTAAGCGAGGCAACATACGACTGCAGGAGCGTGACATCAGGGTTGAACCGGAGAGCCTTACCCGGTATGGTGATGGCTCCCTGCATTTCATCGGTATAAACGGTGATACTGGCGGTCATCCCCGGCATCAGTTTCTTTTCGGGATTCGGTGCATTAATGATTACCGTATAGGTAACCACATTAGTGGTCACAACCGGCTGAATGCGTACCTCAGAAACAATTCCCCGGAAGATGGTTTCAGGATAGGCATCGACAGTAAATTCGACACGCTGGTCCATCCTGACCTTCCCGATATCTGCTTCATCAATATCAGCCTGTACCTGCATCTGGGTCAGGTCGTTGGCTATGGTGAACAGGGTTGGGGTGCTGAAACTGGCTGCTACCGTCTGACCTTCGTTCACCGCCCGGTTTAATACCACCCCATCGATCGGCGAGTATATAGTGGCATATTTCAGGTTGATATCGGCACGGTCGAACCGGGCTTTTACCGATATCATATTGGCCTTAGCCTTGTTAAAGTTATAATTGGCCAGATCGTAATCGGTTTTTGCAACCAGCTGCTTATCGAACAGGGCTTTTGTCCGTATGAAATTTGCTTCCTGATATTCCCTCTCGGCCTCGGCATCGGCAACGGAGGCCTTGACTTCCGCCAGGCTTGCCAGCAAAGGTGTTTTGTCGAGTTCGGCCAGGAGCTGCCCCTTCTTAACCTGTGAATTAAAATCAGCATGCAGCCTGAGAATCACACCCGAAACCTGTGTCCCTACGTCTACTGTCTTGATGGCTTCCAGGGTCCCGGTAGCTGTTACGGAGTTGTTCAGGTCACTCTTCCCGGCAACGGCGGTTTCGAATTTGAACTCAACCTTTTTCTTCTTGCATGAATTCAGGATCAGACCAGTTCCAAGTGCCAGGGCTGGAACCGCTATCAGTAACCATTGGATGTGCTTTTTCATTTGGGGTGAATTGCTTATGTATTCTTAAAGATTTAGTGACTTGCCGCTATAGAAATCGATGAGCTTATAGCTGAATATGAGATTGTAACGCGACTGGAGTAATTTACTCTCTGCCGTGATGATATTGGTTTTCTGAAACAGATAATCCACCGAATTGATCATACCTTGTTTGAATTTTTCGGCTGCTACCGCAGATGCTTCCAGGTTGGAATTATACTGATCCACGCTGGCTTCATATTCCTTTTCAGCCGAGTTGACATCGGTGCAAGCCTGCTCGATCGATTTGCGAAGCTGGTTCATGCTGTTTTTCAAGTCGAGGTCAGCCGTTTGCGTGGCCAGCCTGGCGATCTGGACCTGATTGCGTGTCTTGTTGTTGGAATAGATAGGAACCGACATGGAAAGTCCCAGGGTTGGATTGATGTTCTTTCCAAGCTGGCCGGCCAGCGCAACACTTTGGTCTACACTGTAATAACCCGTGCTGAATCCGGCATCCAGGGAGAGACGCGGGTAATAATCGGCTTTTGCCTGCTCGATACCCAGCTGCGAAATTTGTTGTTTTAAAATATAACTTTTTATCTGGGGTTTGATTTCCAGTGCGATCCGGAACACTGAATCGGGATCCGGGTTCATGTACCTATTAATGAGATCGTTAAGAGTAGGTTTGGCAATACTGAATTGGTTGTCGACCGGTTGTTCGATCAATTGCATGAGGTTCAGATTGTTGATATCGAGCAAACTCTGTGCGTTAGTCAGGGTCAACTTTTCGCTGGCCAACTGTGACTGGATCTGGAGGTAATCGGCTTTAGAAATGGCGCTGAGGGCAAGTCTTTCAGCGGCCAGTCGAAGTTCACCGGTTGTTACAAAAATCTGTTGACGACTGTTACTCACTTGCTCTTCGGCATACAGAATCTGCAGGTAAGCATCCATGACCGACAGGCTGATGGTTTCTTTCAGTGCTTCCAGGTCGAGCTTGCCTGATTCGAAATCGAGCCGGGCTTGTCGGATGCTGGTGTTGAGCTTGCCTCCGTTGTATATGACCCATCCGGTACTGAAGGAAGCTGTTGTACTTGAGGACCCGTCAAAGGAATCCGTCCCGGTTATCTGATCGGTTTGATTGCCCCAGCCGAAACCTTGCCGCATCGAGGCGGCAACCGAGGGGAAACGGTTGGTTTGGGCCTGATCGACCTGTATCCGGCTGACCTCAATGTTCAGCCTGTTCTGCTGGATCTGGATATTCTTTTCAAGGGCCTGGTCGATGCAGGATTGCAACGATCTTTCCGTTTGCTGGGCGGATAAGTTACCGGGGAAGCAGAGCATTCCGGATAGTATCGCCATCAATAATTGTAATCTGGGTTTCATTTTGTCGGCTTTTCTGCAACGAAAGTAAATCCGCACTTACCAAGCGGAGTAACCAATTAGATCAATAGGTACAATTCACCCACGGAAAGTCGAAATTCAGGGTAACATCAGGATTAGAGTACTCCCGATGGGGTATATGCTTAAAATCAGCCTCCCCGTAGGTAAAATCGGGCTGTCGGTCGGGATGAATACTTTTTCCCGTAAAGAAAATCCTCCTTTACGCCTCCTTTGTCTGAAGTTGTTCAGTATTATGATTACTTCCAAGAATCCTGGAAATCAATATGCCAAGTAAACTCTGCCCGACCCATTCTTTCAAAATCTTATGTATTCTTCTTTTCATTCTGACGGTTCCTTCTCATGCACAGGTAAAGGAG
>Ga0172379_10006219_pt1 | contig 16138 bp, 13 predicted proteins | sample GrowelOW334metaG_FD_119756 | JGI IMG/M metagenome (GOLD analysis project Ga0172379, IMG submission 119756) | Groundwater microbial communities from an aquifer near a municipal landfill in Southern Ontario, Canada - Groundwater well OW334 metaG | ecosystem: Environmental > Aquatic > Deep... | reverse complement strand
TCTTCAAGATATTCCGCCTCCTGCAGCTTCCCGGAATGGAAGACGTGATAGTCCAACATATATACAACGGCAAAAATTATCGTTACATAAAATAAATATTTCCACCAGGGCGGAAGATTGTTATCCAACTCTCTAATCCCGTCATAATCATGGTCAAGTAAAATATCTTTTTCTTTTTCAACGGGAGCGGCATCAACTAATTTGTTATATAATAATTTAGAAAGCGCAGGTTTACGAACCGAACTTTTTTCGCTCTCCGTTTTTTCATGGCTAAAAAACAGAACGATGAAAATAATAAGCACAAGGAGTAAGAAAATCAGCGCCGCATTATCAATGTAGGCAACCATATCCATTTCTTTTGTTTGTCCAAAAGTAACGGAGGCTGACATGAAAACCAGGATTAGCAGTTGCACCAATCGATTTTTTTTGTTTTGAATAGTTTGTTTCATAACAAATCCTTTAAAATTTTCTGTTTTCATCTTCCGCATCAAGGGGAAGATTTTCCATTTGTTTAACATAAGATTTATCAATTCGAAAAACCCATATTACGGTTAAGATAAACGCCAAAAGGAAAATCAGTAAAGATACAACAGGGAAAATACTGATCCCTTCAATTGAACTTAAATAATTACTGAACATTTGCTTTCTCTCTTCCTGCTATTGTTTTTTGGCTTTAATGTCTGTCCCTAATCTTTGCAGATACGCAATTAACGCTATTATCTCTTTATCAGGATCAACAACAACACCGGCTTTAGTAAGATCAAGCGCAATCGAATCAGCCTGCTTACCAAGCTCATTGTTTGCAATATTTTCAAAACCATCGGGATAAGGAACTCCTAATTTTCTTAAAACAGAAATTTTCTTTGGTGTAGTTGAAATGTCTAAAACATTTTCCGAGAGCCATGCGAACGGCGGCATAATTGAGCCGGGAGACATCAACCGCGGATCATTCATGTGATAATAATGCCAAACATTCGGATATTTTTTACCTTCCCGCATCAGGTCGGGACCGGTTCTTTTCGATCCCCAAAGGAACGGATGATCGTAAACATATTCTCCTGCTTTTGAATATTCGCCATACCGTTCAACTTCACTTCTGAAGGGACGTATAAGTTGAGAATGGCAGTTTACACAACCTTCACGCATGTATAAATCTCTCCCTTGCAACTCCAACGGTGTGTATGGTTTTACAGAGGAAATTGTGGGGATGTTCGTCTTAACTAAAAATGTCGGGATCATTTCAACGATACCGCCAAATAAAATTGCGATGGCAGCGAGCAAAGTAAATTGAATCGGACGGCTTTCAATCCATCGATGACCGAGCCCCTTTTTATATTTGATAGGAGCTTTAACCATTGGCGGAGCTTGCGCTTCTTCATCGGCAACAAACTTTCCTTGCTTTGCCGTTTTAATTAAATTATTAACCATTACAAGTACACCCGTCAAATAAAGCAATCCGCCGACAGACCGGATAATGTACATCGGAATGATTTGTAAAACTGTTTCCAGGAAATTCGGATATTGGAGAAGTCCGGCAGGAGTGAATTGTTTCCACATTAATGTTTGAACTAACGCAGACCAATACATTGATGAAGCATAAAAAACGATTCCTAAAAATCCGATCCAGAAATGGAAGTTTGCTTGTTTTTTTGAATAAAGCGTTGTGTTCCATAATCTTGGAACGAGCCAATAAAGAATTCCGAAAGTTAAGAATCCGTTCCATCCTAAAGCGCCGATATGCACGTGAGCAATGATCCAATCTGTAAAATGCGCCAACGCATTAACATTCTTTAGCGAGAGCATTGGACCTTCAAAGGTTGACATACCGTAAGCGGTAATAGCTACAACCATAAATTTGAGAACCACATCTTCTCTTAATTTATCCCATGCGCCGCGTAATGTTAAAAGCCCGTTGATCATTCCACCCCAGGAAGGAGCGATAAGCATAATTGAAAAAACAGTTCCTAAAGATTGAGCCCAATCCGGTAAAGCGCTATATAATAGATGATGCGGACCAGCCCAAATATAAATGAAGATCAAAGCCCAAAAGTGAATTATTGAAAGGCGGTACGAATAAATCGGTCGGTTTGCAGCTTTCGGCAAAAAATAATACATCAATCCAAGATATGGCGTTGTTAAAAAGAAGGCTACGGCATTGTGACCGTACCACCATTGAACCAACGCATCCTGAACGCCTGCATAAGCAGAGTAACTTTTGAAAAGTGTTACCGGAATTTCAATTGAATTAACAATATGTAAAACCGCAACCGTTACAATTGTTGCAATATAAAACCAGATTGCAACATAAAGATGTTTCTCTCTTCTTTTGGCAATGGTTCCAAATAAGTTAATAGCAAAGACAACCCAAACAAGTGTAATAAGAATATCAATTGGCCATTCAAGTTCGGCATATTCTTTACCGGAACTTATACCGAGAGGAAGAGTAATTGCCGCGCAGACAATTATCAATTGCCAACTCCAAAAATGAAGTTTGCTTAAGAAATCGCTAAACATTCTCGCCTTGCACAAACGCTGCAACGAATAATAAACTCCCATAAATATTCCGTTACCAACAAACGCAAAGATCACGGCATTGGTGTGGAGCGGGCGTAATCTGCTGAATGTTAAATAAGGAATTCCCAGATTAAGGGCGGGGATGTAAAGCTGTACGGCAATTATTAAACCGACGAGCATCCCAACAACGCTCCACAGAACTGTGGCGATGGTAAAATATTTTACAATCTTATTGTCATATTTAAAGGTTTCGATTTGCATCATTTATTCTCCAGATTTATTCAAGAGTTGGTTTTATTGGTTTTCTCATTAAGAATAGTTTGTTCCTTGTCATCAAAAAGCATTCGAACAGACGGCGTATATTTATCGTCATACTGTCCGCTTTTTACAGCCCATATAAACGCGGCAAGGAAACCGCCTGCAACCATTATGCTGAATAGTATTAATACTACTATAACACTCACAGTAATCCTTTCCGTTTCGCAAAAAATGTAGTGGTTATTGTTGTAAAGACTACAACTGAAATTGAACTAATGGGCATTAAAATGGCGGAAAGTAACGGCGATAATAAACCCTGCACCGCAAAATATAAGCCCAAAAGGTTGTACAAGATTGAAATGCAGAAACTAGCATAAATAATTTTCAAACTTATGGTCGTAAAGTTAAGAAAAGTTGGTAAATTTTTGAACATTTTTGCATTTAAAATTGCGTCGCTCGCCGGCGTAAAATTCAAGATATCTTCTGAAATGGAAATACCGACATTGCTTTGCGCTAATGCACCGGCGTCATTCAATCCATCTCCAAGCATTAAAACTTTTTTCTTCTCCGACTGAAGTTTTTTAATAAAATTTAATTTGCCTAACGGCGATTGTCTAAAAAACACTTTTTCTTCGTTTCCAAAAAGTTTAACCAAATAGTTCTTTTCAGTCTCGTTATCACCCGAAAGAAGGTACGAATCATATTTTTTTTGCGTTTGTTTAATTACCGAATCAGTTTCATCGCGGTATTTATTCTGAATTTTATACTTCCCTTTTACAACATCATTTATTGAAAGATATACTTCTGAACTTACGGGAACCGGAATCGTTTCATAAATCGTTTCTTGGTCTTCCTTAGTTTTATTTAATTTGAAAAAACTTTCTCCACCGATTTTTATTTCCCGCCCGGCAATTTCACCTTGAATTCCCTGTCCAACAATTTCAATAAAATTTTCAACTTTAAGAATAGAAGGTCCTTCAATCGCTGCGAAAATCTTTTTACTTAAAGGATGATTGGAATTCCGGACTAAGGATTTCACCAAGGTATTCTCTTCGGTTGAAAGAGCGTCACCGACAAACTCAATTTCTGTTTCTCCCGCTTTGGTAATGGTTCCGGTTTTATCCCAGACAATTGTATCAATCTTCGCGATATCTTCTAAGACACGAATATTTTTCACATAAAAATCATTCTTTCCGAATATCCGCAGCGTGTTACCAAGTGTAAATGGAGTTGACATTGCAAGTGCGCAAGGACAAGCGATGATAAGAACCGTTATGAAAGCGGTTATCGCAATATTTGCATCAATCCGTATCCAATACAAAAAAGCCGTTGATGCAATGAATAAAATAGCAAAGGTGAAGTACTTGCTGAGTGAATTGGCAATTCCGGTAAATGAAAATTCCACTCCATCTTTTGCTTGAAAATTATTCCACAATTGCGTTAGATAACTCTGTGAAACTTCTTTTAAAACTTCTAACTCAATAGAACTTCCCATTTGTCTTCCGCCGGCGTAGATCATTTCTCCAACAACTTTGCTAACAGGTGCAGATTCTCCGGTTACAAAACTATAATCAATATTTCCCTCACCGCTAAATAAGATTGCATCTGCGGGAATCAGCTCTCCGTTCCTTACTACAATTCTTTCTCCAATTTTTAATTGGGAAAGAGGAATTGTTTTTTCATCTCCGCTTTTTTTCACGGTGATGGAAATTGGAAAAAAGGATTTGTAATTTCTTTCAAAGTTGAGAACGTCATAGGTTTTATTTTGAAATATTTTCCCGAGCAGTAAGAAAAAAATCAAGCCGGCAAGAGAATCCATGTAACCGGGGCTGCCGTGCGCAAATATTTCATATGAGCTTTTTCCGAAAAAAGCCAAGATGCCGAGAGAGAGCGGGACGTCTATATTAACAAACTTTTTCCGCAATCCTTTAAATGCCGAAATAAAATATTCTGAACCGCAATAAAAAAAAAGAGGAAGCGATATGAGAAAAATAACATAACTAAAAGTTGTTCGAAGTGATTCGCTTGAAACATCAATTGAAAGATATTCCGGGAAGCTTAGAAGCATAATATTGCCGAAACCGAAACCGGCAACTCCTACTTTATAATATAATTTTTTGTTTACGTAATCTTTTGATTTCTTCTCAACATCTTCAAAACTTATCTGGGGTTCATAACCAATAAAGGCAAGCAATTCCACAACTTGACGAAGAGAAATTTTAGTCGAATGAAAAGAGACCGACAATTTTTTCTCAACAAAATTCACTCTCGATTGCATAATCTCAGGATGAATTTTGAAAAGATTTTCCAACAACCAAATACATGAGCTGCAATGCATTTGCGGGATAAAAAAGGTTATCGTACTGATTTTCCCATCAGAAAAATCAAGCAGCTTGCCGTTGAGTCCTTCATCGTCCAAATATTCATATTTATTTTTCAGTGGAAGAGTTTTTTGTGTTTTTCCCGGAGACTCGTTAAGCTTATAATAGGTGCAGAGATTTTTTTCATTTAAAATTTCATATACAACCTTGCAGCCTTCACAACAAAATACTTTGTCATCCTTACTGATTGAATCAGACGGACACGTATCACCGCAATGATAACACACAAGTTCGCGATCTTGGAAAACCACTTCTTTGATTGCCATAAAATTTAATTCGTAGATAAATAGTTTTGGGGTATTTCGGCTGGATGTTGCTCTTAAACAGAGATGAAACTCAGGGCTTACCTCCCCGCTAAGTCCCAAGTTTCATTTCTTAATTCACAACTAATATCCAATTTCAACACATTTTATGCCAGCCAAAAGAATATATTTTTTATTAAAAATGATAGATAAAATAATTGCTTTGCTATAAATAACAAAATATTTCTTGATTTTGAGAATAGTTAGAAACCGGCGCGGATACTAAAGGATATCCATCTTCCACCGTCAATTTTGCTTGGTCCGGCTTGGGTAATGATTACTACCGGGGAAACGGCAGAAGCCGGAAGCTCTTTCTTAATAATTTGAAGAGGAATGAATTGCCCCGCTTGCAAAATAAATGTACAAAATTTTAATTGATACGATGCAGAAAATGAAATTTTACCAATTAGCGCTTTTCTTACCGGCAAAATATTCCTTGAAAAATCTTTCACTCCAAAAACTAAATATGACGGCTGCCAGTTGTCTAACGTTACTTCGGGTAGAATCTGGTGAAGTGAAAGTTCAGGTTGAATTGAAAAACATGAAAAAGTAAACCGCTTTTCGGCTTCCAAAGAAAAAAGGTAAACCTGTCCCGTTAGCCGATAATTAATTCTGTTAGCAATAAAAGAAGTTAGAACTGATGTGAAGGGCCACGACTGTATATTGCCGACCATAGAACCTTTGAAGAAATCATACCTGATGGATATTGAGGGAATCCATTGGTAATCTATAGATTCCGAACCTTTCAATTTAATTCCATTATAAAGCGCGTCCGTAAAAGAATTTTGACTGAACGAATTCTGTGAGTAGAAAAGATCAAAAAAACTTTCACCCTGCCCATGAAAAAAATTAATTTCAACAGGAATTATAAAAGAAGAATTGGTAAAGATAAGTTTTGCTAGTGACCCGGCACTTTTGTCATCAACGGCAAAAACCGGATTTTCATTTTTGTTTTTTGAACTTATGTATTTTTCATATTGAAAGGTTAACCCGGTTTTTTTTATCGGATGAAATCCAATCTCATAAAAAACTTTTGTAAGCATCGTCATGTTGTTAATATCAATTTCGGAATCTTGATATCTCAATCCGAATATCCATGGGAAAGAATAAGAATAATAACCGATTCTGAATCTTTCAAACCAATGAGAAGAATTTCTAAATCCAAAACTTCCTCCATAATCTAAAGTAGATACACTTCTAATTTGATTTACCCGCAAAAACAATTCTGCAAAAAATGGGTTGAACGAGAATTCATTATCGGCGGTTAAACGATGAATTGACTGCCCGGTTTTAAAATGTAATAGGCTGATCCCGTTTTCAACTTGAATATTATTCTTCCCGGTTTCGATGGAGAAAAATAATCTGTCTTCTCCGAAAGAAGTCTCAAATTGTGCAGAAGTTTTTTGAAACGAAATAGCAGTGTTTGATGTTGAATTTTTTGTTCTTAATAAATCGAAATATGAAGTTGATAAAGTAACAGTTGAAAGTGAATCGCTTTTCAAATAAAATGGCTGTGCAAAAACAAATTGCACAGCCAAAAATGAAAGAGCTATTACGAATTTTATCACTGTTTCGTAATAGTAACAAGATTAGAATACTGAATTTCTTTTAATACTAAAGGTTCCCAATTATTTCCGTAACCCATGTTATAATCTTCAGGATTATTGGATGTCCGCAATTGGTATCTATATGTTATTCCATTGGTAACGTTATTATCCCAAAAATTATTTTGGTAATTTGTCTTTTGATAATCAACCGGCGTTGAGTTGGCGCCTGTTCCTTTCATTACCCAGTATGTATCATAATTATCCCACTGCAATCGTATTTGGCTGTATTCAGAATAAGCTGTAAGATTTTGCGGAGGTATAACCATTTTAAAACTGTGATCCATTTGGGATTTCGCTTTAACCATTAATTGAGTGGAAGGTCTTGCGTTCAACTCGTAATCCGAAGTTCCGTTATTTACAAAAACTTTGTAAGTAACATTATCTTGATCGGCAATGATAATCTTTGCACACCCCCAATTATCCGTCATTTTTGAATAAGTTTTAGATGCAGTAACAACTTTGACCGTAAACGGTTGTTGCTGAGAATTATAATAATCCCACCAAGTGTTGAAGTAAATTCGAAAACCAAATTCTTCGTCAATGCGCAATAGCATTTTCATTTTGTCATTGGTCATACCTGGAAAAACTCCGCCAAAAGTTGGATCCGGCAAAATGAATTCTGCATAAGTGTTAGCGGTAAATTTAAAATTAATATCTTCCGCTCCGCTTGCAATTACTGTGTATGCAGGTAAAAATGCAGCTTTGGGATTTGCAACCGGGTTATCAAAAAACTTCCCGATATTTACTTGAATATCCATCGGATTACCGTCTGATCCAGCGTTATCGATATGAACATCAATAGGACTAGTCATAGAAGTTTTCATTTTGTTCAAATATTTTTTTGCTGTGTCAAGATCAGCTTGTTTTAATCCATCGTTCCCAAGCTTAATTGCTGCATCAGATTGATGGCCGGAAATAGTTTCAAGTTTAGTTATTCCCAAAAGCATTTTGTCAACCATAGCATTTATCGAAGCCTTTGCATTTGAAGAATGTGTAGTTCCATCACTTGCTAAATAGAAAAAAGATGTGCTGTTTTGTTGTAGCGCGGTTATAAGAGATTGCTGTTTGTAATCAGGCAACTCAAATTTATAAACAAGAAATTCTTCCAACATTGCTTTCACACCTTGCAGTAAAGCATCGGTAAACATAACTTCGGTTGAATAGAGAAAAACCGCAGCGAGTTTTGTATCGCCTTGCATTTTTCCGCTTACTCTAAATTTAAATGTGTCGGCATTTTCTACAAATGCAAGCTGCTCAATAGCGTAATTAATTCTTGGCAAGAATGCATCCCGGAGAATCCTTTGCATATCACTGATCAGCGGAGGATCAACCTTAGCTATCGAATAAATTTTTAAAAGATTTTTCGCCATCTCATTAACAGGCACAACCATTTGCGATGTTGATGAAAGTAATCCCGCATTTTTTATTGGCGGGGGTGATAGAGTCAAATTTGAATTTCCAAAACTTTCCCATTGTTTAACAATCCGGTTAACAGCGGTATCTGCATAAGTACAGAGTATTTCTGTAATAGCTGCGCCAAGATGTGCATCCTTGTTATTCGGATCAAGTGTGATGGCTTCTTTGTAGAGAGTATTTGCTGTCTTAAAATTCAGGGCATCAAAGTCTGAAGCATTTTGAAAACTACCATTTGCCCAAGCCATAAAAACAATTTCTAATGATTCATAGGCTTGCTGGGATTTGAGGCTTGACCCTGCCGGGTCTGTTGTTGGTCCGGTTGGAGTAGTATCTTCTGATTTATTACATCCAACGATAAAAAATAATACGTAAAAGAAGTAAAATAGTTTTTTCATAACTTTCCTTTCGTAAAAAAAGATTTACAGAAATAACAAAATTTCTTATTGAAACTTAGGAAAGCTTTAGGCAATTAGCAATGTTTTATAACACTCTGGCATCGATGTTTGTTGCTTCTTATCAACTCTTCCGCTTTGACGTGCATTAAGAAAACAAATTTTTTCTCTCTTCGATTTTTGCTTTTTATTAACTCTGGGATTGTAGTTTCGGAAAGCTGGCGGTCAATCAAAAGAAATTTCTTTTTTAAACTAAGTTACCTTAATCATTGAGTTCATAATTTTCATCGATCAACAAATTCCCCTTGTCTGAAGCGGACACTGCCAAATAATCGCATCGTTCATTTTCATGATTCCCATCATGTCCTTTGACCCAGCAAAACTCAACCTCATGCTTTTGTAATAATGCATCAAGTTGAATCCACAAATCGGGATTTTTTACTTTTTCTTTTTTCCCGCGCGTCCAATTTTTTGCTTTCCAGTTTACGAGCCATCCTTTTTGAATCGGCTCAATTACATATTTGGAATCACTATAAATCTTAACTTTACATTTCTCTTTCAATGCGCGTAAACCTTCAATTACTGCAAGTAATTCCATTCTGTTGTTGGTTGTTTTTCTATATCCGGCGGAGAGCTCTTTCCTTTTTCCATTAAATAATAAAACCACTCCATATCCTCCGGGACCAGGATTATTTTTTGCAGATCCATCAGTATAAATTGTAATTTCTTTCAAAGGAATTCTCTTCGTTGTTATTGCGCTGAAGAAAGAGTTACAATTTCAGCATTAAGTTTTTTAAGTTCTTCGGCAGCTTTTTCAGCAAAATCATTTCCGTTTGAAGCATAGATGATACTTCTGCTGGCATTAATTAAATAAGGAGTAAAATGATGCTGTTTAAACAAAGTAATAACTTCCTCTAAACTACCGCCTTGCGCACCGACTCCCGGTAAGAGGATGGGCAAATCTTTTATTAGTTGGATATTTTCTTGTAGCTGTTCAATTTGAGTAGCGCCGAAAACAATTCCACAATTAGCAAATTGTTTGTTCCACTCATTTACTTTTGCAATTACTTTTTGATAAAGTTTTTCACTTGTAGATAATGTCAGCGTTTCAAAATCATTTGCGCTTTTATTTGAGGTCAGAGCCAAAACAAAATTGAGTTTATCTTTGTACTCTAAAAACGGTTGTACGGAATCATATCCCATGTAAGGATGAAGCGTAATGGAATCGAACTTAAAATAATCATAGACAGATTTTGCATACATCGCGGAAGTAGAACCGATATCCCCCCTTTTGGCATCAGCAATAATAAAAATTTCTTCGCCGATATATTCGATAGTTTTTTTAAGTGAAGTTAATCCTTCAATTCCTGAAGCTTCGTAAAAAGCGAAGTTCAACTTGTAGGCAGCGGCTTCTGCGCGGGTTGCATCTATTATCGATTTATTAAAAAGAAATATCGGATCGTCTGAATTCTTTAAATGATTCGGAATTTTTTCGATATCGGTATCCAATCCAACACAAATGTGTTTACCGTTGGTAACTGCCGAATAAAATTTGTCTATACTTTTCATAATTAATATTTTTCAAAAGTTAGTTGTTTGAGTGATTGCACGCTTGTTTACTTTTAAAAAGAATGACTGAATGGAAGAATGATTGAATGATTTTTTAAATTACAAATGATAATTCAACTTTTCACTGATTGTTTCATTCATCCATGCACTCATTCATCCATTCGTTCGTTAATTTAGTAAATCATCTTTTCCCATCACTCTGATTATTTTTTTACGTTGATTCTTTCCTCGAACGATGAATATTTAAAATAATACCGAGCATCGCCATATTAATTAAAAGCGAACTTCCGCCATAACTTACAAAGGGAAGCGGAATTCCGATGACCGGTAATATGCCAATCGCCATACCAATGTTCACTAAAAAGTGGACAAAGAAAACGGTAAGAATTCCTATAATGACCAAACTAAGAAATTCATTTTTTGCAAATGACGCCAGACGTAAAATTCTTAAAAACAAAACAAGAAATAAAATGATAACGAAAAGACTTCCGATAAATCCGAACTCTTCGCCGATTACACAAAAGATAAAATCCGTCCATTGTTCCGGAATAAATTGAAGCTGAGTTTGGTTGCCGTGCAAAAATCCTTTCCCGAAAAATCCGCCGGAACCAATTGCAACTTTAGCTTGAATAGCATTATACCCGGAACCAAGCGGATCAGCATTCGGATCAATAAACGCACGTATTCTTGTTTGTTGATGCGGACTAAGAATGTTGAAAATATTATCAACAAAAAATCCGGATGCAATATTTAGCGCTAAAATTGAACCGCTGAGAAAAATATCTTTCTTAAAGAAAAAGAGAATTACGATGACAAACCCGACTGCAACTGCAAAGTAAATTGGTCCAAACAGTGAAGCAACCGCAACAATACCGGGGCTAAGCACCACTGCCAATCCGAAAATACTTATTCCCTTCCAAAATAAAAGTGCAAGAAGAATTCCGATAAAAACAAATGAACTTCCTAAATCCGGTTCAAGCATAATTAAAGCGATGGGAAATAGACCAATAACCAGAGCGATACAAATATCTTTTAAATTATCTAAGTCTGTTTCTTCCCGCGAAAGAAAATTAGAGAGGAATAAAATTGTTGCAAGTTTAGCAAATTCCGCAGGCTGAAAACTAAAACCACCGAAAGCGATCCAGCTTCTTGCACCGCCGATTTTTCTTCCGATAACTAACACAACCAGCAGTAATAAAATTGACAAAGCATAAGTAGGTACTGCGGAAGGTTTTAAGAGTTTGGTTGGAAGTGCGTAAATGAAAAATAAGACGCAAAGCGAAATTCCCCATGAGATAAGTTGTTTATCAAAATTCCCTTTTTGGCTAATAGTATTCTGTGTTGAACTATAAATTGCAAACAACCCGATAACCACCAAAAGTGTAACGGATAAAAAAATCGTCAGATCAAAACGGTCGTTTAATTTGTAACTAATCCGCAAAGGGTTCTGCTCCTTGCTTAACTTCTATTTTGTTCTTGTCGGAAGTTGCAGCTGTTTTCGGCATACTTCTTCTGACGTAGGTTTCAATTATTTTTTTTGCTATCGGAGCTGCCCAGGTTGCGCCAAATCCGGCATTCTCAATTAGAACAGCCACGGCAATTGTCGGATTTTCGTACGGTGCAAAGGCAACAAAAAGCGCATGATCTTTACCTTGCGGATTTTGCGCTGTTCCCGTCTTGCCCGCGATATGAATATCATTAATGCGGATATTTGTAGCGGTACCGGCTCCGTTCACTACGCGGTACATTCCTTCTTTAACTATATCAAAGACACTTTGATTAATTCCAACGTTTACTTCTTTGTATTTATAAGAATGAAATTTTTTGTTTTCATCTAAATAACCTCTTACCAAATGCGGGACAAATGATTTTCCGTTATTGGCAATCAATGCGCAATAATTTGCAAGTTGTAACGGAGTAACATTTACCTCTCCCTGACCAATCCCAAGGCTGGGTAAAATTCCGTGAGGCCAGTTCTTACCATAAATTTTTTCATAGTATGCTGAGTTTGGGATTAATCCTCTTACTTCCTCATTGATATCAATTCCCAATTTTTTTCCAAACCCAAACCGTGTTGCGTAATCCTTCAAACGGTCAAGTCCGATTTTAAAAATTAATTGATAGAAAAAAACATTACATGATTTTTCTATCGCTTGAATAACATTTAACGAACCGTGCGAACCGTGGCATTTAAACGATCTTCCATAAGTAAAACTACCGCCGCAATACAAAGTTGTAGAAGGAGTTATTACACCTAAATCTAAAGCGGCAATAGCACATAATAATTTAAAAGTTGATCCCGGTGGATGGGCAGCCATCGAAGCGCGGTTAAATTGCGGCTTCAACGGATCGTTTAATAATTGTCTTAAATAGTCTTTCGGCGTAAAATAAGAAAATTGATTAAGATCAAATTGAGGTGAACTTGCAAGCACCATTACCTCGCCTGTGGAAGGTTCAATTGCAGCAACGGCGCCTGCTCTTCCGTTTAATTCTTGTTCAGCTATTTTTTGCAATTCACCGTCAATTGACAAGACCAAATCTTTCCCTTTTTGCGAAGGGAGATCGTTCACCCCGTTTTTATATTTACCAACTTCACGCCGTCTTGAATCAACTAAAATATAGTTGTATCCTTTTTCGCCGCGCAAATCTTTTTCATATTTTTTTTCAAGACCGATGGATCCGATCAAATCTCCCGGTTGATAATATTGTTCTTCTTTTTTTAATTGCTGCGGAGAAATTTCTTTTGAATAACCGAAAACATGCGAACCCATTGCTCCATTCGGATACCCGCGCTGCATTTCAATAACATAATCAACGCCGAAAAGATGTTCTCTATTTTCTTCAATCCATGCAATAGCGGAAAAGTCTGCGCCGCGTTTAACCCGCAAGGGAATAAATTTTGAGTAAGTTCGATTTTTGAAAAGCATGTTTTTGATAAATCCGTTTTCCAAATCGAGGATCGTTTCAAGTTTACTATTCAAGGAAGTATCATATTCAGCGGGGGTTATCCGTACTGTATAAGCAGGAGTGTTTTCGACCAGGAGTTTCATATTTCGGTCATAAAATACACCGCGTAATGCAATCTGTTCAATTGCTTTTATTGAATTATCTGACGCCTTTGCGTCAAATTGTGCATGCGCTAAAATTTGCATTTCAAAAAGTTTGAAAATATAAATCGAAACTACAGCAATGATAATTCCATAAATAATTTTCTTTCTATCAAAGAGAGAAATCTTTGCGGACATTTAGATGTAACTCCTCTTTGGAGAAAAGATCATCACGATGCTTGCAATGATTGTAGTATAAACGGCTGGAAGAATTCCCTGGTCAAAAAGTAAAGAGAAGATGTTGAAACTGATATCGAAATTTGCGATGAGAGAAAAAGCGATTGCATTTACCAAACTAGTAAGAAAAATAATTCCTAAAAAAATAGGTGATTTTATAATTGTTCCAACTATGTTTTCATTGTAAAAATATCCGGCAATAAACGCGGAGAGCGTTTTTGTAAACATCGAGCTCCCCAAAATACTTCCGGTTGAAAAATCAGTTAATGCTCCAAGAATAAAGCCTAAAATAATTCCGTACAATTGTCCGTATCTTAAAGTGTAAAAGACAAGCAAAATCAAAATTAAATCCGGGACAATTCCATTCAATTCAAAATATGGAACAATCAATACTTGAATGAGTATTAACGGGATAAAATAAATTACCGGGAGAATTTTATCAAGTTTCATCGGTTGTTGCTGTTATAAAAATTTAGTTCAATTGAATTTTTTATTTTATGCGGAATAACGGCAACAATAAAAACATTTTCGACTTTTTCAATTTCAACAAATGGTTTGATAAGCACATTGTTAAAATATCCTTCATCGGGATTAATAATTTTTTTCACGATACCGATTGGGAACGGCTGCCCGATGAGTGAACTTAGCTCGGAGGTAATGATCCTGTCTCCAAGTTTCATTTCAGAAGTTTTTGGTAGATTAGAAATGATAAGTTGACTGCCTGTCCAATGAAGAATCCCTTGAAATCTGCTGCGCTGATCTTTAACAACGACTCTAAAATTTATATGTTTTAAAGTTCTGATAAGAGAAAAATCTTCAGAACTTCGCTCAATAATTCCAACTAAACCTTCACCGGTAATAACCGCCATTCCGGGTTTAATTCCCTCATTTGTTCCTTTATTCAAAGTGAATGTTGTTTGATCGGCAGAAAAAGATTTTGATATAATTTTTGCGGGAATTAGTTGATAAGAAATTGTGTCTTTTACAGAAAGCAAGTTTTTCAATTCAACATTTTCAATTCCAAATTCACGAAGCTTATTTACTTCCAGCATTAACTCTGCATTTTGTTTCCGTAACTTTTCATTTTCACTTTTTAGTCCGGAAGTATGCAAAACATCTGAAAAAATTGAACTGACAAACGCAAAGGCGCCGAAGGTAGTTGTCTTTAAGTTTTTAACGGATGGATGATCACTGCGTGAAATAAACAAAACACTAATGAGCAGCAATAAAATTAAAACGAGATATTCCTTAAACTGATTCCAAATATTTCCGAAAATTCGCACGCTTAATATCTTCTATTTCGAATGAGTACTCTTGAATAATGATTTAAATTTTCTATTACCTTTCCGGCTCCGCGCGCTACTGCTGTAAGCGGATCTTCGGCAACGTGAACAGGAAGATTTGTTTCCATTCTTATCCGTTCATCCAAACCTTTTAATAAAGCGCCGCCGCCGGTAAGCATAACTCCGCGGTCTAAAATATCTGCGGAAAGTTCAGGTGGAGTTCTTTCAAGCGAAAGTTTTGTTGCATCCACAATTTGTACAACGGCTTCCGTTAAAGCTTCGCGAATTTCAACTGAAGATACTTCCGTAGTTTTTGGAATTCCTCCAACCAAATCTCTTCCTTTAACTTGAATAGTTAATTCTTCCTTTAAAGGCATTGCAGAACCAACTTCGCACTTAATGGCTTCGGCCGTTTTTTCACCAATTAAAATGTTATGATTTTTTTTGAAGAACTGCATGATCGCATTATTCATTTCATCGCCGGCAATTCTAATCGATTCCTCGTTTACAATTCCGGATAAAGCGATAACGGCAATTTCCGTAGTTCCTCCGCCGATGTCAATTATCATGCTTCCCATTGGCGCGTCAACGTCAATCCCGATACCGATTGCGGCAGCCATTGGCTCTGCAATTAAATGAACTTCTTTTGCGCCTGCATGTTCAGCGCTATCGCGGACTGCGCGTTTTTCAACTTCCGTAATACCGCTTGGAACCGCAACGACAACGCGTCTTGCGCTCATAAAACTTGAACTCACCTGACGAATAAATGCGCGGATCATTCCTTCGGCTATTTCAAAATCGGCAATAACTCCATCGCGCATTGGTCGGGTAACGCGAATTCCTTTGTGTTCTTTGCCTTGCATTTCCTTGGCTTTATTTCCAAGCGCAATAATTTTTTTTGTGTTCCGGTCAAAAGCAACAATTGAAGGTTCGTTGAGAACAATCCCTTTTCCTTTAACATAAATAAGGGTGTTTGCTGTCCCTAAATCCATCGCAATATCCGCACCGAACAAATCTAAAATTCCCATAAAACCTCTTAATGTTTAAAGTGCCGTTTACCGGTAAAAACCATCGACAACGAATATTTGTTTGCCGCGTTAATAACTTCTTCATCACGAACAGAACCGCCGGG
>Ga0172379_10006218_pt1 | contig 16141 bp, 14 predicted proteins | sample GrowelOW334metaG_FD_119756 | JGI IMG/M metagenome (GOLD analysis project Ga0172379, IMG submission 119756) | Groundwater microbial communities from an aquifer near a municipal landfill in Southern Ontario, Canada - Groundwater well OW334 metaG | ecosystem: Environmental > Aquatic > Deep... | reverse complement strand
TCTAGCGAATTGTTCACCGATACCCGACTGTGCAATCATATCACCCAAAGGGCATGAACTAGCTCCTGTTTTTGTCATAACAGCAATGCCGGTAATTTTATTAACTGCCTGCTCAACACGAGGATCTATGGGGTCTAATTCATTCATAGTATTAACTTTTCATTAAAGAGTGCGTCCGCTTGGATTCGGACCAAGGACATCTACTTTATAAGAGTAGCGCTCTACCACTGAGCTACGGACGCAAAAACCCGATTCAAATTATATCAGAATCTACCTACGGTGGGAAATGACAGAGGATTTACATCTTTGATCTTTGTGAGACTTCGGATTCTACAAGCTCTCGTGGCCGCCCATATTTGAGTCTGGATAGCTGTCGGATAGCCTCTGCAACTTTGGGATTTTCCGCCTTTTTTATTGCGGACATATCTTTCCTGAGATCGACGGAAAACGGCGGCATTGGTTTGTTACCGACAATCGTGTTGATATATGCGTTATAAACGTCGACGTTAATAAGATCTCCTTCGTTGAATGTCGGAGTAAACCAGTGTTGGAGATAGTTTGCATCCGTAACTCCGATCCGGAAAGTACAAATCGTACCGACGTTTCCGAATACCGCGTTCTTCACTTCTTCCTCCATCTGACCGATAAATTGATTGGCAACGATAAGATTTAACCGGAATTTCCGCGCCTCGGAAAGAATCTGCGCGAAATCAGGAGTCGCGAAATTCTGAAACTCATCGACATAGAGGAAGAAATCCCTCCGCTCATCCTCAGGTGTATCTACCCGTGACATAGCGGCGACCAGAATCTTGGGGACGAGAATAAGACCGAGGAAGTTGGAATTTTCCTCTCCCAAACGGCCTTTTGCAAGGTTGATGAGAAGTATTTTGCCTTCATCCATGACTTTCCGGAAGTCAAAAGAACTTTTACTCTGGCCTATGATATTCCGGATCAGTTTGTTGGTAACAAACCTACCGAATTTCGACACGATATAATCCAGAACTTCTGACTTATGAAAATCGGATGTCTGGGCAATTTGGTCCGTCCAGTAGCGACGGACAATCGGATCCGTAATTTTCGGAAGAAGCTCCTGAACATAATTGGCGTCGGTAAGCACGCGGACAACTTCGACAAACGTTGAACCCTCCTCCACCATAACGGTAAGCATGGCATTCCGGATCGCGTGTTCAAACCGGGGACCGATGATACCGGTTTTTTGCGGGTCAAACAGTTTATACATCAGTCCGATAATGGATGTAACGATAAAATGTTTTTGTTCCTCCGTATGGGCTTCCAGCATGTTTAATCCCATCGGCCGATCCGTATCAGAAGGATCAAAATATATGACGTCTTCAGCGCGTTCCGGAGGAATGAGAGGCAGAATACCCTCTACCAGATCACCGTGAGGATCAATTACCGCCAGTCCCTTTCCGTCACGAATATCCTGCAACACAAGATCTTTCAGGAGTACGGATTTCCCGACTCCGGTTTTTCCGATAATATACATATGACGCCGACGATCATCCAACTGCATATAGACCGGCTTACTCAATCCACGGAATGTGCTTTTACCGAGATAAATCCCCGATTGAGGAATCTCGGCAGGAGCCGGAGCGCGTTTGGATGTCACCCAATGGATGTTCGGCGTTTCAATGGATTTATTCGGAAAATGGAATACGGTTGCCAGCTCTTCGCTCGTCAACACACTCATCTGACGGTGGGGAAAATTTAAGATCGGGAAATACCGGTAGATGAAATCTACCATAAACGAGCTTTTAACTAAATGTTTTGCGGTGCCGAAGTGGTTTTGGTCTGTTGAAAATTGTGCAAAAACCGCTTCGATGTTGTGAAGATGCATCTTCGCCATTTCAAGACTTGTTGACGAAACGACAACTCGGATAACGGTATTAAATCCTGTTTTGGAAACTTTATTCTCAATTTGTTCGAGAACTTTGGCGTCGGTCGTATACTGCGCTTTCTGGGGATCCGACTCTGTTTTCTTGATATGGGAAATATATTTGTGTCCTGCATTTTTCCATTTGTCTCCGGCGGGAGAAATGAGGAATTGGACAGACACTCCCTCACCCTGCTGCATTTTAGCGAGAGCCGACGTCAGAGAGGAAAGCGGATCAACCGGCAGATCTTTATAAACTTTCATCGGCATGTAAGGGGCGCTTTTGAGAATGAATGAATTAAATGCTACTTTACCCTGATCAGAGAAAATATTATATTCATCCACCTCTTTGATATCGGCGCCCGGATACATTCCGTAAATCTGCTTTTCCAAAAGATCCCGAAGGTGGTGATGCACGGAAACATAAAAATGGATTTCTCCCGGTTGGCCCACGATTTCAAAAGAAATGTGGTTATTATTCTTTAAAAACGAGAAGAGTCCTCCCCCATGGCTTATCGACGCGATACCGGTAAAAAACTGTTCCGCAGCATCAATCTTCACTTCATTTTCTTTCGGAACGATCACCTGGAGAAGAACAAATTCCAGACTTGATTTTTCACGCATCTGATAGCGCCACCAGAGAACAAAAAAGAAAGCAAGGAGTGCAAGTCCCCCAAGGAAAATTATCAGAACCGTAAACGTGATTGCAACGGTTATAAACTTATCCACTATCGGATCTGCAAGTAAACTGGATTCAAGATTCATATGAATAGTATCAGGCCGGAACACGAACAATTTTTCCGTGAATCGTCTTCAGTGCAATATGTGCCTTCTTAAGTCTTCGGATACACCAAACAGCCAGCCATCGGATCGCCTGGGTCACCTGGGCGTGAAGTCCCACAACGACTTGAGTATCACTAATAGGGAGCGTTACGGTAGGAAGCGGCGTTTGGGGAACCGGAGTCGAAGCGCCGGACACAGACACTCCCATTTTTTTGATATCCGGAGGCAGCTCGATAGTTTCCTGATGTTTGAAAACCCCCGCCTGCTCTACTTCTTTCGGCAAATTCACCTCTGTATTTATTTCTGAAACGGGTTCGTTTGCCCGTGTACTTCTTATTTCTGTTTCTTTACTGAAGCTTCCGACTGATAGGGGCGTAGATGAACCCGCTCCGGCAGAGGATTTACTGGAAGGTTGAGGAGATGCGGAGGTGGCAGCAATCCGATCGTCCTGATTCATGCATGCATCCTTTGGTTAACGGTTTGGAAAAATGAAACGGAAGGCAGGATAATAATCCGTTTTACAAATTCTACCAATCCGAATGCAGCAGGAATAAACAGCGCATTACCCACAATAGTCATGCGCAAAAAAGGAATTCCCATCCGATAAGATTCAAGTAAACCGTAGATATCCCGGGTATACATTCCCCAACTATCCAACAGCCACACGCCGAAGTTCGTCCACAAATAAAACCAAAGACTTGCGACCATACCCATTCCCAAAGCGTTTCTAATTCTAATGAGTACTTTGAATTTAGAACTTTTAACTTTGAATTTCTTAAATCCCCACCAACTTACCAATCCTATTACCCCGTAGGCGCTCCAGGTAAAAAGAGCAATCGTAGTATTTCCAATCATCAAATCGGTTATTCCGAGGATCGCGAGCGGTATTCCGAGAGTCCACCCACCGCCCAAATAACTCCCGGCAAGCAAGGTTGCCGTGGTTATAAATTCGATGTTTTCTCCTAAATGAAATACCGACCGGAATGCAACACCGAGTGCTATTAGTACTGCAGCAAATATGATTTTTTTCATGGTTAAAAATTTCCCTTTATTAATTGCCGGTATAATACCAGCGGACTTGGTCTCCGGATCGAAGTTCATACCGGTCTGCCGCAACCGTACCGCCTTGTCCGTTGACCTCGTAAATCCAATAATGCGAAGAGGAATTGGATACGGATCCGATTTTTTCTACCAACGTACCGATGGAATAGGACTTGGTTTGAATCGGAAGATTTTTTCTGGCTGATACGACCGTCAGCGCTTCAAGTGCTGTTTTCGCATTCGCCGTATCCCGAATGACCGTTCCGTCACCAAAATCAATACTTAATTCAGACGAAGGTAATACCGTTTCCGTCTGGACACCAGGAACCGGACTCGTATGAACCGCTGCCGCCGTTTTTCTTACCCTGAGGATCATCAGTTGAATGACAAGAATGATCGCAATAAATGTCGTTCCCAATAACAACAGCGTATTTATCTTAATTTTTCGCTTCATATTTGTGTTCCTATTGTGTCACAACTTACGCTTTCTGACAAGGACGGAGCGAGTAATAAGATCGTCAGCATTTCGGAATTTCTTTACCCCGGAAGCGGGCCTGGCTACTAATGCAGGTACCGAGTAGTTTTCCGTACGGCCGGCGATGCCTCTCTCCGCAAACCGGACATTCAAATTCCAACGATCCGTAGTTATCCTCTCCTGCGAGTGACTGCCCCATACTGATCCCTTTTAACACAAACATCTGAGAAAAAGGATTATTCTCTGACGTACTACCTCCGCATCCGGCCAAGGGAATATTATTTTCCTCAACAAATTTTAACCGGTACTGCGCGTCGGTTCGCAGTCTATCCACATCATAGTGATCCAACTTATCCGACCCGGTTTTCCCCTGGGAAAATTCCGCGATTTTCTTTTCCAAAATATATTGGAAATACGCAAGCGTTGATTGGATGATTTTCAATTCCTCCGATATATCTTCCCCCCGCAACAATTTAATTGCGCCTGAATTTAAATACGGTGCTATCTGTTCTTCAAATTCCGGACGGAGTTCGTTTTTGGTGAATTGAAGAATTTCCGGACTGTTTAATATACGACCGTTATGAGTATCAATAAAAGTTTCAATCGCCTCTTGCTGACGGGAAGAGAAAAATCCGCTTCTTCGCATAATCGATAAGTCATCCATTGGTTCAGTAGCGTCAAGATTTAACGATGCAAATAATGATCCGAATGAATTCCAATCAGCCAGTAACCATCTCTGCCGCACGGTTTCTACACCGGTTGCCGGATTAAAATCAAAAAAGAACAAAGTGCTTTTTCCAAGGTATCCGCGCTTCTGGGCCTCCGGAGTAATAATAGGACTCGGACTGAATTCTACAAAAGTTTCTCCCGAGGAAATTGCCTGTGAATCCAAAAGAAAACTTCTGTACTGTTTCAGCGTCTCATAATTCGTCCGGTTAATCTCATACCGGGGTATTTCAAACGATAACGGTTGAGCCGAATTTAATGCTTCACTAAGAATGTCATCCATTGATCCGAACGGAGTTTTCAATACCCACTCCCCATCCAAATTTTCCCATTGGTAGGAACGTGATTCGGTCTTGGTAAATTCTGCCAAGGGGTATTCCGCAATCATTCCCATCATATTATCGACTACTTCCCGGAACCCGCGGTTATATTTCTCTTCATAAGATTCGTAATAATTCGCGTCTGTGTCTGTCCAAACGAGAGCTTTGGCCATTCCTGCTAAATAATTGACGGGATTGGTTTTGCCGTCCCGGAGCCTGTCTTTTTCTTTTGTCAAAAAACTAAATAGAACATGGGAGTCCACGGGCTTGGGATGAACTGTTAATTCGTACTCCCGAAGCTCCGGACCCAGCCTTTCGTCAGGATAATAAGAGCGGTATGTCTCTGAAATAGCCATAAAAAAACCTCCTCTCCCGAGAAGGCTTTTGTCTATGAGTATTAAGTAGTAAGTATTATGTATTAAGCATAAAAAATATCACATTTTAAATACTTGGCGCTTAATACTTGATACCTACTACTTCATACTTATTTCCTGCTCGGGATCTACTCAAAGACGAGTTCCGGACTCCCCCGCCAGCTTTATATGAAGGCGGGACTCACCGTTGCGGCACAGCTCCCGAATTTCACGGGATTCCTCGAACTCTTTGAGACTAAGGGTTTATTCCTGAATAATCCAGACGATTATTTTGGAATACACCTTAGGCAATCATTTCTTTGTTCCAAACAACATCACGAATCTTCGCCTCGCGGTTAAGCCACCGGGCGGTTTGGAACAGGAAATCGGACAATCTGTTCAAATAAATAATAACGCGTTTATCAACATTATCAACTTTTGACAGTCGGATAACCTCCCGTTCGGCACGACGACAAATGGAGCGTGCTAAATGACAAAATGCCGCATCTTTCCCCCCGGCTGGTAATATAAAATTCTTAAGCGGAAGAAGAACCTCTGCCATTTCATCCATTTGTTTCTCCATCGCCATCACCCGTTTAGGGAGATGATCCAGAGACTGTCGGGAGTTCCCCGCAAGATGGGTACCGACTGAAAAAAGATCCTGTTGGATTTGAGTAATAAAATCCTTGCTGAAGGCGTCGCCCAGATGCGAAAGAAGAACTCCCAGACTGCTGTTTAATTCATCTACCGTCCCATAAGCAACTACCTGAAGATTATGTTTTTCAACCCGCTTCCCTCCGTAGAGAGACGTTTTTCCGTCATCTCCTGTTTTAGTATAGATTTTAAGATTCATAGGTTACTTAAGTTACTTAAATTTCTTAAGTAACTTACAATTAACACTCAGAATACCCGCATGCGTAGCATTTCTTGCACCCTTCCTCATAGGCCAGAGCTGCTTCTCCGCAGGACGGACAGAGATCATATTCTACGGATCTCGCCAGCTGAAGTTGTTCAACGAGTGGTTCCGGCTTGGCGTTTGTTTTCTCTTCCGGCTTAGCAATACCGTTTCCGCTTGCCTCCACATGAATCCCGTTCCCGTTTTTCGGTTTATAGTTGAAATGCATCGCAAAAACTTTGGCAATAGCATCCGGCAAAGACCTGACGCGTTTATCACCGAACCCGAGAGATTTGGATCCCCCGATCCCGACGAGCTGGTTAAAAATCTGACGGGCCCGCTCACGCGCCGGAACGCTTGACTGCATACGAAGAACCAGAGATGCAAGCCTCCCTACCGCCTCAGACATCGCGGTCACATCAGAACCGGCTTTTCCAACGTTGATGAACATTTCAAGCGGTTCATTGTTCGGCGTGGTGTTAATCGTTACAAACGCCGCGCCTACCGGTGTATCAATCTGGTACGTCGTACCGTGTACAACCATCGGACGGGGTTTCAATTCCGGTGCGCTGTGGCCGTTACCGTTCCCTAACACAGCAACCGGTTTTTCCTCTTTCTTTTCTTCGATCCGTTCCAATACTCCGGGCCTACTCCCGTCCCGCATATAGGTAACCCCCTTGCAGCCGAGATCATACGCAAGCATATACAATTTATTTACATCCTCGACTTTATGAGTTTTGGGAGCGTTCACGGTTTTTGAGATCGACGCATCAACGTACTTTTGAATCGCTGCCTGTACGCGTATGTGGTCTTCCGGCATCAAATCATTGGCTGATACGAAATAGGGAGGCCGATCGATCGCGGTGGGTTCCCGTCCTTCCCTCTTCTTAAATTCCTCATACCACGCCTCATACAAAGGATGCCGAAGAACATGTTCACCCAACCGGTCATGCCGGATAAATTCAAATTCGTAAACGGGTTCAATCCCCGAAGATACTCCCGCCATGAGAGACGTCGAACCGGTCGGGGCCTGCATAAGAATGACGGAATTCCGTACTCCGAATTTCTTAACGGCTGCCTGAAGTTTGGGAGGCAGTTTCTGAATGAAATAACTGTTCGGATATTTCTTGGGATCAAATTTCGGGAATGGTCCTTTTTCCTTGGCCAACTCGACCGATGATTCAAACGCGGCATCCCGAATCGTCTGGTAGATTTTCTCTATAACCGGAATGCTCTCATCGGAACCGTATCGCATTTTCATTTTGATAAGCGCATCTCCAAGCCCCATAGTCCCCAATCCAATCCGGCGCTCTCCATTCAACTGCGTCTCTCTGATTCCGGGAAATACATAAATATCCTGATCGATGATGTTATCCTGGAAACGTACAGAGATTTTGGAAATCTCGGCCAGTTTGTCAAAATCCATTTCTCCCTGCTCGTTCACGAGTGCCGCAAGGTTGATGGAAGAAAGATTGCACACTCCCCATGCCGGCAGTCCTTCTTCACCGCAGGGATTGACGCAATTGATGTAGTTAAAGTAGTTGTTGGAATGCCATTTGTTATAGCGCTCCATGAAGACCAAACCGGGTTCGGCGCTTCTCCAAGCAGCCTTACAAATCATATCCCAGAGATATCTCGCTTTTATGATTTTATAAACCTTCGGTTTTTTCCCGAATTCCAACCAATGTTGCATGACTCCATCCCACTTTTTGTCATATTCGGGATCCGTATTATCGGGGAAATAAAGCGTCCAATCGCTGTCATTTTTTACGGCTTCCATGAAGGAATCCGAGACGCATACGGATAGGTTCGCTCCGTTGATGCGGCTTAAATCCTGTTTTACCGTAATGAATTCTTCTATATCCGGATGCCAGTCCCAAAGCATAAGCATTAAAGCTCCCCGGCGTGTTCCACCCTGTTGGATAATATCTTTAGTTGCGACAGAAAAAAGTTCCGCCCAATTGCAGGGTCCGGAAGAAAATCCGTTTACCTTTTTCACCCGTGTACCGCGCGGCCGAAGGGACGATAGATTGATTCCCACTCCGCCGCCGCGTGCCATAATTTCAACCATTTGTTTGAGTGAATCCAGAATTCCGTCACGAGAATCCTTCGGTGAAGGGATAACAAAACAGTTGTAGTATGTCACTTTATATCCCGTACCGGCCCCTGACAGAATACGGCCCCCCGGAACGAATTTGAAATCCGTCATGGCCTGATAGAACTGTTCTTCCCAGGTTTTTTGCGCTTTTACTGATTTCTCATTTTCCGCAACGCCCCGCGCAATCCGTTTCCACATTTCCTCAGGAGTAGACTCGAGAGTCTTCCCTTCTTTATCTTTCTGTGCATAACGGTCTAAAAAAACCTGTTCGCGGATTCCGGTCAGTTTCATATTAGAGAATATAAGTTGAAATATTTATAATGGCGATCACCCAAAAAAACGTTCAGACTAATTTATTGAGCTCCTTCTCAAAGTCATCGATATCAACAAATCTTCGAAAAACAGACGCGAATCGGATATAAGCAATCTTGTCTATTTTTTTCAATCGTCCGGCTACCATCTGCCCGATCCGTTTACTCTCCACCTCCACGCCCTCAAGTGATCTTAACTCCCTCTCTACTTCATCAATAATCCGTTCAATATCATCTAATCCAACCATTGTTTTTTCAGCGGCTTTCACAATTCCCATCTTCAGCTTATCCCGGTGGAAGTGCTCTTTTTTCCCGTCTTTCTTAATTACTATGATCGGCACGTATTCAATCCGTTCGTAGGTTGTGAAACGTTTTTCGCAAATGCTGCATTCCCGACGCCTGCGTGTTGTTGCCAGATCTTCACTGTCGCGCGTTTCAATAACCTCGGTTTCTGTTTTATTGCAGTAAGGACATTTCATAAAAATATTGATTTGAGCCGTATTTCTCCTGTAATCCTCGAAATGTCTAAATACCCTATCTATAGCGTCCTCGCAAATACTAAAACCCCATATGGCGGGTGTCAAGACATCTAATTATATCATACTAGATCATCAATTTTCCTGAACTCAAAGGAATTTATTATGGGTTAAACTGCTAAAAAAATACGGGGATCGCGAAGGATTCGGAATTTGAAGAATTTGGTTATAGACAAAAGTTATTCAAAAAAATACCTTATTATTTTGATATGCTGATTTCAGATCTTGCCTGACGGACAAGAGCCAACACCTCTTTCAACTGGTCCTGGTCTCCAGAATCAGTACTAGAATCGATAATTCCTCTAACCAATTCTTCATGTTTTTTTGACGAAAGTTCCACCTTATCAATTAGTCCCGGAGGCAGCGTCCGTGTCTTTTTGGTTTCAATCAACTTTTGGACAGATTGAAACATATAGTTTTCACCTTGTTTAAAAGCTTTTATACTCTCTGTCTTCTTCTGTTCGTTCCAGAGTTGAATTCCCATTGCCAGATTTTTGTCGGAAAGAAGGAGAAAAAGCTCACTCTTGCGGATAGGATCTGCCGTCGTCAGGATAAGAAACCGATCCCTTAGATTCTTAATGAAATACAAAGGATGCGTAGGAAGAAGTCCGGGAAACGGCAAGGCATATTCCGCAACGGGTTTAGGCACGGGAGATAAATTCATTTCACCCTTCGCCGAAACCGGGGATAATAGGAAAAGGGACATAACCAAACTGATGATTAGCGTTTTTAGAATTGTTTGGTGTCTCATGAGTAAAGATGATTATACACCTTATAACTAATTAAGAAAAAATACTGATGCGGTTTGATAAAAAAATATCTTAGCGCCTTTTTTTGTCCGAAGCAATTCCCGGTCCGTTATCGTAAGAATTGAGAGTTGAAAATTTAGTCTCAAGAAGATAATATGGTTTGTATTTGTAACAAACATTTCATGAGTAATTACATTACTCACTATTAACCAATCAAGTCGTATTCCCGTAATTTTGTTTCCCGCTCTTCTGATGGCATTTTCAACAGCTTGCTTTGGAGAGAAACCATCTGGGCATACAAACCTTTCTTATCTGCCAGAAGCTGTCGGGATGTCCCGTACTGAGCAATTTTTCCTTTTGAAAGCACGAGAATGTGATTTGCATGGGCAATCGTAGAAAGCCTATGCGCGATAATGATAGACGTACGATTCTTCAACAATCGATCAAGTCCCTGCTGTACCTGAACTTCCGATTTACTGTCCAAAGACGAGGTTGCCTCGTCCAAGATGATGATGGGCGCATCTTTTAGCATCGCCCGCGCAATCGCGATTCTTTGTTTCTGACCTCCTGACAACTTTACTCCACGCTCTCCGATAACACTTTCGAATTGATGGGGTAACTTCGAAATAAACTCGTATGCGTTAGCTGCTTTGGCAGCTTCAGTCACTTCTTCTACTGTCGCGGATGGTTTCCCGTACCGGATATTTTCAAAGATAGTACCTGAGAATAGTAATGACTCCTGAAAAACGACCGCGATATTGCTTCGAAGCGACTGTTGGGAAACTTTAGACACATCTCGCCCGTTAATAAGAATCATTCCCTGTTGAGGTTCGTAATACCTTAAAATAAGATTCACAAGCGTTGACTTCCCCTCTCCGCTTTCTCCCACCAAAGCCATTTTCTCGTTCCCATGAATTTCAAATGTTACATGGTCCAGCACACGCTGGTCTTGTTCATATCCGAACGAAACTGATTTAAATGCGATAAAAGGATCTGTTTTTTCTTTGGCAGAAATCTGAAGCGAATAAGCATCCGAACCATCAATTACAGATGTCTTCGTTTCCAGCAATTGAAAAAAGTCCTTTGACCCGGCGCTTGCCTGCTGGATTTGACCTAGAATGAACGACATCGCAAAAAGCGGAAACCTCGCCTGCTGGACTAGTTGCAGCAGAAGCGTCATTTCACCGATCGTGTACCTCCCATGGAACGTCCAGTAAACGATATAAGCGAATATAACAAACAGGATGATATTTAGGGAAAGTCTTCTGACAAAATCATAGAGATGCCATTGCCGGGTTTGCCGGACGGTTAAAGACTCAATCTGCTTTCTCGCAGTAATAAATGAAGAGAGTTCATGCATCTCTGCAATAAACGCTTTTACCACGCGGATTCCCGAAATGCTTTCAAATACCCTCCCTTGGGAAATGTCATTAATCTCGTTTTTTTGGGCTTCAAATCCTCTCCAGGCTACGGTTGATTTATGGGAAATGATGATATAAAGCGGAAATAATACGGTGAGAAGTATTGCGATAATAAGAGAATAATTCGCAAGAAGAATAATCGTAACAAGCGCGGTGAGAAAAAACGGAAGGAAGTTGTTCAACATACTTTGGAGGAAATCCGTGATACTCGTGATCCCGCGATACATTTTATTTACGATCGTACCGGTAATTTGGTTATCATAAAATCCGATATCAAGCGATAACAGGTGTTCATAAAATTTCCTCGAGAGGTACGACTGCAATCTGACGCTTAAAATGTCCCCTGCCCATTGACTTAGCGCAATTAAAACAGTGCTGAGGATATCAACGGCAATGATTGCCACCAGAAGCCGGATAAGGAAGGATACGTCGACAGCCTTTCCCCCGAGTTGAGCGACGATAAGATCCACAACGGACTTGGAAAGTAAGGGAACGGCAAGCGATAACCCTGAAATCAACAAGATAAAAACTCCCATCAGTACATACCATTTCCATAGGTGCCGTGTATAAGAAAATATTTTGAAAATAGCGTTCATAGGTTAAACATCCTGTCATTCATTATTATACCAAGAAAAAACCACCATTCCTTTTCGAGGTGGTGGTCTTTTTTAGCTAAGAAACAGAACGAATATTTTGGCGTAATCCCGCTTTGTGTGCCCCTTCTGGGCGACAGGTTGCTCTGGTTCACATAGCCTTCGTACGGCGTCAAATCTGTTCTTAACCAGATAAAAGTATAGATAGTAATCTATTTGATGTCAAGAGGCATTCTCATACGAAGTTTATACGCCTTCACGCTCAACGGTAATCGTGCATTCCGTCACAAGTGCCGCAATTGCACCAACCGCAGCCAGAACCGGCGCAACGACTGCTCCGATGACTCCAATCGTAAGAGGTAAGACTACGAGAGTTTTCCCGTCTTTGTCCGCGATGGTAATCTTCCGAATATTCCCTTCTCGAATCAGTTCTTTTACACGTTTGAGAAGTTCTTCGCCGTTTACGCGGAAAGATTCCTGTCGATTATTACCTGATTTCTTTGAGCTGGTTTTTTTTGTTGTTGCCATATGATCACCTCCTTCCAAACATACAGGATACCATAATGAACCCATTTAGGCGAATGTATTAAAAGACTAAACAGTGTTATTCCGATGATGACGAATGAGAATAAAAGCCCGAGGTAATACGATAATCAGCGTTAATATTCCCAGTCCCGTATATATGATACGAGTCCCCCACAGATCCTGAATAAATCCGCTTATTGCATACAGAATAATCACAAAAATACTCACCAGCATATTTAGACTGGATATCGCCGTTGCCCGATAACGGGATTCAAACTCCATGTTGGTAAATTTATCTAAGAATGTAAACCGGCCGCTTCCTGCTATCTGCACCAGAAGAATGGAAACCGGCACCAACCATTGCGGAACAAAGATACCGGGTAATAATCCCAAAACCATGATGATGGGCAACCCCAAATAGATACGCTGCCGCGTCAGGAATTTCGCATGCCGTACCAAATAATAGAGAATGATCGCGCTGACAGTATAGGTAAAGGTGAAAAGCCAGGTCATTCCCATTTCCGTAAACCCGGAATTTTTGGCAAACGGCTGATTGAAATAATCCAAACACGCCCAGGTGATACCTCCGACCATCACGTAATAAATGGATAACTGTTTCGTAAACGGGCGTTTAACAAGCTCCATGAGGCCGCTTTTCGTCTGTTTAACATAATTAACCAGAGTAAATTTTTGGGAATCGATTGCCGGCTCCTCTACCCAGAAATAGATAACTCCGCTTACCAAATAGAATAGCCCCATAAAAAGATAAGGGAAACGGATATCAATAAGGTATAAAAATCCTCCGATCAGAGTACCTACGGCAAGCGATAATCGGATGACAAGCCCGACCAATGCGGAAAACGATAAAAACTTATTTTCTCTTTTTAATTCCTTAAACGTATCGTAAAGTATTGCGGTATCTGCCCCAGAAACCATAGCGCCCGCAATCCCAGCAATCAAATAACTGAATAAAAAATGGATCGGAATCGAAGCGTTGACCTTTATGAATAAACTGACGGCATTCAAAAAAATCCCGATGATGATCGTTTTTTTCCGTCCGATCATATCTGCAAGCGCTCCGGTGGGAAGTTCCAAAACGGTTGTTGTCAGATAAAGGAGAGCGTTAAATAAAGCGATTTGAGTAAATGTCAAAATCCGCGTTTGGTACGCAACCCAGATTGGAAGGGAAAAAAGAAGATTAGTAAGTGCGTTAACGATCAGAAACAACGCCAGATTTCGTTTTAATTTTTTCTCGTGTCCCATAGGGGTACCCGAATATTAACAAAAACACCGGGTTTTGTGGATACCGGAATGTCTCGGAAAAACTTTGGATTGAGTGAAAATTTGGAAAAGAAGATGAGGTAAGCCCTAAATCCTTTGGTTCGAACGCAAAAACCACTTCCCTATCCACGGTAAGAATAGTAAGTGTTTATTGGGGGGAATGATCGAAATGCCGGCAATTTTCGTAAGCTTTATATTAAGCTTTTTTTACACGGCGATTCCGATGATTTTCCTGTTGACGGGCGATTGCTCTATTTCGTATCGCTTCCAACCGGTCTTTCCGTTTTTGAAACTCGTCCTCAACGATCTCCTGGCACGCAGGATCCGGACAGACGAAAAGAGTATAGGTCACGGAAGAACCCGCTATGGTTTCATTCCAGCGTTTGGATACGATTCTTGTTTTACCGCACCGCACACAAACCGATGAATGTACTTTCGTATTCATAGGATTAAATGTGATAAAGGCTTCTAGCCTTACTTTTTAAAATCTTCGGTTTCTGTTTCCGCCAAATCCGCCGCCACCGCCATGTCGACGATCACCGCCACGGCTGTCTCCCCGTCCGCTGGTATAAGTCGGCTTCGGAAGAGCTTCTTTAACAACAATTGTCCGGCCTTCCATTTGAGTTCCGTTCAATTTCTCAATCGCGGTTTTTGCATCTTCTTCAGTTACCATTTCGACGAAGGCAAAACCCCGGCTGGCTCCGGTATACCGGTCTTTAATAATACTAACCGTTTGCACTTGTCCGACACCTGCAAACAACTGTCCAAGCGCATCTTCGGTTACGGTAAATGGAAGACTTCCGACAAAGAGGTTCTTTGCCATATAAATAACTCCTTTATGTCCCTACTCTTGTAAATTAAACGTTTGTAGGGAATGTGAATAAATTAAGCCAATGAATCTGCTTAAATGGAAAGACTAGTTTTAAACGGGGAAAAAGATACAAAAAAATGATTTGGATACCTTTATTCTTTAATGTTATAAAACGAATCCGATTTAAACAGATTTATTGGTTTAAATCTGTCAAACGTTAGAGGTAGTATAGCACAACTGTATCTCAATGTCAATATGACTATAGGATAAATCAGGCTTTAGGAGTTGGGTTTTTTGGCGATAACAAGAAGCGCGAACAGGGGGATTATTTGCGCAAACGTAAACCAATAGACGGGCGTGGTAAACGGCTCTTCCAGTTTAGACATCATCCATGACAAAAACTGATCCGGGTGCACCAGGTTTTTTTTATCGACAAAATAGACAGAAATGAACATATTTTCGGTCGGAATAAGCTCAATTTCCTGCGAAGGACTCATTTTCGATAGCTGATACTCGATCGTATAGGTCTTCCCTTTTGAGTTGGCTTCCACGGGAAATCCAAACGGGTGATAAACGCTGTCGATGATTTCGTATGCGCGAAACGACGTCTCTTTAATCACTTCGTTTTTATCGTTTCTTAACCTCTCAATAAGCAGGGAAGGCACAAATCCGCCCTCAACGCCAGAAATTGCCTGATTCCGGATATGGGTCGTAATCATCCCCAAATTGTCCTCCTTAGCGATAAATGACTGTACGAATGGCTCCTCGCCCAACACAATCGGCTTTTCATCCAGCACCGACCAAAACGGTGGATTCCCATGACGGTATGCGATGGTAAAGATCGAAAGTGGCGGCTTGAAAGCAAGATACAGAAGGATAAAAAGCACAATCCCCGCGCTTGCTACCTTCCTTACGTAGGTTTTGTAGAAATATAGACCTGTTGCGTGCTTTAAGTCTTTTTGAGCAACCACCGCATCTTTAGATACGGCAGACGACCGTTTGCGGAAACTGAAATACGGATATTCGGTCAAATAGTAAAGCACCACGGCGAAAATAACGGATCCCGTTAGTGAGAAAACGACAAGAAGGACTCCGTCCAAACTTGTCACGGTCGGGATTAACTTCTGACCAATATGGATGACGAATGAATGGACCAGAAACAACGAATAGCTGAATGTAGCTAATAAGGTAAATATCCGCCCCCCTAACCATTTACGACATGACGTCTTTTCCGTTACGGCGCTTAACAGCAACAAAGACAAGGGAAACACCATAATAATCTGCAACAACGGATGATAAAGTTTGGGTATGAATTGATTGAGCTCAACC
>Ga0172379_10006217_pt1 | contig 16144 bp, 15 predicted proteins | sample GrowelOW334metaG_FD_119756 | JGI IMG/M metagenome (GOLD analysis project Ga0172379, IMG submission 119756) | Groundwater microbial communities from an aquifer near a municipal landfill in Southern Ontario, Canada - Groundwater well OW334 metaG | ecosystem: Environmental > Aquatic > Deep... | reverse complement strand
CCTCCCCCAACCCCTTCCTTTTTGCCCGCCCGTTTTAGCGGGGTTGTAGGGGCGACCAGCCCCTACACCATATTTCCCCCATTCTCATAAAATTTTCGCACTTCGTCCAATATGGTCAACAAATTCGGACACGTCGGCCGTTCGGCCAAAATTTGGTACGGTTTCCCCCATAACCACGACACTTTTTGGCCAGCGAGGCGGCGGTTCGTGGGCGTGAAACGCCCCAAACACTTCGTGTTTCCAATTTTTTCCATTCGCGATTTAATTTCGGTTAAGTCGTTGGACAAAGCCAATTTTTTCGCGTTTTACAATTAATCCAACCAATATGACAAAATATTTTCTTTACGCTCGAAAGTCCACCGAGGACGAAGAGCGACAAGTCATGAGCATAGACGCACAATTGTCAGAGCTGGATGAATTCGCTAAACGAGAAAATATTATTATTACGGAAAAATTTATAGAAAGCAAAAGCGCCAAGAGTCCCGGACGAGAAATTTTTAATAAAATGATAGAAAAAATCCACAACAGCAAAGAACCAATCGGCATTATGGCTTGGCACCCAGATCGGCTCGCACGGAACAGCATAGACGGCGGGCAAATAATCTACCTTGTGGACACTGGCAAAATAATTTCGTTGCGCTTCCCCACTTTCTGGTGCGAGCCGACTCCGCAAGGTATGTTTATGTTGCAAGTGGCTTTTGGACAAAGCAAATATTATTCCGACAATCTGTCGGAAAATGTAAAGCGTGGTTTCCGCCAAAAAATCAAGCGTGGCGAATGGTTAAATATGGCGCCGTTTGGTTATACCAACAACCCAAAAACTCGTAATATAGAACCAGACCCGACTAAAAGCCGAATAGTGTTAAAAGCGTTTGAGGAATTTGCTACCGGTGCCCATACTTTGGATAGTTTAGGCACGCGCTTAAGTTTTTGGGGCGTGGTGGGTAAATATGGCAAAAACTTCGTAAAGTCGCAGGTACAGGCAATGCTAACCAACCACGCCTATTTGGGGCTCATAAAATTCAACGGTGAGCTGTTTGAAGGCAAATTCCAGCCAATTGTCCCAACGGCGACTTTTGAAGCAGTACAAAAAATTTTAAAGAACAGAGCCAAGCCGAGGAAAAGCAAAAAGCTCCACAACTTCCCTTTCCGTGGCCTTTTGACATGTGGCGAATGCGGAGCGGCCATAACCGCCCAATACGCCCACGGAAATGGTGGCACATACATTTACTACCGTTGCACCAAACGGCTTGGCCCCTGTTCGCAAAAATATTTACGGCAAGATCAAGTTACCGAACAGATCAAAACACGACTCCAACAGATTGCCATAAACGACGAAGAAAAAGAACAAATGCTAGCCAAGGTATTACAGTGGGAAAAAGAAAATAATTCATCAAAAGAAACCAACGCCCAAAATTTACAAACACAGACAAACGAGACAACGCAAAAGCTAGATCGACTAGTCAACGCCTTTTTAGACGGCAGTATTGAAAAAGAAACCTACCTACTCAAAAAGGAAGAATTAATAAAAACAAAAACAGATCTCGCGGAGCGAAAATCTGATTTGGCGCGTAAAGGGAATAATTGGTTTGAACCAATCCGTGATTTTATTTTTACCGTCAACCACGCGAAAAAATTGGCTTTGTCCAACGACTTAACCGAAATTAAATCGCTGGTGGAAAAAATTGGAACGAACCGCCGCCTCGCTGGCCAAAAAGTGTCGTGGTTATGGGGGAAACCGTACCAAATTTTGGCCGAACGGCCGACGTGTCCGAATTTGTTGCGGGGCTCGGATTTGAACCGAGAACCTTCGGGTTATGGGCCCGACGAGCTGCCTGGTTGCTCTACCCCGCGATGTATGGATGTATCACTGGAGCGGTAGACCGGATTCGAACCGGCGACCTTCTCCTTGGCAAGGAGACGTTCTAGCCAACTGAACTACTACCGCATTGTGATAATTATTATATAAATTTTTAGAGATTTTGTCAATGCCTACGGACTTTTTTCTTTATTTCTGGTATAATAAATAAAAATATCATTAATAAATATGCCAAAATTCAAACATTTGTTGACTCATAGTGCTAAAACTGCCAAAAGAACGAAACAACCAATAACCAACACCGAGACCCTAAAACTGAACACTTTGGTTTGTTTGCCTACCGAAAGACTACTAAAACAATTCCAAACCTCAATTAAACACGGTTTGGCCAGCTCTGAAGCAAAACGACGTCTGTTTAAATTCGGCAAAAATGAAGCGGTGGTAGAAAAGAAGATGTTTTGGCCAAAATTATTGTTTAATAATTTACGCGACCCACTCAGCGTACTGCTGATAGTTTTGGCTACCGCCTCATTTTTAACCAAAGACTACAAAGCCACAGTAATGATCGGGATTATGGTCGTGCTGAGTGTCTTTTTACGCTTCTTTCAAGAAATCAAAGCCGACAAAGCGGCCAAAGAATTAAAAGCCATGGTACATACTACCGTAAAAGTAGTACGCGCTGGCAAGATCACCAACCAACCGCTCGCTTCATTAGTACCAGGGGACATCATCCATTTGTCCGCCGGAGATATGGTGCCGGCCGATGTGATTTTATTGACTACCAAAAATTTATTCGTTAACCAAGCCACTCTGACCGGCGAATCACTTCCAGTTGAAAAAAACTCCAATACCGGCGCTGAAAAAGACTGCAATCCGCTAGATCTCAAAAATGTTTGTTTTTTGGGCACCAATATTGAAGTTGGCAGTGCCACCGCTTTGGTAGTATCTACCGGAAAAAATACTTACCTCGGGGCAATCGCCAAAGAACTTACCGACATTGAACCGCCGACCAGTTTTGATGTTGGCGTCAAAAAATTTACCTGGCTGATAATGACTTTTATTTTAATCATGGTGCCGTTGGTATTTTTAATCAACGGTTTAACCAAAGGTGATTGGTTGGAAGCGATTATTTTCGCTTTAGCGGTGGCAGTTGGACTGGCACCGGAGATGTTACCGATGATTGTCGCGGTCAATCTTTCCAAAGGCGCGTTGAGCATGTCCAAGAAAAAAGTTATTGTAAAACATTTAAATTCTGTGCAAAATTTTGGATCAATGGATATTTTGTGTACTGACAAAACCGGCACCATCACCGAAGGACGAGTTATTTTAGAAAAATATTTGGATGTTAATGGAGAGCCGGATGAAAATGTTTTAAATTATGCTTTTTTAAATAGCTATTTTCAAACCGGCTTAAACAATTTGATGGATGCGTCTATTTTGAAACACACCGAGGTCAAGAAAAATATCGGCATCGAAAAGAATTATAAAAAAATCGATGAAATTCCCTTTGATTTCAATCGCCGTCGTATGTCAGTGGTGGTAGAAAATGAAAGACACGAACACATTTTAATTTGCAAAGGAGCACTCGAAGAAATAATAGCCAGCGCCACTCATATTCAAAACAATGGTAAAATTTTACCAATTTCCAATATTAAAGCACGGATAAAAAAAGACATCGAAGACAAATTAAATTGCGAAGGATTTAGAGTGGTGGCGATAGCTTACAAAAAAGAACCGGCCAGCAAAAATAAATACTCCACAAAAGATGAGAGTGATTTAATCCTACTTGGGTTTTTGGCCTTTTTGGATCCACCAAAAGCCACCGCCAAAGAAACCATTGCCAAACTGGAGGGAATTGGCATCAAAGTAATGGTACTCACCGGTGACAATGAATTGGTAACAAAAAAAATCTGTTCTCAGGTCGGTTTGGAAACAGAGAATATTTTATTAGGCAGTGAGATTGAAAATTTGGATAGCGAACAACTAAAAATCGCCATAAAAGACAAACAGATTTTTGCCAAACTCACACCTTTACACAAAGAAAAAATAGTTCATGCTTTGCGTGACATGGGACATGTGGTTGGATTTATGGGCGATGGCATCAACGACGCTCCCGCCTTGCGCGCGGCTGACATCGGCATATCCGTCGACAGTGCCGCTGATATCGCCAAGGAATCTTCTGATATTATTTTATTGGAAAAAAGTTTGGCTGTTCTGCAAGACGGTGTTTTGGAAGGCAGAAAAATATTCGGCAATATTACCAAATATATCAAGATGGCCGCCAGTTCAAATTTCGGCAACATGTTTAGTGTGGTGGGAGCTAGTATATTTTTGCCATTTTTACCAATGTTGCCAATTCAAATTTTGACCAACAATTTATTGTACGATGTTTCTCAAACAGCCATCCCCACCGACAATATCGATCCGGAATTTTTGAAAAAACCACGACGCTGGGAAATAAAATTAATAAAAAAATTCATTCTTTTTATTGGTCCAATAAGTTCGATTTTTGATTTTGCCACTTATGGCGTGATGTGGTTCGTATTCAAAGCCTATATCAACCCATCGCTTTTCCAAACAGGTTGGTTTGTAGAATCTTTGGTTTCTCAAACTTTGATAATCTACATAATTCGCACCAACAAAATTCCTTTCCTGCAAAGCTGGCCATCCAAAGCACTTTTAATTACCACCTTGGCGATTGTCGGACTAGGTTGTTATTTGCCATTTTCACCTTTGGCCACTACTTTAAAAATGACTCCCCTGCCATTTCTGTATTGGATTATTTTGTCTATCATGATCGTGATTTATTTCATACTCACTCAAACTATCAAAACTTGGTTCAATCGACGCTACCAAGCGGAGTAATCAAACTCTTGACTATTCTACCAAATCATGTTATTATCAAAAAAAGCAAAAGCAACTGAGTTGCATTAAGTTTTTGAAAAAACATGTCAAAAATAACCGGCAACAAAATTTTAATTGTTATCTTAATCATATTCATTGTTGGTCTTTTTGTTTGTTTATTAAAAATAAATTTCAGTAACCAATCCGCAAAAGTCCCTGCTACAAATTTAAAACTGCAGGTAGTCACATCTTTTTATCCTTTATACTTTTTTACTACTCAAATAGCCCAAGACAAGGCCGAGGTGCACAATATCACCCCTTCCGGAGCAGAGCCACACGATTACGAACCCACTACGATGGATATGGTCAAAATCGAAAATAGTCAACTGCTGATTATCAATGGTGGAAATTTTGAAGGCTGGGCTAACAATGTTCAAAATATTTTAGGCAAACAAAATACCGCCATTGTAAATATTGGAAAAAGTTTTGTTGGTCCAGATCCGCATTTTTGGTTAGACCCGATGATGGCCAAAAAGGAAGTGGAAATAATTACACAAAATCTGATTGCCATTGACCCCTTGAACGCCGATTTTTATGCCAACAATTCCAGACTATTAACCGATAAATTAGAAATTCTAAACAACCAATTCAAAAACGAATTGAGCAATTGCCAAAAAAAAGATATAATTACAGCGCATGCCGCCTTTGGATATTTGGCGCGTGAATACGGTTTGAATCAGATATCGATTTCCGGTTTATCTCCCGACGCGGAACCATCGACCAAAAAACTAACCGAGATTGCCGATTACGCCAAAAAAAATCAACTGCAATATATCTTTTTTGAAAGTTTGGTAAGCCCAAAACTGGCCGACACTATCGCCCAAGAAATTGGCGCCAAAACTTTGGTGTTAAATCCAATCGAAGGAATAACCGATGAGGATATTAAAAATGGAAAAAATTATTTTACCGAAATGCAAAACAATTTAATTAATCTTAAAATTGCCCTACAATGTCAATAGACCACAGCAAAAATATTATTGAAGTAGAAAACGTATCATTTTCATATGGTGATGTTGAGGTATTAAAAAACATTACTCTGGATATTCATCAGGGTGATTATATCAGTCTAATCGGCCCAAACGGCGGAGGAAAAACCACCTTATTAAAAATAATGCTCGGTCTTATCAAACCGGAATCCGGAAATGTAAGACTATTTGGAAAAAAACTAAAAGATTTTAAAGACTGGTCAAAAATTGGATATGTACCACAAAAAGCCATCCACTTTGACCCCCTATTTCCAATAACAGTCAGAGAAGTGGTAGCGATGGGTCGCTATGGAAAATTGGGATTACTAAAATGGTTAAGAAAAAAAGATCAAAAAATAATAGACGGCGCCTTGGAACAAGTCGAGATGACTCAATATGCTGACAGGCTAATCGGCAACTTATCTAGCGGTCAACAACAGCGAGTATTTATCGCCCGTGCCCTAGCCGGCGAACCAGAGGTGATCTTTTTGGACGAACCAACTGTCGGTGTCGATGTTAAAACCCAAGAAGAATTTTATTCACTACTCACCCACCTCAATAGCAAATTAAATATTACTCTGATTTTGGTTTCACATGATGTTGATGTGGTTTCGCATGAAGTGACTGAGATCGCCTGCTTAAATCAAACTTTGGTGTATCACGGCGAACCGAAAAAATTTATGAAAAGTAGTTACGTAGAAAATTTTTATGGCAAACATGCCAGATCTGTTTCCCATCATCACTAAAAATATATGTTAGAAATTTTTCAATACGGTTTTATTATGCGCGGACTGGAAGCGGGCATTTTGATCGGACTAATCGCCCCACTGATTGGTATTTTTTTGGTATTGCGCCGATATTCACTAATTGCCGACACTCTCTCACACGTTTCGTTGGCTGGTGTGGCCATTGGGCTGTTGCTAAAAATCAATCCTCTGTGGACCGCCATAGGTGCTTCAGCCATATCGTCAGTTGCCATCGAACGTCTGCGTACCGGTAAAAAAATTTACGGCGAGACCGCCCTGTCCATATTTTTATCCGGAAGTTTGGCTTTGGCAGTGGTGTTAATCGGCTTGGCGCATGGTTTTAGTGTTGACCTATTCAGCTATCTATTTGGAAGTATTGTGACCGTGAAACAAGCCGACGTTTTTATTATACTGGGACTGGGAACACTCATCGCCTTGTCTGTTTTCATTTTTTATAAAGAACTGGTTTATATCGCCTTTGATGAAGAAGCGGCTACAGTCAGTGGTCTACCGGTGAAAATTTTTAACACTTTATTTATTTTATTGGCCGCGATAATGATCGCTATCTCCATACCAATAATTGGTATTTTGTTAATTTCGGCTTTGTTGGTATTACCGACTATTACCGCTCTGCAATTAAAACAGGGTTTTAAAACAACTCTACTCTGGGCTGAAATAATTTCAGTATTTTCTATTATTGCCGGAATTATCACTTCTTTTTATTTGAATATTTCCTCCGGTGGTACAATCGTCTTGATTATGTTGGCTATTTTTGGATTGGTATTGTTTGGCAAAAGAAATACCAACAAAATTACAGTTAAATAACTATGCAAAGAAATACTCCCATTCGAACCACTCTGCTGGCAATATTATCAAAAATAAAAAAACCACTAACCACCCAAGAGCTGTTAATGGCTTTGGCCAAAAAAGGAATCGAGGCAAATAAAACTACCATCTACCGACAACTGGAATCACTACAAAAAAACCACTTGGTAAAAGAAGTACACTTCAACGACCGTAATGTCCGTTATGAACTAAATGAAAAAGATTCCCACCATCACCATCTCGTCTGTGTGAAATGTAAAAAAGTAGAAGATATCGTTTTTCCGGAAGACTTACATCCTCAAGAAAAAATAGTTTGGAAAAAAAATAAATTCAAAGTCCTTCAACACTTTCTAGAATTTTTTGGATTGTGTAAAAATTGCCAGAGATAACTAAGAATATTTTTATTTTTTTCTTATTTTCTTTGGTTTTTTTATTGAATCAAATTTATCTTCATACTCTTCGGCCAATTTATTCTCAACTTCAAACTGTTCGCTAGGTGCGTGCCTATAATAAAAAGGATCTCCGCAAAGCAATCCTACTAGATATTTGGCCGCGTCTTCAACGGTTGTAATTTCGCTAGGAATTTGTTTTCTTTCAATTAATTGCTGTACATAAATTTTAGCAGATTCGATGTTTACCTCACAGGCCTTATCAAGCTGTAAAGCCAACCAAAATGGAGAAATAAAATACTTTTCAAATTCCCAATCACTCACATTTGCAATTTGAGATTCTCCATAACGATGAATATTTTCTGAATACAACCGAAGAACTTTGGCCAACATTTTTGGACCAACAACTCCATTTTGTCTTTCCTCCCTTTCAAATTCTGACAATCTTACAATCTTTCTAGCTACATCCAAAACACATTGTTTGGTAGCAACAATACTCTCGTCGGTTGCCAAAACTTCGTTTATAGAAAAATCGCGAGTTGCAAAATAATCATCATTGTCCAGTACGGTTTCAATCCCATAATCAAACTGAAAATCTTCTGGCATAAATTCCATTCCAACTGTCTTGTCCATTCCAATTTGAGGTTCCTTTTCAACAGTACGCACAATATCCACATCTCTTGGAATTGCAAATTTATCTATATTCAAATTTTTCATTAGCAAAGCGCGTGCCGCACCACCCTTGTAGGCGTAACCCGGCGGTAATCTTTTTTGACTAAAATGGTCAGATACTTTTATTCGAAAACGATCATTTTCTAAAACTTCAATACTAATATTTTGTGTATCAACCCCATATTCTTTTAGTAGTTGTAAAATTTCTTGTTGATCAACAACTTCCTCTCTTCTCTCAACTTGATCTTTCGCCTGTTCTCTCTCGCTAATATTTAAAGAAAATGTTTCTGGGTACATTTTTTTCCACAATTCAAGTATTTTTTCAGAAAAACCAACTTGACTGTCACTTCTTTCTGTCTTTGGAATGTGTCGTTCTGTATTATGCATAAAATATTTTTAAAATAATTTTAAACTTTCCACAACTTCAGGAAGTTCTTTACAACTATCTTCATTTTCAATCGCCCCGGAAAAATGTTTGGCGTTGTGTTTGATGATTAATTTTGCGTCAATTTTACTTTTAAACTCGTCACCATATTTTAACGCAACATAAGGATCGTTATCTGAGTGGATAGCAACAAAATTAGCACAATGTTTTTTTATTTCATCAAAATCAAACGAGGTTTCAAAGAAATTAGCTATTTCCTTAAACCCTAGATCGTCAGTAAAGCCCGCCACCATAACAGCACCCCCGATTTTTTGCCCCATTTTCAAAGATTCCAAATAACGTAAAATCAAAACTGAACCGATACTATGACCAACCAAATATGTGTCTGTGTCCGGTTCACCCACTGTTTCGTTCAAAGCCTTTAACCAGTCTTTCAAAACCGGTTTTGCAGTGTTTGGTAGGGCGGGAACAATTACCTCATATCCCAATTTTTCCATCTCCCTTTTTATATATGGATACCAACAATAATTCGGAATTCCCTCCCAGCAATGAAGCACGACTACACGTTTCATAAAATTAAAGTTAATTAAGATATTTTGTATAAGCTTTTATATAATCGCATCATCGCTTAGCCATTTCCCAAATCCAATCAAACACTTGGTCCATAAGCAAACACAACTCTTTACTCTCCAAAATAAAGGCATAATTTTCTTCTTTCGTGCCGATGACACCAATTTTATTATTATAAATTTGTATAAGCGTATTATTTTTAATTTGTGGTGGCAAAAAGCGTATCTCACGCAACACCATCTCTTCCGAAGTGTAAACCTCCCAATCATTTTTTGATTTCGGCTGATCTGTTATAGGACGGAGAGAAAGTCGTTTTATTTTTTTGTGTATTCTTTCCTCAGTGTAATGGCGCGCATAAACTGAACCAAATCGGCTCATAATATTTTCTGCGGAGGAAAAACTTTTCACCACTGATCCACGCGACATGTCAAACGGATCTTCAAAAACTTTTTTTACCCCTTCATCACCTTCATAAAATTTTAATTTTGGCTTAATAGTAGTCGAAGATAACAAACCTAATAATTCCGGCAACATTAGCTCGGCAGTCTTTTTGTTTTCATTTTGAATCTCGACCAATTTGTTTGGATTTGTAATCGCATAGCTATTTATTTTCCCAGGAATTTTTTCTGCCAACCCCTCCTTTAACAATTCTTCGGCAATTTTGTATACAGTTGTGCGTTCAATACCGGAATGCTCTGCTATTTGTTTGGCGGTAGCTTGACCCAAAGACAGCAAGGAAAGATAGGTTTTTTGCTTATTTTTATTAAACCCTAATTTTTCAAAATGTACTGACAAATCCATATTTGTGAAAAATTTTAGTCATTTATATGACTGAACAATACCAAAATATTGAGCTAAAGTCAACAATTCATTAAAAATTGAATTAATTTGTGAATTTTTTACAACAAAAACAAAAAATGTAGCAACAAGAGGCACGGTGAATTAAAATGAAAATACGCTCAATTATGGGCGCGAGGTAAGCCATGGGCTACAGCATGTATGCAGGGGAAGCACATTCCGGAGATTACGCGGATGTCGGAAGTAGCTACGACCCCTACAACGACTCCTACTATTCAAGGGACTACAGGGAGGGTGCTGGGGGAGGGTATATTCATTTCAGCGCAGATGAGCGTCCAGCACGCACCACCAGCGCGAAGAAGAAGCCCGCGAAGGAGAAGAAGGAAAAGAAATAATTTTCCCGTGCCGCCGGTCACGAAATACCGGCACTCACTTATATCCATAAATTTTGTGGCTATAAGCAAGTTTCATGACTTATCCACAAAGGTTGACGAATATTGACAAAATGGAGAATTTAGTGGTATAATGTACTTGTAGGTTAGTAATAACCTCAAGAATTCTATAGCTTAGGGGCTCCGCAAGGAGTCCTTTTGGCATTTTTAGATCTGGTTGACCCAACAAATAAATTCTCTAATTTTTTGAATATCATATATCAACAGGCCGTTTGTTTGTAAATCATTCAATTCCTTAGAAACTTTTCGGGCAGTGGCAAATAAAATAACTTTTTTACCGGCTAATAACAATTTACTAACCACATCGGCAAAATCACTATCCCCGCTCCACAAAATAAAAGTGTCTGTTGCGCCATGTTCAAAATCCAACATCATCGTTGTACCAATCTCAACATCAAAATTACATTTTCTATCTTCTAAATAATATATTCCGTTGCTATTCATTTCTTTGAATCTTTTATTCAAATATTCAATTGTCTCCAATTTATATTTTAACAACAGACACTTACGGATAAATTGTTCCAACAAATCTGGTGAAAATTCTTTTATACTAGTATGATCAATGGATTTTTTCATTATCTTTACCGGTTTAGAAATAAAACCGGCCTTAAATATTTTTAATTTATCCTTGCCTGCCCGCACCGATTTTACATCTCCCGCCAAAATACCATCATAAAATTTAATCGCCTTTATATTGTCAAAGGAATTTAAAAAGGTTTTAAGCCGATGCAGATCTATGTTCCATCCCAATTTTGTCGCCCATGGACGCACGTTGGCATAATCAATATATACACCGACATTACCTTGAAATATTTCTTCAAGCGCGATGATATTTTGCGCGAATTTTTTACTCAAACCCTCTATTCTTTCACTCCTTGGTTTAAACATAGATAAAATATAAATAGAAACCATGATTAATTGTTGGCAAAAACCGAAGTGGTTACCGAAGTGAGCTGTATATACGAACAAGTTCGGACGATTTTTCGGGACAAGTAACGAAACGATACGGGGGGGGCGAAACGGTGAACGAACGGCCAACGGGCGGGTAAAAAGGAAGGGGTTGGGGGAGGGAATTTTTACCCGCCTGTTGTCGCGATTTTGTAAAATTGGTGGGCTTTTTTGGTGGGTGGTGTTTTTTGTGCCAGCTTTGCTGGCGCGCCACAATCATCTATCAAGCAACGCACATAGATTCTTGTACAACCATAGCATTGCGAACAAATATTTTTCCTGTGGTCTTGTTATCTTTTTTTTGTGTACCAAATTTAATATGATATTCAATATCATGCTCTTTACAAAAATCAACCACCTCATTGGCTCGCTCTTCGTAAAATTCTTGACTCGCTCTAAATACTGATTTTGACGCGTCGACATTGTAATTTAACTTGCCAAAAATAATTTTATCCACAAAACTAACCTCTTTTAATATTTTTTGCAAATTCTGGTTAACAATGTTCGGTGTCGGGTATGGCTCCATACTAATCCAAGTTTTCAATCCTTTGTCATGCAAATATTTTAATGATTTTATTCTTTCTTTATACGGCGCGGTGAACGGCTCAAAATCTTTTTTGAATTTATCATCCAAAGAAACGACTGTGATACCATACTCATTTCTCAAACCATATTTTTTTACTTCTGCCAAATCCTTGGGATAAACCCCTTTTGTCAATACTGTGGTGCGAATATTATCTTTATTAAATCGCTCAATAATTTTCAAACTCAAACCACCTACTTCCGGATAACCATACATAAACGGATCGGTTGTAAAGCAAAGATGAACAAATTTTATTTTATCTTTATATTTTGGTATTTCTTTGTCTAATAATTCCATTGTATTCACAACCAATTTCGGCTTTATCCAATCTTTATAATCTTTTATGACACCACAACGCTTTTTCATCATCATGGCATAACAAGGAAAACGACAGCCGTGGGAACAGCCCTCAACATGGTTAACACAAAAATCGGCGTATTCAACACCGCTTTTATAAAGTAAAGACTTTCTTCTTATAGTAAGCATGGGAATCTATAAGAGTTATAATTATATTATAACATTTTTAAAATTTTTTAAAAAGAGGTAATTTACCTTGACCATCTAATTCTTTGTCAAAAATATCCTTCATTATTTTTTCACCAACCCTATTTTTTGTAGCCAATATCAAGTGGTATAATCTTTTGCCTTCGCGTAATCGTGTGTGAATTGGCTTCGGCACTACATATTCAAAACCAATTTGTTTCAAATTTTCGGTATAATACTTTAATAATTTTGTTGCTTTATCGCTTGGTGTTAACTTTTTGTCATCATAAATTATCTGCCATCCATCCGATCCATAAAATTTATTTAATCTTTCTTTGTAGTCAGCAGTTAATCTAACGAGCGACATGTCATAAGCGTAGAGTATTAAAATATCCGCCTTATTTATTTTAGATAAATGTTCCAAGGTATTCCACTCCAACTCCGCACCCTCTGGATCCAAAAAAATCAAATAGCCACAAAACGGTGCGGCACTTTTCGCAATATCTCTAAGTAAAATATTTGAGTCGCCTTTTTTAAAAACAACCTTTTTTAATCTTTCTTCCGGTATTTCATTGCGTAATATATTTTCTAAATCTTTAATATTTTGATTTGATATTTCAACCAATATATATTCATCAAATGATTTTGCCATTTTCAAAGCAACCACAGATGAACCATCTTGTAATTGACCTTTTCCACACCTATCACACAGATCACCGCCAGATGAATCACAAGATTTATTATTACACAATACGCATTTACCCGTACCTGCAAAAGCGTCTATAAATACCTTGTTCGGTAATCTACTCGTAGCGTCCAAATAAGCCTTAATGTATTTTGAAATATATTCTAACTTCTCTACTGTATGATTTTTGATCCTCCTCATAAAAAATAAAATTTATAAAAATAACAAAAAATAGTAGCGAAAAATCTATTTAAGTTTTTCTGCTAATTATTAAATTATTTACCAAACTTAAAATTGTCTTTCAATTCTTGATTGTTACTTTTGGCTACCAACTCGGATATGGAGATATTTTTTCTAGACCATTTAAGCAACCCTCTAAAATTTTTAAACAACCAATCGGTATTAAAATTTCCTCGTTCCTTTTCTGGCATAGCTTTCCACTTCTCAAAAGCAGTCTCTATTTTATATGAGGCTGTGTCTTTATTAACAGGCGAAGATCTTTCGCGTTGAACTTGTTTTTCAAAACTATCGCGAAGTTTTTCGTTTTTACTTTTATCTACCAATGCTGAAATTGATGTGTTATTTTTCTTATTTTTAGTCCAATCATATAGCCCTTGAAAACCATTGTGATTCAACCAGCTAACATTAAACTTTCCTCGTTCTTCTGCCGGCGACTCTTGCCATTTAGCAAAAGCATATTCCAGTTTGGACATGGCTGTCTCTTCGGTATACGGCAAAGATCTTTCGGGGTGAATTTGTTTAACAAAATTACTTTTAAATTTTTTATTTTTACTTTTAGCTACCAAATCGGAGATAGAAGTGTGGCGTTTAGACCAATCATATAAACCATCAAATCCATTAAGTTTTAACCAATTAGTATTAAACTTTTCTTTCCCTTCTTTTGGCTTGTCTTGCCACTGAATAAAGGCAGTTTCTAATCGTGCTAAAGCGGTTTCTTCTGTATATGGTTTTGGATTAATTTTTTTCTTTTCTATTTTTATCATACCTACAATCCTCATTACTTCCTCTTCGTCATAAATAACTTCCAAACCTGGGATATCAATAATTGGAGGCCTTGGCACACCACCTTCACCGTTATGGCCATTCTCGCCTTTCTTTGTTTTTCTTTTTGGAACTAATTGCGCGCCACCTGCAACATCCGCAAACAATACTGGTAGTTTATTTATAGGCATTCCTTTATCAAGAAAATCTACAACCACAGCGTGTTTTTCCGGATTTCCTTCTTCCAATCTAAGCACACGGCCACCTCGCTGTACAGCAGATACTTTTGATCTGGTAGGTTTCAAATTAAGACACACACTGGCTTTTGGTTCATCAAATCCTTCTTTTAATAAATCCGCATTGCACAACACCTTTATTTTTCCTTCTCTAAAATCTTTTAAAATTCTAATCTGTTCTTTTGAAGGCGTCTTACCACTAATAGCTTGTGCCGGCACGCCCGTTTTTTTAAATTCCTCGGCCACCGCTTCGGCATGCTTAATGCCCACACAATACGCGACCGCTAATTGTCCATTATACGCCGCCTTGTACAGATCCGCCGCCGCCTTATTGCGCCCAACAATATTTACAGCTTTTTCTAATTCGTTTTCATTGTAATCGCCTAACTTAGTAAATGTAACATTAGATAAATCCACTTCTGTTTTGGCTATGACCGCAGATACTCCACACAACATACTACCTTCCACTGCTTCTCTGATAGACATGGCATGAATTTCTTTTGGCAACAAATTGGCAAGTTTCTTTTCGTAAGAAAAATTTGGTGTGGCGGTAAAACCCAATTTTATAGATTTATCAAATTCAGCTACTGCTTCTTGACTTTGCGGTCCAAGCGCGTGATGGGCTTCGTCTAAAATCAAACAATCATAATCAGCAGGATTTATTTGACCATCTTTTATTTTTTCAACAAACGAATTATATGTAATAATTGTTATTTGCCTACCATATTGTTTGGCCTTCGCATAAACTTTACCGACTTCCAAATCAGGGGCGAACTGCTCTATTTTTTCTTCAGTTTGCCGAACTAAAATTTGAGTTGGAACAACAATCAAAGTTTTTAAATTGATTGCTTCAATCAATTCGGTAAATAATACCGTCTTACCAACTCCGGTTGGCAATTTTACATACCCGCTGTCCCCACCTTTTTCTAAAAAATTTCTCAAATCTTCAAAAACATCAATCTGTTTGCCACGCAAAGTTCCGTTTTCTCCTTCGTGGTGTTTTGTAATATATTCATCCAACGAATTTAAAACAGTTAACCATTTTTTTATTTCTTTAATTTCTTTCGGTGATAAATTCATTTCTTCTGTATATTCCAACCTCTTTTGATCACGCAATAATTTTAAATACATCTCATAGCGACGAGTGTATTTTTGTTTAAGTTCATCCTCAGACATGTGAAATATTGTTTCTTCATCTTGCGTTTGAGGGAACAAAGAATATTCGGCTTCTAAACCGATATCTTGTTGCGCTGTTTTTACTTGTCCGCGCAATTCTTCTGTTGGTTTTGGTCTAAATCCTTCGCCAAATGACATACTGTTTTTATTGTTTATATACTGCAATAATTATACCCATTTTATATAGTTTTGTCTATAATTTATACTATCAACACATTTGGCCATATGCGCATTGACTTTTTATATAAAATATGATACTTTCATCTATTACCCTATCTTGGGTAATAGCTCTTTTACAATTAAGATCAATTAACCGTTTGCTATATATTTTTAAGACAATGGACGAGTCAAATTTTGACCCGTTTACCACGACCTCAACCACTTGACAAGACCCCCATTTAATAGACACTGTGGACAAGTGTCTTTTTTTGTTTTTCATTGTCGAAGGCACTTAAGATAGAATTGTCTTGGAGGCATTCGAAGTTTCGAGTGAATGCGTTCATTAT
>Ga0172379_10006216_pt1 | contig 16144 bp, 15 predicted proteins | sample GrowelOW334metaG_FD_119756 | JGI IMG/M metagenome (GOLD analysis project Ga0172379, IMG submission 119756) | Groundwater microbial communities from an aquifer near a municipal landfill in Southern Ontario, Canada - Groundwater well OW334 metaG | ecosystem: Environmental > Aquatic > Deep... | reverse complement strand
GTTCTCGAGCACGGCCCGGAGCATGATAAGCATCTTAGCGTGACCGACGACCACGATCTTGCGCGCGCCGCGCTCGATCCTGCCCCAAATCTTGAGCAGCACCTTGATGGCGCGCAGCAGCAGGTCAATGAAGTCCTCGCCGAACTTGGAATAGTTCTGCAAAGTCTTCCTGTTTTTCTCCTGCTCCATGCGCCACTTGAATAAAAGCAGTGCATACTCGCCCATGACGTCATTGAGCCTTCCGCGCACGTCAGGATTATTGTCCACGCGTTCGTTCTTCACGAAATCCTGCACCAGATCAACCAGGAACCTGCAGACCACGAAGTCCGCCTCATTGGTTGAGCTGGGCGTGACTCGCCAGAAGCCTTCTGGCGCCCATCGAAACTTCTCAGACAGCTCGGGGATCATGTACAAGCTGGCAAGAGGGTTGATCTCGCGGATAATGAAATCCGCAGTCTCCTCAGTCCTGGGAGAAGTCGAGTAGGCAATCAGATCCAGTGAACCAAGCTTCTTCTTCAAATGCTTTGCGCACAGAAATGCCTCTACCCTGCCGTTCATAGTGAGGCGATCTTCCTCGTCTGGGAAACGAATCGGAAAATCACTGCCCCTTTTTAGGGCATGGGCCTTAGCCACACGCCAGTTTCGTATGGTTTGTCCGTGGCGCAAAAGCACCAGGACTACCCCTTCGGGTACGCTCCACATGGTGCCTCCGTCTGCCACAATTTGGCTGTGTAAAGTGCAAGCGAGACCATCCCGCCCATTGGCCAGAGTGTATGGCCAGAAGGCTTTTATGTCAACGCTTAAAAAGAAACGCAATTGTCAGGTTTTTTTGGCAAATAAAAGGAGCTGTATGAGGACTTCGGTTTAGCTCAATCGAGCACATCGTCACAGGAGGCGAATCAGGCAGAAATCCACCCGAAGCGCTACCCGTAATTGAACGCTGCAGAGGCCTAATCCCTTGCCCCACGGGGCCCGAAACGCTGGCCTCAGAAACCAAATTATAGCGAAGCCTCATACCAGCTCCTACCTCTTATACTAAACACCAAACAACCAAGATACAAGATACAAACATACATCTTGGTGTTTATCTTGCAATTTGATTTGAAAAGGGCTATTCTTACGACATATGAATGACAAATGCGACACAATCCAGCGCACCTTGGTGCTGCTTAAGCCTGATGCCGTTGAACGCGGCGTAGTGGGCGAAATTATTCAACGTTTTGAACGAGTAGGCTTAAAAATAATGGGCATGAAGCTTGTCTGGCCCGACGAAGAAACAGCCATGAAGCACTACACCGAGGATTTGGCCATCCGCCGCGGCGAGCATGTACGCAAGCTCATGATTGAGATGCTCGTTTCTGGCCCGATTGTTGCTTTAGCCTTAGAAGGCATTGAGGCAGTTGAGCTGGTCCGCAAATTAGTCGGCGGAACTGAACCAAAAACTGCAGCTCCTGGCACTATTCGCGGGGACTTTTCCCACGTCTCATTCAAGCATGCTGATGCCAAAAATAAGGGCATTTATAACCTTGTTCATGCCTCAGGCAGCCCAGAAGAAGCGATCCAGGAAATCCAGGTCTGGTTTGACCCTAGCGAATTGCACGAATTTGAGCCAAGTTTTACCAAACACACCATCATATAACACGTATCATGTAACACGTAACAAATGCGGATTTTCGTGATATATGTTACATGTTATATGCTACATGAAAAGGTTTTGACGTTTTTAAAGGTTTCTGCTAAAATGACAGCATAATTCATTAGTTTTTCAGTATGGGACTTCCCGGCCATCGTAGAACTAGTTCACATAAACGCAGGCGCGCCTCACATTTTGCTTTGGAGACAGCCCAAATTACAGTAGATAAAACCAGCGGACAGGCACATCGCCCTCATCGCGCAGCACCTGGAGCTACTGTTTATCGCGGACATGTGATCCACGTAAAAGGCAAAGAACGTAAACTAGAGAAGCTACTCAAAAAATCCAAAAAAGAGTCAGCATAATAAACAAAAACGCACCTTTTAGCACCTTGTTCCTATGTCAAACCGCCATTTAGCCCGCGCTCTAGTCCTGCAATCCCTGTACGAATGGGATTTTCACAATAGAGACGCGAAAACTGCTTTGGAAATCACTGAGCGCAATCTTTCTGAGTTTGCGCCGGATTTGGATGAAAAGCCCTTTGCTATGGCATTAGCCAAAGGTATATTGGACAATCGGGCAGAGATAGATGCGTCAATCAGCAAATTTGCGCCGGATTGGCCGATTGAGAGGATCACGACCGTGGACCGCAATGTCTTGAGGATTGGAATCTACGAACTCGTGTATGATGATCAGATCCCGTCCAAAGTCTCCATTAATGAAGCGATTGAGCTGGCAAAAACTTTTGGCGGCGAATCATCCGGCAAATTCGTGAATGGCGTGCTTGGCGCCGTGTTCAGAGACCAACAGGCCCAAGGCATAAGTAAAGTGGTTGATAAGCCCAAAGAAGAAAAACCTGAGGTAAAAGATGAAAAGATAAAAAGCGAAGAAGATAAAAAGTCCGAGACGATAGACGATAGTCTTTAGACGATAGAAAATTATTCACTGTTAATTGTTAATTCGCAATTGAACGAATCTGACGAAGCGCACGGATGAATCCGTCATCTTCGCGAGAGTCGTTCGCATGAACGATATGCCAGAACAAAAGAAAATAGAGTATAAGCCCTTAGAGGCGACTCTTGGTTATACATTCAAAGATCAATCGATCTTGACCCAAGCTTTGACCCATCGTTCGTATCTGAACGAACATTCTAATTTCCCCTTTCCGCACAACGAGCGCTTGGAATTTTTGGGCGACGCTGTGCTTGAGTTGATCGTGACCGAACACTTGTATAAAAATTTCGGCAACCCCGAAGGCGAGCTCACGAACTGGCGCGCGGCCCTGGTGAATGCCAAGACCTTATCCGGCATTGCCTCGCAATTGAAGTTTGAAGATTATCTTTTGCTGTCAAAAGGCGAGGCCAAAGATAAGGATTCAAAGGCGCGCATGTATATTTTGGCCAATGCAATCGAGGCCATCATCGGCGCGATCTATTTGGATGGAGGCACAGAAGGCGTCTCAGGCTTTATTCATGCGCACATTTTGTCCCACCTGCCGTTCATCCTGAAGAATAAACTTTACATTGATCCCAAAAGCCGATTCCAGGAAACAGCCCAGGAACTTTTGGGCGTAACCCCATCCTATAAAGTAATTAAAGAAACAGGACCGGATCATAACAAAGAATTTACAGTGGGTGTATTTCTGGAAAAAGAGTTGGTTGCCATTGGCAGCGGCACTTCCAAACAAGAAGCTCAAATCTCGGCCGCTCAGGCAGGCCTAGAAGCAAAACGATGGGACGGGATTGAGACAAAATAAACCGGCGCCCTTAGCTTAACGGATAAAGCTCCGGTCTTCGGAACCGGCAATGGGGGTTCGATTCCCTCAGGGCGCACCACAACAAAATCCGCTTCTGGCGGATTTTGTAAACATCAAACACCAAGAAACAAGATCCAAACAATCTCCAAATTTACAAACACCAAAACATCAACTCCGTTTGAAATTTGAATGTTTGGTGTTTGTTTGGTGTTTGTATCTTGTTTCTTGGTGTTTCAACTTGACTCCGTTGCTTTGTAGTCGTACATTTTATATACAAGAAGAAGTCGTTCTTTTGGCAACTTGGAAATCCAAGTGCTGTTGCGCAGAGCAGTTCACACCAAACGCGAGGAGGATGCTATGGACGATCGGACAATTCCGAAAACTGGGCAGTCTTATGCTTATTGTAGCGCGGGCACGCACGAACTCTGCCGGGGTTTCAGTTCTCAACGCCAAAGCAAGATGCTGAAAAGCCATCAAAACTTAGGCTTCGGCAGATCAGCGCCGCCTGTGGCTGAGCCCGAACCTGTGGCAGAAGCTGTCAGCGTGCAAACTGGCCATGAGCAGACAAATCCTTTCAAGCTGAGTCTGACTCATCTCCACTCGAGCAGCGACCACATGGAGTGGAACGCGCTCATCATCGAACCAGCCACCCCCAGCGAGGACACCCATGGATCTTCCAAGACGTAACCTTTTTCCGGGAAAGCGCGTAGCGAATGTCTCATTGTTCGCTCTCAAATGCGCACTTTCCCGCGGTTCTTAGCGCCCCATACATATAATGTGGCCCTGAGAAGCGTAAAAACAGTAAATCAGCCCAATTTTAGCCAAAAAATAGGGTGAGACCCTTGACAAAAGGGTCTTTTTGTGCTATATTAATTCGTTAAAAACAAAAAACTGTCTGGGTAAAAAGCCCAGATTCGCACCCTAAACCACTGTTTTCCAACCGCTGTTTTCGTCCAACCAGGAGGATTCCCATGTGCAAGATGAACAAGTGCAGCAAGTCTGAGTGCAGCAACGTCGTGTCCGACAACAGGCACGCTCTGTGCCAGAAGTGTCACGAGAAGGAGCGCGATGTGCGTTTTCTGGCCGAGACCAACGAGTGCGCAACGGACGGCTGTGCGAATCGCGTGCCCAAGGAATACCGCTTCTGCCGCAAGTGCTGTGCGGAATACAAAGCTCGCAGCCAGGCCGCGATGGAAGCCGCGGCCAAGTCACGGCAGGTCAAGACGGCGCAGGTGGCCGAGGACTACCTCAAGAGAGATCTCCTCGCCGAGTTCCAAGCTGGCAAGCTCCGCGACGGCGCCAAGGTCACGGTCACCAGCGGACCCCTGGTGTCCATTGCCTTCGCAGGCAAGTCGTACACCATCTGCGACCGTGAAGGCGAGCAGCGTCGTGCCGAGAAGGCTCACGCCGAGGCCGAGCAGAAGCGCCTGGCCGAAGCCGAGAAGATTCGCCGCGCCGAAGAAGAGAAGGCACGCCAGGCTGCCGAGATCGCGACCGTGTTCGCCCAGATCAAAACCGACACGCTGGAAGATGCCATCGTCGACCGGAGCGGCAAGGCCATCAACGTGCTCTACGACGATGGCCGCGTGCTCAGCTTCGATGACCCGGATGTGCTCGCAGCCGAGGCCCAGGCGCGCAAGGATGCCGAGGCTGTTTCCAAGGCAGCACGCAAGCAGGCCCAGAAGAGCAAGGGCAAGTCCGAAAGCAAGCAGGACGGCAAGAAGGGCAAGGAGCAGCGCAAGGCTGCCTGATCAACCTCGTCCCACGTACAACGTCGACAATCCCACCGCACATTCCCACCAACCTACGCGCGGCATCACTCGATGTCGCGCGCCTCAACTGAATCCCCGTCAACCCTAACCCGTCCTTTCACCACCCTTCGCATGAAGCTATGGGTGGCAGGCAGGACGGAGATTCTGAGAGGAGAAAAGAAGATGAGAACTTGCAAGAAGGTTGATCCGCACGTGCTTGCTGAATCATTTCAGTCAGGTGCACAGGCTTCGCCTCACAAGATTGAGACGTCGCCGGATTGCACGATCAAACACTTCCAGAATGGCATGGCGATACTAACGCCAACGACAGAGATGTCGACAGAGGAAGTCCTCGATGCCATGGACAAGCTTGGCTACCGACCTGCGATGAGCGAGGAACCCTACGGATCTAGTGCGGAAAGAGAATTGCGCTGCGAGTGCGGTCCGATGTTCTTGGACCACAACGGCGACGTCAAAATGTTCGACTGCACTCTTTCCAAAGAAGAGACGGTCGCCATCAAGAAGTAGTTTCTTTCCACCCCCAATGTTCCAGCTTCCAAAAGTATGCTGGAAAAGTCCCCGCTTCCTGCGGGGTCGATCTAAGCCGCGGCATCACTCGATGTCGCGCGCCTCAACTGAATCCCCGTCAACTTCAACCCGTCCTTTACACGGACGGAGATTCTGAGAGGAGATAGAAGATGAAGGCTTCTAAAAAAGAAATTTGCGACAAACTCTTGCTCGCCGCGCATGGCGATGAGGACCTGCTGAACCTCGTGGACATGATCACGAGAGATCTGAACAATTCGAGTTGCATAGTCCTAGACCCTCTTCCTGTCGGATACTTCACGCTAACCGCTTCTCTGATGATCGGATGTACGTATGTGAACTACGTGGTGGTGAAACGACTCAGCGCCTTCACCGAAGAAGACATCCGCGTCATCCTTGAGTGCTCCAAGGATTTCTGCAAAGGACTCTGTAACAAGCTCCTGCAAATCTTTGTGGAGACCTTCCCTCAGGAAACCGACGAGTTCGAATATCTGAATAAGATGTCACGGATCGTGTAGGTTCTCCCCCCCAATGTTCCAGCCTCCCCAAGTACGCTGGAAAAGTCCCCGCTTCCTGCGGGGTCGATCTAAGCCGCGGCATCACTCGATGTCGCGCGCCTCAACTGAATCCCTGTTCCAACCCTTCGTCCTTTGACAGGGACGGAGATTCTGAGAGGAGAAAAGAAAAATGCTATCGGAACTACATCTTCGCCGCAGGCTAGACCGTTCGGGAGCAGCAGCCCTGTATTGGATCAGCTTCGTTGAATCTGACTGCAAAGTCGCCGGTGAATACATCGTGGCAATTGGCCGCACTTTGCGCGGCCAGCTGACAACGACCGACGTAAAACAACATGCGAACATGGTACTGGTCGATTGGTTCAGCCAAGAGAGCAGCTGTCGTGCAACGCAGGCGACTCTTTCGCACTTGCACGAACAGTGCCTGATGGGTGTCCGGGCTGCCAAAGACGGGCAGTTCGAAGAAGAGACACTGCTCAACTTGCTGGCCTGCCGGGACGACTTGGAAAGCCTGCTCGTTGCCGCACAGACTGCCCAGCGCTTTGCTGAAGCAGCACTGACGACAGACGTGCCTGGCCTCGCGAGCTTCGTGCAGTACGTTGAAGCCGCCATCAAGCAGGTGGACGACCAGGCGGACTTCGTGATCCCGCTGAAGGCGCTCAGGACCCTGGCCGAAAGCCTTTGCTCGCGCGACAAAGCACACCTCAGTGCGCTGGCAGACGACCAGACGACACAGTGGTGGCTTATGCCGCTGGCAGTGCTGGCAATCGGCGACACGTACAAGAAGCGCATGAAGAACTGCATTCGAAAGTTCTGAGAGGAGAGAAGATGAAAAAAATTCTGATCCTGGTTCTCGTCGGAATCAACGGCTGTATCCAAAATCAGCCGGCAACCATGGCACGGGCTCAAGTGATTGAGCAGGAGGAGGCTGACACCTGCGCAAAGAAAATGCAGGAGAGGGACCGCCTATTCAACCTCCTCCACGGAACAACCGACGCGCACACTCTCGTGGCCTGCAAGACCAGCAAACGCAGGACAGCAGAATAGCCATCGCACCTTCCATAACGTTCCAGCTTCCAAAAGTACGCTGGAAAAGTCCTGACATTCTCGTCAGGGCACTAAGCCGCGGCATCACTCGATGTCGCGCGCCTCAACTGAGCTTCTGTCATCCTAACTACCTCGTCCTTTCAAAAAGGACGGAGGCTCTGAGAGGAAGAAAAAACAATGAAACCTGCAGCTATTGCAATGTTGCTCATGATTGCCATCTGCGCGATTGCGGTCATGGACAAGGAGTGGAACTTCGTGAAGCCCGGGCTGTGGCTCGAGCCAACGCCAGTCGAACAACCTCGCACAACGCGAAACGCTAAACCCTCAACGCCGAAGACGACTCATTCGACTGCGCTTAAGGCCAAGCCAGCGTCGCGCAAAGCAACGCCGGCCAAACAGAAGGTCACGTACCCGATAGACGTGCCCTACTGACCCCCCCCACCTTCTTCGGAAGCTCGACATCTCTTGTTGAGCTTCCGCGCTGTACTCAGCACGTCATAATGATGTGTTGAGAAAAAGCGAACACAAACAAAAATGTAAAGACCACCGCAAGGTGGTCTTTATTTTAAACACCAAGAAACAAGATACAAAGACCAAACAAACATCAAAAATTAAAACACCAAAAAACCATCCCAGATAGTCATTGCGCCGCGGTCGCCGCGGCGACCTCGCAATGACACGGAGGTTATGTGGTGTTTTGAAGTTTTGGAGATTGGAGTTTGTTTGGATCTTGTCTCTTGGTGTTTGATGATTTATATAAAGCAAAAGCGCTGTGGTGAGCAGCGCCGAGAAGCAAATTTGTGTTGAAAACGAGATGGTTGAGTGGGGCTGGGATGCTCCGCATGGTCGTGGTCAATTAAGTCCACGTCGTTTGGAACTTCCCAGAAGAGCGAGGCCTCTGCACGCTCATCAAGCACAATCGCGAGCTGAATCTTTTTGGATATTAGATCCTTCCTGCGTTCGCACCTGCCCACTCTACCTCATTGGCCCATGACCACCTTGCCCGAAGGCTTGATGATCTACTTCGGTGGACTTTCGTCCCGCGTATGCAGTCACCCACACACGCTGCGTTCTTTACAGCTGAGCTTTGGTCAATTACCTCTGCCCTTGACCTCCTTGGAGTTTGTTAGGTCGATCACTCAACCCTACTCACCCTAGGCGCCATTTGATCCTTGCGGACCTTCTGCTGTATACGCCACGATTGATAGCGGAACTTTGTCTGGGTCTTTCTCCCCTACGAAGTCCTTCGGCTTTTTGGCTCTGCTTTCGCTTTGCCTACTTTGCCTAAGCTCGTGAGCTCCTACCAACCGCTTTTGAGTCTGTCCTCACGCCTTGCGACGTTCTGGACCTACTCTCCGACAGTACTGGCCTTTTGGCCTTGCAGTTGAGGACCGTAATCCTCAGACCTCAGAGCTTGCGCCCTGCGGACTTTCGTCCGTGAGTCTCCAACATCGCGACTAGTTCCTCTCGGTTGTCCGAAAAATTCTTGTCTCGCTGTCGCATGACCCATAGTCCCTGCACGCTCTCCACCAAACAGAGTTCAATGACCCATCAGCACAAGCGTGCTGTCTCGAGAGCAAGCCCTCAAGCAAATGGACCAAGGTGACTGAGCAAGCCCAGTCTGCGAGTCTCCCCGCGCTCCCTGTTTGGCCTTAACACAAATTTTGAAGCAACTTGACGTATTTTACTCGGATTAAAAAGCGCGTCAAGCTCAAACTGTGGATAACCTCCAATCGTCATCCTGAACTCGTTTCAGGATCTCGTTACACAGTTACTAAGTATCGGGATGCCGAATCAAGTTCGGCATGACAAATTAGTTATTTCCTTACTACACCCTTGCCTTTTGCTTGCTCATCATTCTGCAGATCAGTATTCAAAGCTTTTAATGATTTTACGATCGTATCTTTGATATCATCGTCCATAGCCTGGAAATTTATTGCGCCAGTCAAATCAACAAAACGGCCCTCATCAGAAGTACCTGGCACCAACTCAATATCAAACTGCATTTCAGAATCATTGACATCTGCTGGCATGCGATTCAAGTTCCACGAGATGGATCGGTTAGCCGGGTCAAAAGACAGCTCCCCTGCCGTGCCTGTTGCCATGCGTACGAAATTAGCGCGCTGCGGCAAGATAGTGGTGACTTTAACGTCCTTCAAAGCATGGGCGCTCTTGTGCAGGCTCCAAATGACCCTATACTCTGTTGCTTGCCCAACGCGTGGGGGCAAAGGCCCTTTGCCCAAGGGCGCGCCCTCCTCGCTGTAATACCTTGCCTCAGACTGGAGGGTTGCATCTGATTTTAATTTGAATATAAATGGCGTGAGCTGGATCTTGCGGTTCATCTTCAGATTGCCGATTGATTCGATTTCCGCAAAAACCGTGACGCGCACAGCCAGCGTCCCGGTAGCAGACATCTGAGTGAGGATTGGAGCTGAAAATTCAAAGTTTCCGCTTTGGTGCGGCGTAAGCTCTTGGAGATCCTTGATCCTATCAAATCCCCAGACCACGGATTTGTTCTCAAGTTTTGAGCTGGTTGCGCTCTGCACGCTTTTCCAATCCACTACATTCACATTGGGCAGGACAGACCCGTCTAGAGGGTTGATCGCATCCAACTGCAAGCGTAATCTGATGTTCTTCAAAGATTCGTCCGAGGTGTTTTCAAATCCAATGCTGCCTTGCAGAATCTCTCCCAAAGCCGCACTGCGTTCTGTTTGGTCTGAACCGTTGATGATGAGTTTGATGGACAAGTCTCCGGCCAAAACAGGCAAGTCAGCCTGCGAGCTCTGAGCCATCATGAACTTGCCTTCTGCGCTCAACATGCCTGCCTGGGCCTGGAAGTGCGCTTGGCCGCCCATGCCAGCGCTGAATGTGCCGGACATGGCCACTTGGGTGGAACTGGCTGCGGGCAAAGGGCTGACTTTGATGATCTGGTATTTACCCTGCGCTGTAGTGGTCGTGCTCAGAGCATCATCAGGCGTAAAACCTTGGGGTACGCTGATCCGGGCTTCCAGGCCTGAGAGATCTTGCGTGCCATTATTTTTGATCACATAAACAATCTTGAGCTTGTCTCCGGGAACAGCTTTTTCAGGGACAGAAATGCTCCCGTCCAGCACGCTTTGGGCATAAACCAATTTTTGGGTGGCCAAAATCTCACGGTTGTCGGTTTTATTGTTCGCAGCATACGTGGCCACGGCCTGGACAGCCGAGACTGTGCCGAGTGCGCCAGTAAACCTGCCTTTGACTGTGATGCTCCCACTTTGCTCTGCGGCCAAAGATCCGATTTTCCAATCCATGCCCTCCCCTGATATGGCAGGCATTGATTCGATCAAGACAAAGTCCGCAGGAAAATTGATCCTGATATGGACTGCATCCAAAGGAATATCCTGATCATTGGAATAATTGACCACATATTCAGTCTCCTGTCCGATCGTGACTTGTTCAGAGCCTTTTATCTCAAGCTTAAGGCTGCCCGATGATAGACCGGTATAGCCTTTGAAAAAAATAAAACCAGCCCAGGCTGCCGAGCAGAGCGTGAGGATGGACGCAGTAACGATTATCAAAATATACAGCCAGCGTTTGCTTGGTTTGCGCTCCAACTTGCTCATGTCAGGCATTTCCCCGCCATCGCTGGCATAGATAGAACGCAGGCTTTCCTCGACTTGCGGATCAGGACCAAGAACATTGTTCTTTTTTTCCGATCCGTTCTTATTCATGGGAGTTTTGAGGAATGCTAAGCAGGGCTGCTACGGCCTGGTCCCTGTCCCAATTGCCTGTCCAAGTGACTCCATTGTCTTTGGTTGAGGTACTGGCGGCCAAGCGCACGACATCCCTTGTCCAAACTGTGCTCCAAGGCTGATCCGCTTGCACATTCTGGGTGAGCGCGCGCTCTTTGCCGGATTGGCTGGTGAGCAAAAGCAGATATGCGCCGCGGGCATTGCCTTGGGCTGACGAATCCGGGACTTCGTTTATTTTCTGCAAGATGTCCTGGACCTTGAAAGGCAATTCGTATGACAAAACAATCTCCTGGCTTTGGCCCGGGTCAAGCTGCATCCAGCCGCCGAACACTGTGCGGTCGTCCTCAACCGACGAGGTGACTGCCAAGCCGACTTTTTTCTGCGTAGCTTCTACGCTGGCCACGTCCTTGTCGCTCGGGTCAGTATCCAGAGGCTGTTTGAACAGATTGGCCGGCGGCGTATCAAACCCGGTGGCAGAAACCAGTTCAGAGCCCTTGGGCACATATACGCGAAGATATTCGACATTCCTGACTCCATGGAACAGTTCGTTCTTTATTCCGGCATGCGTGCGGCTCAAGCGCACAGTATCAATGATTTTTCCGTCAGATTGGATGTGCGCTGTGTGCGATACGGCTTCGCTGACCACGCCATCTGTTTTTTGGCCCGCGATATTCGTGCCGATGATGGCCAAAGAATCTCCGGACGTGCTCTTCATTTGTCCGTTCCAGCCGAAGCGCTCGACCAAGCTCTCTTCATCAGGCTTGAACATGGCGACTTGGATTTCTTTGGTATCAAGCGATTGGCTGGTGGCAGCGGCTAAACTCAACCACTCTTCTTTGGTGAAAGATTTGCTGCGCTCCATGAGCTTGTCGAACAGATCGCCGATTATCTTTTTTGGAGTATTGGCTTTTTTGTCATACTCAAGCTCAACTGCCTTTTGCGTTTCATCCATGAAATTTTCGGCCGTGATGACCTTGCCGTATTCAGGCATATCGATCGGGCCCGTGATCTTGAGCATCTTCTGCATGAACGAGGCATTGACCGCGATTAAGCCGTCCAAGGTCGGCTGGCCTGACTTGCTCCAGAACCAGCGCAGTTTTTCGGCTGACTTGGAAAAATCCGCATACCAGTTCGCGTCCTGGAATTGCCATTGCGCATTTATGAGCTGGAGCGGCTGGGGCGAGCGCACGCGCTCAGTCAGCTGGCCCTTGAGATCATAGCTCCCGCCTTTGGGCGTATAGACCGAAACGATTTTTCCGTTATCAACCGTGATCTCGGCCATTGAACCGATAAACCCGCCGCTTGGACGCAATTCCGTATTGTTCTGGAAGACCAGAAGATAAGTACGCATGCCGTCTTTGCCCAAAAACCCGACTAGCGCGTCGGACAAGACAGCGATTTGTCTCACTGATTCTTTGGATTGGCCGATCAGTTTGGATAATTCAGCTATTTGGCCTTGCTTGTCTTTGGGCAAAGCTGACGGATCAACTGAGGCTGCTGCTTTTTCAGCGTCAGACAAAAGGGGCTGCACGCCGCGCGCATATGCGCCCAAAACTTCCACGCGTTCGATTATGCCGCGCGACGGATCATCGAAAATCTTGCTGAAGCCCAGGGCCAGCAAACCGCCGGCTTGGCTGAGCTTGTCCCCCACTTCAAGCAAGGCTTTGGCACTGCGGTATTTGGAAGGCATGACAGTTGCCGCACTCACAGCCAAAACGCGCGATTGATCCAACAAGCGCCCCGCTTCCTGGAATTTGCCTGAGGCAGACGACAGTTTATCGGATGTGATGGAAGCATTGCCTCCATAGGCATTGGTCAAATCAGCCAGCGCAGCCATGCCTTGATCCTGGACCGCTTGCTGGGTATTCGTGGCCTGCCGATACATGACCAAAGCTTGGGCCGGGAGCGTGATCACCACAGCTAAAGCGAAAAAGCCGACCACGGTTTTGACGAACGAAATGCGCGGCGCTTCAGCCTCGGCCACCATGCGCTCCATTTGGCTTTCTATTTCTTGCTCAACAGCTGTTTCTTTTTTCCTGGCTCCGGCTAAGGCACGCTTTAAGCTCAGGTACTGCAAAGCCATTTCCAATTTCAGGCTTTTGTAGAATAATTTCAACCTGGATTTTTTGGCTGATGACGAAGTAGTGAATTGTTCAGCTATTGACCAAGGCTGAGCACTGCTCCGCAAGGTCTGCGCGACCAGGGACTCATGCCTCAATGACTCGATTGGCATGGCCTGATGATAGGCCGCTTGGTCGTCCAGACAGATCCTATCTTCTGGATCGCTGAAAGTGAAGTCACGCAAAGACACCACATACGGGCTGCGCTCATGCGACCTGAACGCGATCTTGATTTCCTGCTCTTCTGGCTCTTCATGGCGTTTTATCAAACAAGCCACGGTCTCAATATCAAACTCCTCTATCTTGCCTGAAGTATCATTGCAGTTTTCCGGCGCCCTGAAAACAGAAGCTTTGAATTCCTTGACCTTGGGCTGGCGGGCCAAGCGCTTTTTGATGCCTGACGGCGTGCACATCACGATTCCGTCCTGTTCAACCACTTTGGAAAAAAGCAACTCAAAATCAGCGGCCCTGTCTTTGGCCTCCTCCGTTGTATTTGTTATTAAAATTTCCTGCGGCATGCTCAAGTCTAAGCGAAGCGGAACAATGAACAATTTATTTGTTTTTCAGAACCCAACTATAGGCCTGCAAAGTGAGCTTGGCAGCACTTTTCCATGAATGCTTGATCGCCAATTCCTTACTAGCTAACTCTGCCTGTTGTTTCAATAGTTCAAGGTTATCCACCACCGCTTTGACAGCCCTAATTATACCATCTTGAGAACCTGATTTGAAGTACACCACGCCATTTTTCCCTAATACCTCTGGCATGGGTCCGGCATCAGAGCTTATGACCGGGCAACCAGCCTGCAAAGCCTCAAGCGGAGGCAGGCCAAAGCCCTCAAATTCCGAAGGAAAAACAAAGGCCGTGGCCTTGGAATACAGCTCAGCCAAATCCTCATCCGTGACCTTGCCCACAAACTCAACTCTCTCCAATTTCGCTATTCGCTGTTCGCTATTCGCTGTTCGCATAAAGACGTCCAGCTCGCCGGCGATTACAAGACGTAGATCGGGATAGTCTTTGGACAGAGTTTTCCAGGCGCCAAGAAGCAAATCAAGACGTTTGTGCGGGTAAGCACTGCCGACGTACAGGATATAACGTCCCTGGCGTACCTGACGTCCCACGCGTCCCTCGTCGGAATAATTTTGCATTTTGCATTTTGCATTTTGCATTAATGGAGTGATCCCCTCGCCTGTGACAACGATCTTGCTCGAAGCTTCAGGATAAAAACTGATCAAATCTTTTTTCGTGAATTCAGTTGGTACGCAAATCTTTTTTGCGCTTTTGATGGCGTGGTCAAGCACGATGCGAAAACCTGCGCGTTTAATCAGCCTGACTGGCCAGCTTCGAGTACTGGCCTTGGCACTGGCTGGATAGTGGCGCAAAAGCAAATCATGGATTGTGACCACAAGCGGCCCTTCATAAAAAAGCGGAACATCCCAATGCGGCACATGGATTACGTCTGCGCCAAGGCTTTTTAAAACCTTGGACATCTGAGTCTGCTCTTTGAGACTGTACCAAGGAATATCAGCGACCACGGTTTTGACTTTGTTGGCCAAAGCATGGTCCTTTGTGCGTGTGACAAGAATGTACTCATTCTCAGGCGCAATCTCAAGCATGGCGCTTGCCAGTTCTTGGATATAGCGCCCAAGCCCACGAGTATTTTCTGCGCCCATCATGCGAGCATCTATGCCGATTTTCATATCCGGATTTATACCGCTTACTTGATAATAAACTCCTCACTCTCTTCATCGCCGTAAATTTCATCGTCCCAATATTTCATGTAAGTCGGCTTAAGGATCCAAACTTTCGTGCCCCAGGCATTTGTCGTTATCCATTTCACGGTAAGCATTTTGCGAAGGTCTGGAAATTTTTTGTACAATAATTTGGCCCCAGTCGCCACCTCTTTTGGACCTTTAGCCAGGCGGCAAACCCCAAGACCTTGGACAGACTTGCGGTTCATTAAATTTTTCGGGTCAAACCAGGCAATGGAAAAAGCGACCTTTGGATTCTTTAAAATCATCTGGCCATGTTTTGTTTTCTTTGGGCTGACAAAGTATATTGTCCCTTTTTCATCAATCGCCATGTAAACATTCGCGACCCAGACATCTTTCCCAGCCTGAGAAGCGAGCGACATCAATTTTTGAGTTTTGATGAATTTTAGTGGTTTTTCCATATTAAAATCTGCTTTAATGCTAACGACATTGGCCTCCATAGTACCTTAAAGGAGTTGGACGACGCAACTCTAAACATAGCAAAAAAGACCACTTTGGGTCTTTTTTGTGTGGTGGGCGTGCCTGGAGTCGAACCAGGGACCTTTACATTATCAGTGTAACGCTCTAACCAACTGAGCTACACGCCCGTGGTGCCGAGGGCGAGGATTGAACTCGCGACGCAAGGATTTTCAGTCCTTCGCTCTACCACTGAGCTACCTCGGCAACGGGCGTATATTAACCAAAAACCTTCTATTATGCAAGACCTGCCTTGTGTTAACAGAGAAACTCTCTGGACAGCTCTTTCTGTAAGGGCCCCTCTATAAAAAAACCGCAGACTTTGCGGGTCTACGGTTACGAGAGTGCTTCTGGAGTCACGGCAACAGGAAACTGACATTGGCCACCGGAAGCGGCCACAATCCATCTGGGTCACCGGTGAACCGGATCTTGTATTCCAATCCCCCTTTGACCGCACTGCCCGTTGCACCGCCTACACATCTGGTATCACCAATAGGATGGCAGGAGGCGTTCGGTTGGGACACGCCTGACATCGCTCCCACATATTCGTATGCACCCGGTCCACCATACACATGTATGTTGAATTGGGCCTCCGCTCCTAAAGAGTCAGGCCCGCCTTGGCACATGGCCTCAAAATCAAAGGCTTGATATAGCGCGGCAGAATTTCCCTCAATGAAGGAAGGGACGTCTTTGCTGGGAACTATCGGAAAGAGAAAGATGCTGCATGGCACGTCGAGCACCTGCACATCAAAGCTGCTATTTTGTGCATCCTTGGAACAATAGCTTGGGTCGGTTGTACATTTCACAACGGTTTCT
>Ga0172379_10006215_pt1 | contig 16151 bp, 15 predicted proteins | sample GrowelOW334metaG_FD_119756 | JGI IMG/M metagenome (GOLD analysis project Ga0172379, IMG submission 119756) | Groundwater microbial communities from an aquifer near a municipal landfill in Southern Ontario, Canada - Groundwater well OW334 metaG | ecosystem: Environmental > Aquatic > Deep... | reverse complement strand
TTTTTTCTGCAAATGTTTTCAAAAATAAAAAAAAGGAGTCAACTTGTAGTTGGCTCCAAAAGAAAGTTCTTTGGGAGGTTACCGACCCTCCTGAAATATTGCCCGTTAGACCGCAATGCATCTTCGCAGGTCTTTCGCCGTTCATATTGACCCATTTGTCACATGGGCTGAACGCACTGCACGGTTGAACTGGATATTTGACAATTCTCCAGTCTCTTGCCACGATTCGATCAATCTTGGCGCCAACTAGCTCAATCGATAGTGAACAAGGTTTATGCTCATTTCCGCCTGTAAACAGCACACTTTTTGAGTGTATTGTTTACGCAAGGAACTCTCTGTCTATTATCTTACTAAAGTCATAGTCCAAGTCAATATTTAATCTTAAAAAAATCTAAAAATTTACATTTTCTCTATATTATTGTCTGGTGTATAAAAAGTGGATAACTTTCCTTGCTTGTTAATGGCAAAGTGGGATAAAATGGTAAGTAAGTGGGATGAAGTGGTAAATCAAAAATATGCTTATCGGTGAATACATTCATACAGTCGACGAAAAAAACCGAATCTCACTGCCGGCTCGTTTTCGTACTCAAGTTGGCAAGCATATTGTGGTGACTCGCGGTCTTGATACTTGTCTGTTTCTTTATCCACTCAAAGAGTGGGAGAAATTTTCAGAAAAGTTAGCAGGACTTAGCGTTGGTCAATCGGGCAGCAGAGGACTTAATCGTTTCATGCTCGCTGGCGCGGCCGAAGTCGAAGTGGACAGTGTTGGTCGTATCCTTATCCCGGATTTTTTAAAAAAGTTTGCGGGATTGGGAGAAAAAGTTGTTTTTGCAGGCATGCACAATCGAGTTGAGATTTGGGATGAGACTCGCTGGGTTGCTTACAAAGAAAAAGTTGAGAGTCAGGCTGATGGCTTGGCCGAAAAGTTGGGTGAAATTGGCATGATTTAATTTATGGTTCACACAACAGTTCTTTTACATGAAGCAGTAGACGGACTAAACCTAAAACAAGGTTCGGTTTTTGTTGATGCAACACTCAATGCTGGCGGACATAGTCAAGAAGTTTTAAATAAACTTGATGGCAATGTGCGAGTAATCGGAATTGATGTTGATGCTGACGCAATCGTTCGAGCCAAGGAAAAACTTTCAACATCCAACGTAACTTTTTTCCAAGAAAATTTTCGTAATATAGATAAAGTTTTGGATCAAGCAGGAGTTGAATGTGTTGACGGAATTATTTTTGACTTAGGTCTTAGTTCCAATCAAATAGAAGAGTCTGGTCGAGGTTTTAGTTTCAAGACCAGCGAGCCACTTCTTATGACCATGAAAAAAGATTTGCAATCCAACGACATCACTGCGCACGAGATTGTAAATTCATGGGGCGAAGAATCAATCGCCGATATTATTTATGGTTATGGCGAAGATCGTTTTGCTCGTCGTATCGCCAAAGCTATCATAACCGCTCGTGAGATTAAGCCAATTGAAACAGCCGAGCAGCTTTCAGAAATCATTGCTAGCGCTGTTCCCAAATTTGGTTTTAAAAAAATCAATCCGGCAACCAAAACATTTCAAGCTATCCGTATTGCGGTCAACGATGAGCTCGGTGCAATCAAAGAGGTGTTGCCAAAAGCTTTTGCACGACTTAATCACGGCGGCAGAATATCAATCATTTCTTTTCATAGTTTGGAGGATCGAATCGTAAAAAGATTTTTTAAAGAAAAAAGCGAAGCAGGTGAGGGAAGACTGATTACCAAGAAACCGATCACACCAAGTTCACAAGAAATTGCAGAAAACCCAAGATCACGAAGCGCAAAATTAAGAATCATCGAAAAAATATAAAGACAATCCAATACAATGAAAAACTTATTTCACAAAATCCAAAAATTTCAAAAACCAACAGTTTGGATGTTGGTCGTTCTCAATATAGTTTTGGCTGGAGGGTACGTGTACTCGGTCAATCGCACAGTTTTCAATGTTGTGGCTGCGACAAAGGCCGAAAAAGCCCTTGCACAGAGCTCTGTAACAACGGCTGACCTTGAATCTCGCCAAGTTAGCCTAAGGAACAGGATTACTCTTGATTTTGCTTATTCACAAGGTTTCCAAGATGCTTCAAATCAACAAATTTTCATTGTTAAAAAGCCAGTAGTCAACACTTTGTCATTCAATGCGCTCTAATTTCGCGTCAAGAATACGATTAATCTCCTTTTTTGTTATAGTGTGCGCTGCTGTGCTCATCGTGCGTTTGTATTTTTTACAGATAGTTTACAGTCAATCGTATAAATTAAAAGCCGATCATCAGTATAGCAGTATCAGTCAAAATATTTTTAATCGCGGGTCAATCTTTTTTGTAGATAAAGATGGAGTGAAAACATCCGCTGCTACAATTAAGTCGGGTTTTTTCTTGACGGTAAATCCAAGACTCATTGCTGATGCTGAAGAGGTTTACAAAAAAATATCAGCAATCACTACAATTGATCATGATACATTTATTAAAAAAGCAACAAAACAAAATGATTCCTACGAAGAAATTATTCATCGCTTAACTTCCGATCAAGCGGCTGCGATTTCCACCTTGGATATTACTGGAATTGGTTTGTATAAAGAGCAATGGCGATTTTATCCAGGAGACACAGTGGCCGCTCAGACTATTGGTTTTGTTGGTTTTACAGATAAAAGCGACGGTTTGGTTGGACAATATGGATTAGAAAGTTCTGATGAAGAAATTTTGAAGCGCACAAATCAAAATATAAAAATGAATGCCTTCGCGCAAATGTTTTCTGAACTTAGCACGGTTGTGGTTTCTGGTGGAGGGGAAGGTGATGTTGTCACAACAATTGAACCAACAGTCCAATCTTTTCTTGAAGAACAACTTGTAAAGACAAATAAAAAATGGAACTCAACTTTGACAGGGGGAATTATTATTGATCCGAAAACAGGGGAAATATACGCTCTTGGGAGTTATCCGACATTTAATCCGAATTCTTATCAAAAGGAAGAAAGTTCAAAAGTTTTTTCTAATCCATTAGTTGAAAATGTTTATGAAATGGGATCTATCGTGAAAGCTTTGACGATGGCGGCAGGCCTAGATGCTGGGGTTGTAACTGCACAGTCGACTTACAACGATACTGGTTCCAAAACTCTCAACGGCAAAAAGATTTCCAACTATGACGGTCGGGCGCGTGGTGTAGTTCCGATGCAAGAGGTTCTCAATCAATCGCTCAACCTTGGTGTGGCGTATGTTGCGGATAAACTTGGCAATACGCTTTTTACAAAATACATGCTTGATTACGGTCTTGGCTCGAAATCTGGAATTGATTTGCCTAACGAAGGTCGTTCTCTTGTGAATAATCTCAATAGCTCCCGTGACATTGAGCATGCAACCGCTTCTTATGGTCAAGGTATTGCTATGTCGCCAATGGCGATTACCAGAGCTCTATCGGTTTTGGCAAACGGAGGCACTTTGATAACGCCACATGTCACAAAAGAGATCGATTATTTAACTGGTCGTAGTTTGGTAACGCCAATTGTTGAAGGGGAGCGAGTGATACAACAATCAACTTCAAAAGAAATTACTCGTATGCTTGTTAGTGTTGTTGATCACGCCTTGCTTGAAGGTGCTGTAAAACAAACTAACTATACTATTGCGGCTAAAACAGGTACCGCTCAGATTGCCGATCCACAAGGCGGATATTATTCTGATAGGTATTTGCACTCTTTCTTCGGATATTTCCCGGCTTATAACCCAAGTTTTTTGGTATTTTTATACACTGTTTATCCGAAAGGAGTGGATTATGCGTCACATACTCTTACACAGCCTTTTATTGATATGGTAAAAAATTTAATTAATTATTATCAAATTCCACCAGACCGATAAAAATGTTACAATCATAAAATATCTTATCTTAAGATAGTGTTCCCTAAGCTAGTGTAATCCTATGAAAAATATTGCCAAAAAAATCATTGTTTCAATTATCTGTTTTGAAGCACGTAGAGTTATAAAAAAATATCATCCGAAAATTATCGCAGTTACTGGTAGTGTTGGTAAGACTTCAACCAAAGACGCAATTTTTGCTGTTCTTTCGCCAAGTCGATATGTTCGCAAAAGCGAGAAAAGTTTTAACAGTGAAATTGGCGTACCTCTCACAATCTTAGGTTGTGACAATGGGTGGAATAATCCTTTTACGTGGTTTTCAAATGTTCTGCATGGACTTTCTTTAATTGTTTTTAAACATGAATATCCGGATTGGCTTGTACTTGAGGTTGGTGCTGATAGACCCGGAGATATCAAGTCTCTTACATCGTGGTTAAAGCCAGATATTGCAGTTGTCACTCGTTTTGGTAAAACACCAGTTCATGTGGAATATTTTAAAAATCGGGAAGAATTGATTGAAGAAAAATCGTATTTGGTTAAAGCACTTCGTCGTGATGGTTCTGCAATTTTGAATTATGATGACGAAGATGTACGAGCTTTTGGTGATTACACGGAGAGCACAAAAATATTTTATGGATTTGATGGAGGAGTAATCAAAGCAAGTCACTATCATATTCTTACTGAGAAAAATGGCAAAGGAAATTTTCCTACTGGAATTGGTTTTTCTGTAGATTACGCTGGCATATCTTTCGACGTAGAACTTTTTGGTTCTCTTGGCAAACATCATGTTTATCCAGCCCTTGTCGCTCTTGCTGTCGGTTATGTTCAAGGTTTATCAGCTGAAGAGATGCAACTGGCACTAAAAAATCACATACCGTCACTTGGGCGCATGCATCTCATTGATGGAATAAAAGGTAGTTTGATTATTGATGATACATACAATGCTTCTCCTGTTGCGACTGTTGAGGCTTTGCATACCTTACAGACTTTAGAGAAGGTGGCACGCAAGATTGCGATTTTAGGAGACATGATGGAATTGGGTGCTCACTCGTCAGAAGCTCACAAAGAAATAGGGGTTATTGCTGCAAAAAGTTGTGATATTTTGGTTGCTGTTGGAGTACGATCTCGTAGAATTGCTGAATCGGCGATTGATTCTGGAATGAGCGAAAAAAATGTTTACCAATTTGACACTTCGCAGGAGGCGGGCAGTTTTATTCAAAATATGATTGCTGAAGGTGACGTTGTTTTGGTTAAGGGTTCGCAGTCAATGCGCATGGAACAGGCGGTTAAAGAAATCATGGCGGAGCCAGAGCAGGCAGGGGAATTGCTTGTTCGTCAAGAGGAGGAGTGGTTGGAGAGGTAAAAAGTAAAAATTTTCGATAAAGTGCGTCTGTTTGCTGCGGAACTCGCAAAGCAAAGCTTTGCTCAAACAGTCCTCGCTACACAGAGCGCACTTATCTACAATTTTTACTAATTTCCTCTCATTCCATTATTGTGTTATATTTTTGCGCATGGCCTTATCGTCTAACGGTTAGGACGGAGCCTTCTCAAGGCTCAAATCGGGGTCCGATTCCCCGTAAGGTCACAGCATTATTTTAGCTATATTCTGCAACGTTTTCTATTTTACAGTTTTGGCAATTCAAAACTTTTTTGTTTGGACAAAGATGTTACAATTATTGGTATGAATAAGAAAAAACTATTTCAATGGTCTCTTTATGATTTCGCTAATTCAATTGTTTTTGTCAACTTCCTTTTGTATTTTTCTCAATGGATGGTAATTGACGGCGGTTTGTCAGATTTTTGGTATAACGCAATTTTTGCTATTACATCAATACTATTGTTCTTTTCAGCTCCTACACTGGCTTCGTTTACTGATAAGTATGGTGGCAGAAAATATCTGTTGAACTTTACTACCGTGGGAACATTTTTAGGTTATGCTCTAGCTACTGTTTTTGCTTATTTAGGGATGCATATATTCTTAATCGCTCTTTTGTTTTTGATTGGGCAGTACTTTTATCAGCTTTCCTTTGTCTTTTATAACACGTTGATTGAAGATGTTGCTGACGTGAAGCACAGAGCAAGAGCTTCTGGTATTGGGCAGTTTTCCAATAGTCTGGGTCAGGTAGCTGGTCTTTTAATAGCTTTACCTTTATCTGCGACGAGGTTACAACCTTTGTTTCCTTCGCTGATTATATTTATACTCTTGGCTCTGCCGATGATGATATTTTTTGTTGATAGCAAGCCCAAAACAAATAAATTGTCCGCCCGAGTCTTAAGGGAAGGAGAGAAAGAATATGTCAAAAAAATGGTAACGTTCTTTTCTCTTTCCATTGCCATTCCGTTATTAGTTTCTTTCTTTTTCTTCAATGACGCGTTGATTACGATTTCCAATAATTACCCAATATTTATGGAAAGAGTTTTTGGTGTTTCTGATAATATCAAAAACTATTTGCTCTTAGCTATACTTTTTATGTCGGCGCTCGGTGGAATCACCTTTGGTTGGATAGCCGACAAGTTTGGGGATCTAAAGACATTAAAATTTATTTTAACTTGCTGGATAGTACTCATTCCTTTCCTTGCTTTATCTCATGGGTTGGTTTATGTTTCCATCTTTTCTGCTTTGCTAGGTTTTCTTATGGGGCCAATTTGGACTGTGTCTAGGTCCTATTTGAGTAAAGTACTGAACAAAGACGAGCTTACTTATGGTTTCACCTTTTATACTCTATCAGAACGTTTTGCCACTTTGTTTGGTCCGCTAGTTTGGGGTGGAATTATCGCCACGTTGGGTATACAAAGCATAAATTATCGGATTGCTCTAATGTCGATGGTTTTGTTTGTAATTGTTGGTTTATTTATTTTGTATAAATGGAAGAGGGGACCAGTTCCCGTAGCTCTTCTAAGCTAATTTTTATATAATCTCTATCATTGGCTAGTTCTGAAAGCAACCCGTAAGGTCGCTTGTAATAATCTTTCGTGTCACTCGTCTAATATAGAGGAATGAAGTTCTATGGTGCTTTTTGGTTGGTTTATTTTATATAGCTAACAAATAAAACCATGATTACAACAATTGTTTTACTTCTCTTTGTGGTGTGGGTACTTGGAGTTTTTGGTGTATATTCTATCGGTTGGATTTATCATGCTTTTTTAATTGCTTCAATAATGGTGTTTTTTATGGCGGGTATGCGTGCTAAAAATCCGGAAATAACCGAGATGATGTCTAACGACAATATTTCTTGGAAAGAAGCAGAACAGGTTAAAGATATTATGAGTAAGAACAAACTAAGTGAACAAGAGGCTATTGAGTTATTAAATATTCGTTCAGGATCTCATTTCGTAGATAGCGGTAATCTTTTGAAGACCGAACCGGAAAAAATTAGAGAGATTATGAATAAAAACGCACTAAACGAACAAGAGGCTATTGAATTACTGAATATTCGCTTAAAGCTGCATCATTAAACTATTGTGAGCACTTGACAATCTAAGTAGCAAGTGTAGGTTTTAAATTAGAAGTACTTTAAAAAACGTCTCGTCACAGTACGAGGCATAACCCAAGAAAGGAGGCATAAAATGCCCACAGACAATGTAGTATCAGAACACTCGCTTTTATTGCGGGAAATTCGGCCAATTCGTAATTGGCATGAGTGGCTTGTCCTTTGGAAAGCAACAGAAAATTTGGAGTGGATGGAGAGTTTGCTCCATGTTGGTTTTAGTGTTTCGCTTGAACGAGCAGAAAACAGGGAGCCGGAATATGACGAAACTGATCGTGTTTCATTCTATCTCACTGTTGCTGACAACTGGAATGACCACTTCCATTTTGAATCTTTCGAAGATAGAGGAAAAATGTACCGTGTTGCTGATGATTCAGACGGAAATTCTGTTAGAAAAGTTCCGGCCGATCTTCGTCAACAGTTGGCACGCAAGGCTTTTTACATGCTTTGCCAAAATTTCTTCAAGATTATACTAAAAGGAGAAGGCCGGTATGTTGACAGATGTAATGAAGGTTGGCAAAGACTCGTCCTTTCCCCAAAACTCTTTCCTGTCATTCAAAATTTCTTCAGATCTGAGAAGAAACGGTTTGGTTCCGGCCAAGGGATTTGCAATCTCCCTTATCGAGACAATCAATCATCTCACGGCGAACAGCAAGTTGTAACTTTTTTGTTGAATTTAGCAAAGTTTCTCTGGGGTTTGAAACCAGATACTTGCTATTATGGTTCAGACAAAGAAGAGGCAGAAAAAAAACTTGCTGAAACTCTTGCTCGCGTTAGCGAGGCGAAGCCTTGGATGATTGAGGTTTTAGTTGAGTTGGACGAGCTTGATATGTTGCGAGAGTGGTTGCTTGAACTTGATAAGGCTTGCTTCGCTAAACTTAGAGATATTGCCTTGCGCAGTGAACTTGTAAAACGGAAACACTGGGTAAAAGAAGATCGTCGAGTTAGCACACTTGATGAGGCTTGTTTTGCCGGATCAAAAGCTGCATGGTTACTCAAGGAATATTTGTTGAAGAAAGAAGAGTGTCAACGATTAAAGACGATTCGTGAAGAAGAACAGGCTGTAGAGGAAAGCACTCGCAAAATTGGTGAATTGACCGCTAAGCGTGAATGAGTCATAAAATTACACCTGCGGGATCTGAAAAGGTCCCGCATTTTTTAATAAAAAAGCCAACTTTTTAGGTTGGCTTTTACTTTGTTGTTTTTAAACGTCATTGCATTTTTGTGATTCTTTTGGATACTTTTACTCTGGCGCGATTGTAACGCAGTACATCGTTTGTAAGCAATTTTAGAACTTTTCTGGTTGGAGATTTTCCTCCGCAGATACTAACTAATAGTTTTGGCGATCCTTCCGTTTTTTTGTCACTTTTTTTCTTTTTCACAACAAACTCCTTTATTTAATAGTTTAAGACAATGAACTAACTTACGTAACACTACCATTACTCAAAGGAAAAGGTCAACTTTTTGGGTTGACCTTTACTCTTTTGATTCCGACTCGGCGATACGTTCGCCAGGCTTACCATTGGCATCACTATATAGGACAATCTCGAAATGTTTTTTATGTGTTTGAGGAGCGATACTCTTTTCATGGAATTTTTCTCCTGATGGAGTTGTCCACGTGTACAGAAATTCGATACAGTCGTAAGTGTCAAAACACCGTCGTACAACACCTTTTGCTCCCGCAAGTTTTTCGATTGACCACTTGTTGAGTTTTATTGAGCGGCTTGGTGGAAACGAAACCCATTCTTGTTGTGATGCAGTTGGTGACAGTTTCTCAGTCATTTTTAGTCTCCTTTCTTAAAAAAGACATGACCAAACAATATAAAAGTCAGACTTTCTTTCTGGTTGCGAAGTATAACACTGCTGCGGAAAATATCAATGTAACAATTTAAAACAGACCTTCTACAATCTCTTTAACATCAGAACCGTTTGCTTTGCCTTTTAGGTCTTTCATAACCACGGCCATAAATTTGCCGAGGCCAGCTTTGTCGGTGATACCAAGTTCATTTTTCTTAGTCTCAACAATTTTGAGTATTTCATCTTTGCTCATCATTTGAGGTAGGTAAGCTTCAATTATATTGAGTTCGGCTGTTTCGCTCGCCACAAGTTCCGGACGCCCACCTTTGGCAAATTGTTCAATGGCGTCACGTCGCTGTTTTGCTAGTCGCTGAAGTACTTTTATGACATCTTCATCAGAAAGCTCATCAGAAAGTGGGCGTTTTTGCGTCATTAATTCATTAGTCATAGCATTGGCAAGTCCTCGCAATGTTATGAGTTTGATGCTATCTCGCGCGATCATCGCTTCCTTAATGCTGTCTTTGATTTGTTTTTGTAACATTTGATTATGGGTTAAAAGACACTCTACCACGTTTTCTTTCATGGTATCACATATGGTATTATTAATAAATGAACACAGCAGTTGCGATTATTGTTGGATTTATTATCATTGCCGGAGCAAACGTAATTGTTTTAGTTTTTCTTAACCGTCGAAAACCTCAAGAATTATTAAAACCGGATGATACTGCGTTAAAACTTCTTTTGGAACAAGTGAACGAACAGAGTCGTAGGATGGATATAAATTTTCGGGAAATGACCAAAACTGTGGATTCCAAAATGGGCGAGTCAACACGCACCATGAATGATTCTTTGAGAAATCAATTTAGTGAGTCCGCGAAACTCATCAGAGACGTAACGCAGGGTTTAACCAAATTGGATGAGACCAACAAACAAGTTGTGTCTTTTGCTGATCAATTGCAGTCTTTGCAAGACATTTTAAAAAATCCAAAACAGCGTGGAATTCTTGGTGAATATTATCTGGAAACTTTGCTTAAAAACGTGTTGCCGGTTGGTAGTTATAAAATGCAATACGCTTTTTCTGATGGGACAATAGTTGATGCGGCAGTTTTTGTGAAAGATAAAATAATCCCAATTGATTCTAAATTTTCGCTCGAGAATTACAATCGTATAATCGAAGAGAAAAATCAATCTGAAAAGGAACGTTTAGAGAAAGTTTTTGTAAATGATTTGAAAAACCGTATTGCTGAGACGGCAAAATATATTCAACCACAAGAGGACACGATGGATTTTGCTTTTATGTTTATTCCGCACGAAGCAATTTATTATGATTTGCTTATCAACAAGATTGGTGCGATGATAGGGGAGGAGAACGAAAATTTAATTCAACGAGCAGCCAGCAAGTTTCATGTAATTATTGTATCGCCGACTTCTTTTTTAGCATATTTACAAACAGTTTTGCAAGGTTTGAAAGCGTTGCAAATAGAGGAATCTGCTAAAGAGATTGCAATAAAAGTTTCGGAATTGGCCAAGCATTTATTGGCGTATGAAGAGCATCACTCAAAAATGGGTGACGCTATTTCTACTGTAGTTAATAAATACAATCTTTCTGGTAAAGAATTCAAAAAAATTGATAAAGACATACTTAAAATTACTGGCGAAGCCTTAAAAATCGATGTAATCGCTATTGAAAAACCTGATTTAGAAGAGTGATGAACAGTTTATGTAATTATTAATATGTTATTTAGAAAAGTTCCAATTCCAATTGTTGTCATCACTGTTTCTTTTGCTATTAGTATTTTCTCTTTTCTCGGTAACAGTTTTACGGTTATTTTAAATAATCAACTTGCTTCTGTTGGTGTAACTACAACAATAATAACTTCTAAAACGGTTAGCAATCCAACTTATTTATTTTCTCGTACCTTAAAACTTGGTAGTACTGGTACTGACGTTAAACAACTCCAAATCTTATTAAATCAAGATCCAACTACCAAAATAGCTACTACAGGTTTTGGTTCAGCGGGCGAAGAAACCACTTACTTTGGCAATCTCACAAAAAATGCGGTCATCAAACTGCAAAACAAATACAAGTCTGAAATCCTTGCCCCTGTTCAACTAACCAGTGGTACTGGTTTCTTTGGACCTTCAACCATCAAGAAGATTAATAATATACAACTTGCTTCATCTGGATCTCCGGTTGTGGTTACTTTTATTGCGACTACCGATGTGGCTGGGGTAGCAGTTGTACAAGCGCCAACCCAGACTGCACCTAGCAGAGGAGGTGGTGGAGGAGGTGGTGGTGGATCGTCTATTTCAACACGCTCTTTAACAACCAATTCAACTAATGGCACTGTTGTCAGATTTCCTGATCAAACAAATTACTCTTCAGGAACAGAGGTTACTCTAACGGCTACACCAACAACAGGTTACTTTTTCAGTGATTGGTCAAGTGATTTAACTGGTTCAACTAATCCTACGACTATAATTATGAGTGGGGATAAAACTGTGGAGGCTAATTTTAGTTTGATTGATGTGGTTTCTCCAACAGTCGCCATTACTTCTCCTGGGAACAATACTGTTGCATTAGGTACAGTAAATATTTTAGCCACAGCCTCTGACGAAGTTGGTGTAACAAAAGTTGAATTTTACAAAGAAAGCGTTTTCTTTATGTCGGTTTCTGAAGCTCCTTATTCAATTTCTTGGAACACGACATTAGAAACGAACGGTTTTTATTCTTGGGTTGCAAAAGCTTACGATTCTGCCGGCAATGTAGGTGATTCTGTTTTGGTTAGATTTCTTTCTAATAATCCTAGTCCTACGGTGACTTTCTCAGTTGCTAGTACGTCTGTGTCTTATAATGGTACTTCGACTCTGAGTTGGGTTTCAGAAGGTGCAGATACTTGCACAGCTTCAGGTGATTGGAGTGGCGATCAGACACTTTCTGGAGTTCAGGACATTAACAATTTAACTATTTCTAAAAGTTATACACTGACGTGTACGAACTTGTACGGCGGAACTGCGAAGACTGTAACTGTCGATGTGGACCCACTTATTCAAAGTAACCTTGCCTCTACTATTAAATCACAGTTTAGCGTTATGTTATCTGGCAAAACGGCACCTTCTTTTTCAGGTAATCCGCCGTACGCACAATCGATAACGAATATTTTTAATATAGATGGATCCAGAAATACTCAAATTTGGACAGGCGATGTTGATTTGACTTGTATACCCAAAAGCATAGGGCATAACGGAGTTTTAATAACAAAAAGAGACATGATTTTTGCTGACCATTGGGCGGTGACCAACCCAGTATTTGCTGACAATATCGGTAATGATGTTTCAAGAACGATCGTGGCTTCGAGACTTATTTCAAATTCAGTGGGAGATGTAGATATTCGCGTAGCAACACTTGATTCTGATGTGCCAGATGGGGTAACTCCTTGTGTTTTAGCGCCGTCTACGATTCGAACTTTTTCACCTGCACCAAGTTACCCAATCTTTTCTACATCTCGCTATCCAATGGTGTTTACTAATCAAGATCGTACATTGCTTATTGGGGAAATTGGCGGATTTAGTACAATGGTCCACGTTAATCAACCGACTTATAGCAATCTTCTAGAATGGTACTATTCAACGCGGTTGCATGATTCCGGCGCACCAGCTTTTCTGTTGGTAGATGGCGTGCTTGCATTATTAACAAATTGGCATTATGTCGGTGCCGGTCCAGTTGATGCTGATAATATTGAACAGATTAATGCAGCTATAACAGCCAATGGAAGTCCTTATTCTGTATCTACTCTGGATCTAAGTAGGTTTTCTACTTATTGATGGTAGTACTTAAAGATTGCAACGGAAATTAGTTTATAGACAACAAAAAACTCCATTTGATACTTACAGATGGAGTTTTTGTTATGGTAGTCTCGAAGCTTTGATTGTTGACGGCAACAGCATGAGACAAAAACATGTTGCAATCAGTATTAGTTTTATAATCATATGTTTTTTCTGTTTATATACTATCTATACACTTCCAGACGTATAAAACTGTATATTCTTACAAAATACGGTGTGTTTTATGGTATAATTACTTAAAACAGGAGAAAAAATTATGAAAGCGATTATTACAGAACTCAAAAAAGTTGCTGATGCGAAAAAAGCTATTGTCTTGAGCCGGTATTTCAAGACTGGCAAGGGAGAGTATGGCGAAGGAGACATCTTTTTGGGCATAACTGTGCCAAAACAACGGATGGTTGCAAATAAGTATTATCAACAGGTCGGTTTGGCCGACATTGTAGCTTTACTTGAAAGTTCTGTGCACGAACATCGTTTTACTGCTCTGGAAATGCTTGTTATTAAATATGAAAAAGCTGTAGACGAAAAAACTAAAAAAGAAATTTTTAATTTCTATATCAAAAATCGTGGTGGTATAAATAATTGGGATTTGGTGGACACATCGGCGCCTTATATTGTCGGTGATTATTTGGCGTATCGGCCTAGAAATTTGCTGTATCGTTTGGCTAAGTCTAAAAAAATATGGGACAGGAGGATTGCTGTGGTTTCAAATTATCTTTTTATTAAAAATGGTGATTTTACAGATATCTGTGCTTTGTCCGAAATGTTGATGAACGATCCTCATCCGCTGATCCATAAAGTTTGCGGTTGGATGTTGCGTGAGGTTGGAAAAAAGAATGAGCTCGTATTGTTGGAATTTTTGAATAAGCATTACCAGTCAATGCCTAGAGTCATGTTGAGTTACGCAATTGAAAAATTACCAAAAAAGCTCAAAATGCTTTATACTCAAAGGCACAATTCAGAATAATTTTTATCATATATATGAAACCACAAATCGCTATTTTCGGACTTGGTCGAATGGGTGGACAGATTGCACGACGTTTGCACAAAAATAATTTTACTATTTTTGCCTGGAATCGAAGTGAGAAGCCTGTTAAAGAAATTAAGCAATTTGGAATTGCCGCTTCACAAAATATTGATGACGTTGTAAAACATTTTACTGCCAAGCAACGTATTTTTTGGATTATGTTACCACACGCTATTGTTGACGATTTCCTTTTTGGAAAAGTTGGACTTGCGATGCATTTGCGTAAAGGTGATATTGTGATTGATGGTGGAAATACTTTTTATAAAGATACAATTGAACACTCAAAAAAACTGGCTAAAAAAGGTGTTACGTTTTTTGATTGCGGAACTTCTGGTGGTGTGTGGGGCGAGAGAAATGGTTTTGCACTTATGGTTGGTGGACCGAAATCGGCATGGAAAAAGATTGAACCGATTATCAAAACGCTTTCTTCCGGAGACAATTACGCATGGCTTGGAGAGGCTGGGGCAGGACATTTTGCTAAGATGGTTCACAACGGAATCGAATACGGCATGATGGAAGCTATCGGTGAAGGCTACGGCGTGCTTGAAGCAAGTAAATTTAAATATAATCTAAAAGATGTAACGCGAGTTTACCAGAAAGGTTCAGTTGTGCGTTCGTGGCTGATTGATTTGTGTCGAAATATTTTTGAGACAGAAAATTTGAAAAAAGTTAAAGGCAAGATTGATTCCAATGGGGAAGGCGAGTGGACTGTTAAAACTGGCAAGGAATTGCGAGTGGATGTGCGAGTCATCGCAGACGCTTTGAAAGTTCGCAAAGAATCATCAAGTGCTAAAAATCAAAATAAATTCTCCAACAAAATGGTTGCGTTCATGCGTAAACAATTCGGTGGGCATGAGGTATATAAGAAGTAAAATCTCATATCTACGATTTTTTAAAAGTTGACATTGATATTGTTTTGTGATATTAAGATATAAGAAAAACGTTAGTACAAACTAAACACAAAACAACCAAAATTGACCCATAGGGTCGGAAGGAGGCAGATATGCCGCAAATTATTATTAGGTATAACAAAGAAGCGTACCCAGAAAATGAAATAGAGGTATTAGGGCGGGTAATACCAGTATTTGTAGCAGAAGCTATAAGTGTAAAAAAATATCCGCTTACAATAAAGAATATTGAGTGGATTCCTCAAAGACTTGAGGAAGGTTCTGTGGCTCCAAACTTGAGGCTTGAAATTCGTTGCGCCGGTTACCTTGAACGGAAGAAAGCCCTAAGTGAAGAAAGAGTTAGTATGTTGAAAGCTGCAATCATCCATAGTGCGGCGGATCACCATATCGAAATCCCTTTTGAAGAACCGTTAATTTGGATTCAATATATTGATCCAGATGGCGCGTATGTCTAAAGCAAAATCTTTGCAGCAAAACAAAAACCACCAAGTCTTCGGACCTCTGGTGGTTTTATTTTGTAAGGAATTAATTGGGAGGTCTTAAATACTGTCATGGTATACTCTAATTATGACCCAACAGGAGGCGCTGGATATATTGAAACTTGGACATAATGTTTATTTAACTGGCTCTGCTGGAAGCGGAAAAACATACCTTTTAAATCAATATATTGATTATCTTAAGAAAAATAAAATTGAAGTAGCTGTAACTGCTTCAACAGGTATTGCTGCGACTCATATGAATGGAATCACGATTCATTCGTGGTCTGGGCTTGGTATTCGCGATGAATTGACTGAGGAGACTATTGCTGAATTGGAAGATCGACGATATTTGTGGGATAGAATACAAAGAACCAAAGTTTTAATTATTGATGAAGTTTCGATGTTGCATCATTTCCGTTTGGATTTGGTTGATCTGCTGGTGCGGCGATTTAAACGTGATGACAGACCTTTTGGGGGCATGCAGGTGGTGCTCTGTGGAGACTTTTTCCAATTGCCACCAGTATCTAGGCAAGGTGAGAGGGAAGCGCACTTTGTATATCATGCAGATAGCTGGAAAACTCTTGATCCGACTATTTGTTATTTGCACGAGCAACATCGTCAGACAGATCAAGATCATGTTGCGATTTTGAATGAAATTCGTCGTAACGACGTGTCGGAAAGCACATATGAAAATTTGCAGAGTCGTTTTAATAAAGAGCCGGATAATAATGCCGAG
>Ga0172379_10006214_pt1 | contig 16152 bp, 16 predicted proteins | sample GrowelOW334metaG_FD_119756 | JGI IMG/M metagenome (GOLD analysis project Ga0172379, IMG submission 119756) | Groundwater microbial communities from an aquifer near a municipal landfill in Southern Ontario, Canada - Groundwater well OW334 metaG | ecosystem: Environmental > Aquatic > Deep... | reverse complement strand
GAATTAGAGCTGGCAAGTCGCCTGCGCCGCAGCGCAGGAAATAAGGTATCTCTTATTTTTACTTGATGATTGACACAAAAAAACGGAGCAAACTAAATTACCCCGTTTTTTGATATAGTTGCCTAAAAATTAAGCAGAAACCACAGATACAAACATTTTGCCAGCGGCTTTTTCGCGGAATTCAACGCGCCCATCGCATGTTGCAAAAATCGTGTGGTCAAGACCCATGCCAACACCAGTTCCTGGGTACACTTTGGTGCCGCGCTGACGGATGATGATGTTGCCAGAAATAACTTTCTGCCCACCGAATTTTTTTACACGAAGGCAGCGTCCATCAGAATCGCGTCCGTTGCGTGAACTACCACCAGCTTTTTTATGTGCCATGAGAAAACTCCAACCTAATATATTATGCGCTTATGCTTTAATTTCTGTTATTTTGATTTCGGTCAAATATTGGCGATGACCTTTTTTACGACGATAGTTGTGACGACGGCGTTTTTTGAAGATGATAACTTTATCATCGCGGAATTGACGAACGATTTCCGCAAGAACTTTAGCGCCAGCCAGCAGCGGTGCGCCAATTTTGCCACCCGCCATCAAAACATCGCTGATTTCCAGCTTATCACCCTCAACACCTTCAAGTTTTTCAACAGAAAGAACGTCGCCATTTGCGACTTTATATTGCTTTCCGCCAGTACGAATAACAGCAAACATGGCTTAAACCCTTTGACCTACAAAAACTATTTTATAAAATACTTAAATGAACCATAATAATGAGCTGGGCAAAGTAAAATATCTTTTATGATATGTCAACACTATAATCGCACTGTTTTTTATTGCATGAAACTCATATAAGTTCTAACTCTGCTATATGTTTGGAAACAATAACTAGTTAAATAGCGGATAAATAGCGGAATTAGAGGAAAATTATGACTTCTGCCCAGAAAAGCGGTTATAAAATTATCGATCATTATCATGATGTGGTGGTGGTGGGAGCGGGCGGAGCAGGGCTTCGCGCCACTTTTGGCATGGCGGCTGCGGGCTTGAATACCGCTTGCGTTACCAAGGTTTTCCCAACTCGCAGCCACACCGTTGCCGCACAAGGCGGGATTTCGGCGGCTCTGGGCAATATGGGTGAGGATGATTGGCGTTGGCACATGTACGACACGATTAAGGGTTCGGATTGGCTGGGCGATCAAGATGCTATTGAATATATGTGCAAAAATGCGGCAGCTGCGGTGATTGAGTTGGAGCAATACGGCGTTCCATTTTCGCGCACGGCGGATGGCAAAATCTATCAACGCCCATTTGGCGGCATGACAACGGAATATGGCAAAGGCACGGCTCAGCGTACTTGTGCGGCAGCTGATCGCACTGGTCATGCGATTTTGCATACACTTTATACCCAAGCACTTCGCCATAAAGCACAGTTTTTTATTGAATATTTTGCAACTGATTTATTGATGGATGAAGACGGCGTTTGTCGTGGAATTATTGCGATAAATCTGGATGACGGCACAATTCACCGCTTCAATGCTCATATGGTGGTGTTGGCGACTGGCGGCTATGGTCGGGCGTATTTCTCCTGCACTTCGGCACATACTTGCACTGGTGATGGTGGGGGAATGGCTCTGCGGGCTGGTTTGCCGTTGCAAGATATGGAATTTGTGCAGTTCCACCCAACTGGGATTTATGGTGCTGGCTGCTTGATTACCGAGGGGGCGAGGGGGGAAGGCGGTTATTTGGTGAACTCCGAGGGCGAGCGATTTATGGAGCGTTACGCACCGTCGGCTAAGGATCTGGCATCACGCGATGTGGTTTCTCGGGCGATGACCATGGAAATCCGTGCTGGGCGTGGCGTTGGGCCAAATAAGGATCATATTTATTTGCATTTGGATCATCTTGATCCGAAAATTCTGCATGAGCGTTTACCCGGAATTTCTGATACGGCCAAAGTTTTTGCAGGTGTGGATGTTACCAAGCAGCCGATTCCTGTGCTTCCGACTGTGCATTATAATATGGGCGGGATTCCCACCAATTATCATGGTGAGGTGGTAACGCTTAAAAACGGCAACCCAGACAGCGTGGTGCAAGGGCTTATGGCGATTGGTGAGGCGGCGTGCGTTTCTGTGCATGGGGCGAACCGTTTGGGGTCTAATTCGTTGCTAGATTTAGTGGTCTTCGGGCGGGCAGCGGCAATTCGGGCGGCAGAGCTCATTAAACCAAATACCCGCCATAAAACGCCTGATAACAAAGCGACTGATAAGGCTTTGGCGCGTTTGGATAAAATACGAAATGCTAGTGGCAATATGCCAACTGCGGAAATTCGCAAAAATATGCAGCGTAATATGCAAAATCATGCGGCGGTTTTTCGTGAAGAAAGCGTGCTTGCCGAAGGTACTGCGAAAATGGCAGAAATCTGGAAAAGCTACGATCAGCTCAAACTTTCCGATCGTTCGCTAACGTGGAATAGTGATTTGGTGGAAGCGTTGGAACTTGATAATTTGCGTGGGCAGGCACTTGTTACCATCGCGGGTGCATTAAATCGCACCGAAAGTCGTGGCGGTCATGCACGTGAGGATTTTGCCGAACGTGATGATAAAAACTGGCTGAAACACACGCTGGCATGGGTGGATGATAACGGTAATGTAACTTTTGACTATCGCCCTGTGCATCTCAATACGCTATCCAACGAAGTGCAGCCAGTACCGCCAAAGGCTAGGGTTTATTAGCATTACTACTGTCATTGCGAGGAGGCAAAGCCGACGCGGCAATCCAGAAAACTACCTTTTACAAAATACTGGATTGCTTTGCTACGCTCGCAATGACGACAGGACGGAATTTAACTTAATTGCAAGCTATTTCTAAAGTGCCGCTCGCAGTTTGCCAATCAGGGCATTGGCTTTATCGGCGGAATATGGCGTGGCGGGGATGCCAAAAGTGGGGTTTGGCCATGCCTTGTCGCCTTCAAAGCGGGCGATGATGTGGATATGTAATTGCGAAACCATATTGCCGAGTGTCGCTACGTTCATTTTATCCGCATTTGTGATTTCGGCAAAAATTTTGGTAACAGTCCGCACTTCGTGCATTACCTGTTCGTAATCTTCGGCATTTAGCTCATAAATTTCGCGTATATTTTCCCGCATTGGCACAAGCAATAGCCACGGAAAATTGCTATCATTTCGCAAATAAACGCGGCACACGCCAAGGCTTACAATCGGTAGTGCTTCTTTGGCGAGCAGTGGGTGGAGCATTTGCGGCATGGATATAATCCTCTATCCAAAAACCCGTTTGAAAATCGTATCTACATGTTTGGTGTGATAGCTAGGGTCAAAAAGGGCTTTGAGTTCGGCAGGCGAAATGCGGCTGGCAACTTCGCCGTCGGCACAAAGTTCAGTAAGGAAATCCGCGCCTTTTTCCCAAACTTTCATAGCATTACGCTGCACAAAACGGTAGGAATCCTCACGGCTAACGCCAGCTTGAGTAAGGGCGAGCAGCACACGTTGCGAGAACACCAACCCGCCGAGTTTATTGAGATTTGCTTGCATCCGCTCTGGGTAAATCACCAATTTATCCATTAGCCCCGCAAGGCGTTTTAGCGCAAAATCAAGGGTTACAGTGGCATCAGGGGCAATCATCCGCTCCACCGAAGAGTGCGAAATATCGCGTTCATGCCACAAGGCCACGTTTTCCAAAGCAGGCGTAACATAGCCACGCACAAGGCGAGCCAAGCCAGTTACGTTTTCCGAAAGCACAGGATTGCGTTTATGCGGCATAGCCGAGCTGCCTTTTTGCCCAACCGAGAAAAACTCTTCTGCTTCCAGCACTTCGGTGCGTTGTAAATGGCGAACTTCTATCGCCAAACGCTCCATGGAGCTGGCGATAACGCCAAGTGTGGCAAAGAACATCGCATGGCGATCGCGGGGGATAACTTGGGTGGAAACTGGCTCAACTGCAAGCCCCAATTTACCCGCCACATATTCTTCCACATAAGGGTCGATATTGGCAAAAGTACCAACCGCACCAGAAATCGCACAAGTGGCAATCTCCTTGCGAGCCGCAACCAAACGCTCACGGCAGCGGGAAAATTCAGCATAATATCCCGCGAGTTTTAGCCCGAAAGTTAGCGGTTCTGCGTGGATGCCGTGGCTGCGTCCAACAGTTACAAAATCTTTGGTTTCGAAAGCCCTGCGTTTAATGGCAGCAAGTAAGCCGTCAATATCGGCAAGCAATATATCGCTGGCACGGGTGAGTTGCACGGAAAGGCAGGTGTCAAGCACGTCGGAGCTGGTCATGCCTTGATGCAAAAAACGAGCCTCGTCGCCCACATATTCCGCCACATTGGTAAGGAATGCGATTACGTCATGCTTGGTGGTGCGTTCAATTTCTGCAACGCGGGCTGGGTCGAATCTCCCCTTTTCCCAGATGGTTTTGGCGGCAGATTTAGGGATTACGCCCAGTTCCGCCAGCGCGTCGCAAGCGTGAGCCTCAATTTCAAACCAGATTTGATAGCGGGTTTGGTCTGTCCAGATATTTGCCATTTCAGGGCGAGAGTAGCGAGGGATCATAATGGTGTTCAGTGGTTAGTGGTTGGTGAATAGTGATAAGTTAGATGGTAAGCGGTGATTATTACAATATAAACTTGCAACTATCAACCCCAATCACTGTCCACCGTCCACTATCCACCAATTAATACGCAACTGGCACGGGGTCAAGGCTTCGCCACAAATACCATGTGGCAACGGTGCGATATGGTTTCCAGACTTCGGCTAGTTCATGGATTTTATCGGTGCTAAGTCTTTCATAATTATTATAATTTCGAAAAATAGCCTTTTGCAACCCAATATCCGTAATCGGGAAAATATCAGGGCGGGCGAGGTAGAAAATCATGAACATCTCCGCTGTCCACCGCCCAATACCTTTGATGCTGGTAAGGGATTTTTCAATTTCGGCATCATTCATTTGCTGCCAATCTTCGCTGATGGTTGGGTTTTCCAGAAAAAACTGGGAAAGCGCATTCAAATATCGCACTTTGGAGGCGGAAAGCCCGCAAGCCCGCAGCCCATCTTCATTTGCATTGATAACTTGTTGCGAGGTAATGGATGGCAAAAAAGATTCAAACTTGCGCCACACACTATCAGCGGCTTTTACCGAAATCTGCTGCCCAATTATTGAACGTGCGAGAGTATAAAAAGCATCGCCACGCACCGTCAGAAATTCGCCGTGATATTCGCTTATAATTTTTCCCAGCAGCTTGTCGCGTTTTGTCAGATACTCTTTGGCTGTGTTCCAGTAATGAGGTTTCATTGCCGCAAAATGCCGCCAAATCCCTTGAGCGCAGCGGCAACAACATTGTCGCAAACAATTTTAATATCACTGTCCGTCAAGGTTTTTTCGGTTGGTTGCAAGGTGATTTTAACTGCTACAGATTTTTTGCCAGCATCCACACCTTTTCCCGCATATACGTCAAAAATCGCAACATTAGCGATAAGATTTTTATCAGATTTTGCGATTTCTTTTTCAATGGTTGCTGCGGTTACGCTTTCGTCTACGATGAAGGCAAAATCACGCTCTACGCTTTGGAAATCCGAGATTTTTAGTTGTGGTTTGGCTGTGCCTTTGGCTCGTGCCACAGGGATGTTGTCCAAGAAAATTTCAAAAGCTGCAATACGATTTTCAAGGTCAAAAGTAGTGGCGATCTTGGGGTGAATCTCACCAAAATATGCCAACACAGTTTTGCCCAGAACAATAGCTCCGCTGCGGCTTGGGTGATACCAGCTTGGTAAATTATGGGCAGATATTTCAAACTTATTTACGCCCAGAGTTGAAAGAACAGCAATTGCGTCAGCTTTCACATCCATCGCATCTGACTTACGATTTTTCTCGGTATATAAGCCGTTTTCATAACTCGCATTTTGCATTGCGCCAGTGCGAATTCCAGCAGCGATATTTGCTTGTCCGTTTGGCGTAACACCAGAAAATTGCAAGCCGACTTCAAACAAGCTTAAATCAAAAAAACCACGGTAGCAATTACGATTTGCCGCATCCAATAAATTAGGCAGCAATGACGGACGCATATTGCTCAAATCAGCACTGATTGGGTTAATAAGGGTAAGTTCTTCTTTCGCACCGCCAAACATTTCCGCCCAATTTGCAGGCATAAATGACCAAGTTTGCACCTCCAGCATACCACGACCCGCAAGCAGGCGTTTAGCAAGATGCCCACGTTTTTGCGGCAGACTTAAAGCTGCAGGGGTAATGCCTGAAAGTTTAGGTAGCGGCGTGTTTGGAATATGCTCATAGCCGTAAATCCGCAAAATTTCTTCCACCAAATCCGCTTCGCCCTCAATATCGGCACGCCAAGATGGAGGGATGAGGGATGAGGAATTAGGGATGAGGATAAAGCCAAGTGAGGTGAGAATTTCTAGGCATTTTTCGGCAGGAACATCAACACCGCCGAGAGATTTTACACGATTTGCATCAAAAGCTATTTCGCGTTTATAATCAGGGGTTTTACCAGCATAAACCAACTCGCCGATTTGTGTTTTCTCATCGCCACAAATTTCTAAAATCATGGCGACTGCACGCTTTGCAGCCTCCTCCACAAACGCAATATCAACGCCGCGTTCAAAACGATAGCGAGCATCGGAATCAATCATCAAAGCCCGCCCCGCATTTGCCACGCTTGCTGGCTCAAATAATGCAACTTCTAAAAACATATCGGTCGTTTCAGGCGAGCAACCACTTTCTTTGCCACCGATTACCCCACCAATAGCAAGTGGTTTTTGGTCGTCAGCGATTACAGTTATTCCCGCTGGCAAGTCATATTCTTTATCATTAAGAGCGAGCAGTTTTTCGCCTTCTTTTGTAGCACGCACGGTGATATTTCCACTTATCTTGCTCGCGTCATATGCGTGGAGAGGGCGGCATAAATCAAAGGTAAAATAATTAGTGATGTCCACAAGGGCGGAAATTGATTTCTGCCCGATGGCTTCCAGCCGAGCTTTCAACCAATCAGGACTTTCTCCATTTTTTACATTTTTGATAGTGCAGCCGATGAATTGAGGGCAGTTTTCAGTTGCAATCGCAACTGAAATGGATGACGGATGACGGATGACGGATGACAAGTCAGAGAGTGGGTTGAGTGTTCCAAGCCCCGCCGCTGCTAAATCCCGTGCTACACCTCTAACACCTAGGCAATCCGCGCGGTTAGGGGTGATGGCGATGTCAATTACAGGGTCATTCAAACCAAGAACATCAGCAACTTTCGCACCAATTTTTGCTTCGGGCAGCTCAATGATTCCCTCGCTGCTTTCGGCAAGCCCTAATTCCTCCAGCGAGCAAAGCATTCCGCAGCTTTCTACGCCACGAACTTTAGCTTTTTTTATAACCATTCCATTTGCGGGAATCACCGTTCCTTCTTTGGCAAGTGCGACATATAAACCCGCACGAGCATTCGCTGCTCCACACACGATTTGCAGCTCACCAGCATCACTTTCCACACGGCAAATTTGCAATTTATCAGCATCAGGATGACGGCTGGTTTCAAGGATTTTGGCGACAGTAAATGCTGATAACGCCGCACCTCTATCTTCTACGCTTTCAACTTCTAGCCCGATAGCCGTTAGTTTAGCGGTGATTTCAGCGAGGCTGGCTGTGGTTTCCAGATGGTTTTTAAGCCATGAGAGGGTGAATTTCATATTACAATCCTACCACTAGATTGGGGATGTTCAGCGGGTCAAAGCCGTAATGTTGTAGCCAGCGAATATCGGAATCAAAAAATGTGCGTAAATCGGGAATGCCATATTTCAGCATGGCGAGGCGTTCCAAGCCCATACCAAAGGCAAAACCTTGCCATTCATTTGGGTCAATGCCGCAGTTTGTAAGTACATTGGGATGCACCATGCCGCAACCACCAATTTCCAGCCAATCGCTGCCAGCACCGATTTTTAGCGATTCCTTGCTCCGCGAACAGCCAATATCAATTTCCGCAGATGGCTCGGTAAATGGGAAAAAGCTAGGGCGGAAGCGGGTAGGAAGTTCATCAAGTTCAAAAAATACTCTGAGAAATTCGCTAATGCAGCCTTTGAGATGACCCATATTGATATTTTTATCAATCACTAACGCTTCCACCTGATGAAACATCGGCGTGTGAGTGAGGTCAGAATCACAACGATAGGTGCTGCCTGTGGCGATGAAGCGAAAAGGCGGTTTTTCCTCGCGCATGGTGCGGATTTGCACGGTGGAGGTGTGAGTGCGAAGTAAGGTTCTAGGTTCTAGGTTCTGGGTGCTAGTATTTTCTTCACTCATCCCTAGCCCCAAGTCCCTAGCCCCAAGTCCCTTAAGATAAAACGTATCATGCATTTGGCGGGCAGGGTGTGATTCTGGGATATTCAGAGCAGAAAAATTATGCTCATCATCTTCAATGTCAGGGCCAGTTTCTACCGTAAAACCGAGATCTGCAAAAATTGCCGTAACCTCTTCCGTAACTTGAGTAATTGGGTGGATTTTTCCGCGATATTCGCCGCGAGGAGGTAGGGTAACATCAAGCTTTTCTGCAATCAAACGAGTGTTTAATTCTACTTCCGCAAGGGCAGATTTTTTCGCCTCAAGTGCGTCGGTAATTTCTTGTTTTATTTGATTAAGTTCAGCCCCAAGCGTTTTCCGCTTTTCTGGGCTTGCTTGCCCCATTGCCTTCAAAGCATCGGTGAGTTTGCCTTTTTTGCCCAAAAACGCAATACGAATCTCTTCTGCCGCAATTGTGGTTTTACAAGCGGAAATAGCAGAAAGTGCTTCGGAAAGTAGGTTTTGGGTCATAACTTCTCTGCTGCGTCATGCCAGCATCGGCTGGCATCCAGTTGAGAAGTCGGCTCTGGATACCAGCGTTCGCTGGTATGACAATTCGTTGTTATTTATGCAGCTTTTTTTGCTAAAGCAGCTTTTGATTGTTCAACAATTGCTTTGAAAGCAACTGGTTCACGGGTAGCAAGGTCAGAAAGAACTTTGCGATCAATCTCAATACCAGCTTTTAGCAAGCCATTCATAAATTGAGAATAAACCAAACCGTGTTCACGCACACCAGCATTGATACGTTGAATCCACAGGCTGCGGAATGTACGTTTTTTAGCACGGCGATCGCGATAAGCGTAACGCAGACCTTTTTCTACTTTTTCACGAGCAACGGTGATACAGCTTTTCGCACGACCGCGATAGCCTTTTGCCATTTTAAGAATTTTTTTACGACGGGCGCGATTTGCGCCACTTTGAGCATGAGCCATGAGTATTCTCCCTTTATATTACTTAGTATGAGCCATTTGGCATATATTGCACAATACGATGTGTATCCGAAGCATCCAGAATTGTAGTTCCGCGTGCATTACGGATAAAACGATTGGTGCGTTTGCTCATACCGTGGCGTTTACCAGCTTGGGAGGCAACAACTTTGCCCGTTGCAGTGAAGCGAAAGCGCTTCTTACAGCTGCTTTTGGTCTTTAGTTTTGGCATTTTTTTATCCTAACAAATAATGCGCTCAAGCGCCGCTAAGGCTGCGCACCACCTATTCAAACAAGAATTGGGGGTGTATAGTCATCGCGTACGCTCCTCCACGGCTACGGAGGGGGTTACAAACAAGCAATCAAGGCAATGCCTCGCCCGATCGCTTAAAGGGCTGTTCTTTTAATTCAAAAAAAACGGCAATGCAAGCAATAAATTGTTCCTATTAGCCTTGAAATATGGTGTGCGTACGCTTATACTGTTCGCAGTACTAACCTTTCTGGAGAAAAACTATGGAATATCGGGATCCTTTTGCAACTGCCCAAAGTGGCACGCAGTCTAAGGCTGCTGCATATGATTTGGGGTTGCGGGCGTATATGCTTAAAATCTATAATTACATGGCGAGTGCGCTTGCTCTTACTGGTATTGTAGCGTTGGTGGCTGCTAATTCTCCTGCTTTTGTCAATGCCCTTTACAATGTTCAGGGCGGGCAGGTTGTTGGGATGTCTGGCCTTGGCTGGGTTGTGGCGTTTGCGCCTCTTGGTTTGGTGATGTGGCTTGGTTTTGGTATTAACCGTCTAAGTGTTTCAGCGGCGCAGGGTGTTTTCTGGGCATATTCGGTGATGGTGGGCTTGTCGCTTACGTCTATTTTTATGGTTTATACTGGTGAAAGCATTGCCCGTACCTTTTTTGTAACTGCGGGAACTTTTGGCGGTATGAGTCTTTATGGCTATACCACCAAGCGCGATCTTAGCGGTTTTGGCTCGTTTTTGATGATGGGCTTGTTCGGAATTATCATTGCTTCGGTGGTTAATATGTTCATGCACAGTTCGGCGCTTGGTTTTGCCGTTTCGGTGCTTGGCGTCTTAATCTTTGTTGGTCTTACCGCTTATGACACCCAGAAGCTGAAAAGCATGTATTACTATGTTGCTGGCAATTCCGAGGCAATGGCGAAGTCATCCATCATGGGGGCGCTTAATCTCTATATGGATTTCCTCAACATATTCCTGCATTTGCTGCGTTTTATGGGTGATCGGAAGTAGGGTGTAGATTTAGAATTGGACGTTGCGGGGTGGGCTTTCTGGCTTGCCCCGTTTTTATTGAGGTGATATGAAATACATAAATACCATCGGCGTTGCCACCCTTTGTAAGCGCGAAATCTGGCGGTTTATGAAGGTGTGGAACCAGACGGTTATTGCGCCAGTAATTACTACTTTGTTGTTTCTGGCGGTGTTGCTGCTGGCGATGGGCGGCAATGTGCGGCTGATTGAACATGTGCCATATGGCGAGTTTATTGCTCCAGGGCTTATCATGATGGCGATTGTGCAGAACGCTTTTGCCAATACTTCATCTTCCTTAATGCTTGCCAAAATACAAGGGGTTATCATAGATATTCTAATGCCGCCGCTAACAGGGGCAGAGGTAGTTTTTTGTATGGTGGTCGGCGGTGTCGTGCGCGGGGTGATGGTCGGTGTGGTGGTGATGGCAGCAGTATATATATTCGTGCCATTTTCGCTGCTGCATCCTTTTATTGGCTTGTTTTATGTGGTGTCGGCGTGCGTGATGCTGGCACTTTTTGGTATATTGGCGGGGATTTGGGCGCAATCATTCGACCAGCTTTCAGCAATTACCAATTATGTCATCACGCCGCTTTCCTTTCTGTCGGGGACATTTTATTCTATCAGGCAACTACCAGAATTTTGGTATCATGTATGCCATTTTAACCCGTTTTTCTATATGATTGATGGGTTTCGCTATGCCACAGTTGGATATACTGATGGCACAATTGCAACTGGTATGGTGGTGATGACAGTGACTAATATTGTGCTCTGGACGCTGACTTCGACTTTGTTTAGTAAAGGTTATCGCTTAAAAACTTGACAAATAGTTTCGCTAGGCAGAAAATCATCGTTTTTCAATAGACTTAAGTAAGTAGCAGACATGAACGCTATTTTGCCTGTTTATCGTCGTTCTGATATAACTATTTCGCGGGGCGAGGGGGTGTATTTGTTCGCGCCTGATGGTCCGCGTTATCTGGATTTTGCGGCGGGAATCGCGGTAAATGCGCTGGGACATTGCCACCCGCATGTAGTTGCGGCTCTTAAAAAACAAGCTGATGTTTTGTGGCACTGCTCTAATATGTATCAGATGTCTGGGATGTCGCGTTTTGCTGAGCGGCTTACGGCTGCAAGCTTTGCTGACAAGGTATTTTTCACCAATTCTGGCGGCGAGGCGGTGGAATGCGGGCTGAAAATGCTGCGGAAATATCATGCCAAAAATAAAAAATCGGTAGGAAGCCCTGAAAAATACCGCGTAATAACCATGACGGGCGGCTTTCATGGGCGCAGTTTTGCCTGTATTTCGGCGGGTGGAAATGAAGTGGCGCGGGCAGGATATGCGCCGCTGCTGGATGGATTTGACCGTGTGGAGTTTAATAATTTAGCGGCGGTGCGCTCTGCCATTACCTCTGAAACCGCAGCTATATTGGTTGAGCCTGTACAGGGCGAAGGCGGAATAAATGAGGCAAGCGCAGAGTTTTTGCGCGGACTTCGCAGCCTTGCGGATGAGTATGGTTTGCTGCTGTTTATAGACGAGGTGCAGTGCGGAATGGGGCGCACTGGTTCTCTGTTTGCACATGAACAGGCAGGCATAAAACCAGACATTGTGGCGACGGCAAAGGGCATTGGCAATGGCTTTCCGTTGGGTGCTTGTCTGACTACCAACAAAGTCGCAGCCTGCATGACAACTGGCTCGCATGGTTCAACTTATGGCTCAAACCCGCTGGCTATGGCGGTGGGAAATGCGGTTTTGGATGTTTTGCTCGCACCTGATTTCTTTTCGCAGGTGGAAAAAATTGGTGATTTTTTGAAGGCAGAATTAGAAAAAATTGCCGCTGATTTCCCCCAAGTTTTTAGCGAAGTGCGTGGGCGTGGGTTGATGCTGGGGATGCAGGTGAATAATCTGTACAACAATATAGAAATTATAGATAAATTGCGGGCTGCTGGGCTGTTTACTTCGCCAGCCGAAGGAAATGTTATCCGCATCACTCCACCACTGATTATTAATGAAAATCATGTGTTTGAAGCTGTTCAAATTATAAGAAAAACAACAAAGGAAATAGCATGAAAAGTAACAGTAAAATCAGGCATTTTTTAGACCTTGCGGATATTTCTGCGGTGGATTTGCGGAGCATTCTGACCCATGCCAAGCGTCTTAAACAAGAGCGGGCAGAGGGCAAGTTTTCCGCGCCGCTTGCTAATCAAAAACTAGCCATGATTTTTGAAAAAAATTCAACTCGTACAAGGGTTTCCTTTGAAGTGGGAATGGCGGAACTTGGTGGATACGCATTGTCGCTAAATGGCAGCGAGCTTCAACTTGGGCGTGGAGAAACTGTAGCCGATACGGCGCAAGTTTTATCACGCTACGTGGATGCGATTATGTTGCGTTGCCACAGTCATGACAAGCTTACCGAACTAGCTAAAAATGCGACTATTCCTGTGATAAATGGGCTTACCGAGTTTAGCCATCCTTGCCAGATTATTGCCGATATTCTTACCTTTGAGGAAAATCTGGGCGACATTGCAGGCAAAACAATTGCTTGGGTGGGGGATGGCAATAATGTGGCGCAAAGCTGGATTCAAGCGGCGGCATTGTTCGGCTGCAAGCTCAATATCGCTTGTCCGCCTGCGCTTGCTCCGCTTCCCGAAGTGGTGGAATGGGCGCGAGTTCGTGGTGGCGAGATCACCATCACTAGCTCACCCAAAGAGGCGGTAGCTGGCGCACATGCAGTTATTACCGACACTTGGGTTTCGATGGGTGATCCAGATGCAGAACAACAGATTGCTTTGCTTACACCTTATCAGGTGAACGGCGAATTGATGAGTAAAGCCGATAAAAACGCGATTTTCATGCACTGCTTGCCTGCACATCGCGGCGAGGAAGTAACATCGGAAGTTATCGACGGCGATAAGTCCAGAGTTTTTGATGAAGCCGAAAACCGCCTGCACGCGCAAAAAGCCATTTTGCTGTGGTGCTTGGGGGCTATATAGATTGGGTATGATATATTTAAGGCAATAGATAAAAGAAAATAGTGGAGTAAAAATGCGTTTTATAATGATAATTATTGTGGCTCTGGTGCTGGCTTTGGTGATGTTCGGCAAGAATCCTGTGAAGGAAATGCAGCAGAAAGCCGCAGAAATGCGCAAGAAATATGGTTCTGATCCGCTTACGCAGGAAACAAATATGTTTATTGAAAAAAAACAAAAAGAAAGTGGTTCTGGAAGTTGGACTTCAGGCGGGGATGGTACTAAAGTTGCACCAGCCGATGCTGTTGGTGCCGATGTTTCCAAGAATGGTTATGCGCCTAAAGATGAGTTGTCACGCCCTGCTGTTTCCCGCAGTTCTGGTGGGTATTACCCGCCGTTAGTTGGCAGTGGCGATGTTGGCAAGGGCAAAAATAGTGAACCAAGTGGGGCAAAAATTGAAAATAAATTACGCAGCGGACAAGAGATAGAATTTGATGGCGTAAAAGTCTATGCGGTTGATAAGGCTGGAAATAAAACTGCTTTGCCCGATGGTAAATACACTTTATGATGGTGATTCTATAGAAGTGCGCGGTGGTAGGCGTATATTAACAGAGGTGCAATAAAATAATTGTGAGCAAAACCCCGCTACTTGATACGGTGCAATTTCCGCGTGATATGCGCAATTTTTCTGATGAGCAGTTGGAGCAACTGGCGGTCGATCTGCGCAGCGAAACTGTGGCGGCAGTGGCAGAAACTGGCGGGCATCTTGGTGCGGGGCTGGGGGTAGTTGAGCTTACTGTGGCGTTGCATCATGTGTTTAATACGCCAGATGATAAATTGATTTGGGATGTCGGTCATCAGTCCTATCCGCACAAGATTTTAACAGGCAGGCGCGATAAAATCCGCACACTGCGCAAGCCAAATGGTTTATCAGGGTTTTGCAAGCGCACAGAAAGTGAGTATGACCCGTTCGGTGCGGGGCATAGTTCTACCTCGATTTCGGCGGCATTGGGCATGGCGGTGGCACGGGATTTGAGCGGCAAAAACAATGAAGTAATCGCGGTGATTGGTGATGGGGCGATGAGTGCGGGCATGGCGTTTGAAGCCCTCAATAATGCGGGCAGTCTTGGCACTCGTTTGATTGTGATATTAAACGATAATGATATGTCAATCGCACCGCCAGTGGGGGCGATGAGTGCATATTTGGCACGGCTGATTTCTTCGCATCCATATCACAAATTGCGTGATATTGGCAAAACCGTTGCCAGTAAATTTCCCGAGCCTTTCCAGCGTTTTGCCAAGCGGGCAGAGCATTTGGCGCGAGAAATAGCAGTTGGCGGAACTTTGTTTGAGCAGCTTGGTTTTTATTATATTGGCCCTGTGGATGGGCATAATTTATCGCATTTGCTGCCGATTTTGCGGAATATCAAAAACGAAAAAGATAATACCCCGATTTTGCTGCACGTGGTAACTCGCAAAGGGCATGGCTATGCGCCAGCCGAAGAATCTGATGATAAATATCATGGGGTTAGTAGCTTTGATGTGGAAACTGGAACCCAGAAAAAATCAGTTACGGCTGCACCCAGCTATACCAAAGTTTTTGCGGAAAGCCTGATTGCCGAAGCTAGAAAAGACGATAAAATTGTGGCGATTACCGCCGCTATGTCGTCTGGCACAGGGCTTGATTTATTTGAAAAAGAATTTCCAGATAGAATGTTTGATGTAGGTATCGCCGAGCAACATGCGGTTACCTTTGCCGCAGGGCTTGCCACACAAGGTTATAAGCCGTTTTGTGCGATATATTCTACATTTTTACAGCGGGCTTATGACCAAGTGGTGCATGATGTTGCTGTGCAGCAATTACCAGTGCGTTTTGCGATTGATAGGGCAGGGTTGGTGGGAGCGGATGGAACAACTCATGCTGGCTCGTTTGATATTGCTTTTCTTGCCAATCTTCCCAATTTTGTGGTGATGGCAGCAAGCGATGAAGCTGAGTTGGCGTGCATGATTGCAACTCAGGCGGAAATTAATGATAGGCCAAGTGCCGTGCGTTATCCACGCGGTGAGGGAACAGGAGCGGAGTTGCCTGTGCAGGCTGTGCCGATTGCTATTGGCAAGGGGCGGATTATACGCGAAAATGCGGATGCGAGGGTGGCGATTTTATCGCTGGGTACTCGCCTTGCGGAATGTCTGAAAGCTGCGGATATATTAGCGGAAAAAGGTGTTTTAGCGACAGTTGCTGATGCACGATTCGCCAAACCGATAGATGAAGATTTGGTACGGGAATTGCTCGCTAATCATAAGTTGCTTATCACTATAGAAGAAGGTGCAATCGGTGGCTTTGGTTCGCATGTGGCGCAGTTTGTTCATTCGTCATTGCGAGGAGGCGTAGGAGATGCGGCAATCCAGAATAATATAGAAAAAGAAAGCTGGATTGCTTCACCTTCGGTTCGCAATGACGAGAGGAAACGAGATTGCAAATTTCTTTCTCTTTGCCTTCCCGATATATTCATTGAGCAAAATACACCACATGCCATGTATGATGAGGCGGGGCTGAATGCCGAGCAGATCGTGGCAAGAGTTTTGGATTTTTTTAATGATTAAAGTGGTTGGAAATACCTTGGTTTTTGATGGG
>Ga0172379_10006213_pt1 | contig 16153 bp, 17 predicted proteins | sample GrowelOW334metaG_FD_119756 | JGI IMG/M metagenome (GOLD analysis project Ga0172379, IMG submission 119756) | Groundwater microbial communities from an aquifer near a municipal landfill in Southern Ontario, Canada - Groundwater well OW334 metaG | ecosystem: Environmental > Aquatic > Deep... | reverse complement strand
CAACGTTCAACAGACTTCAGCAACACTCAATGGTAGTGTTAACCCGAATGGTTCGGCCACCACTTACTGGTTTGAGATCGGTACTACCTACAGCTTGGGAACACAAACGCCGACACAGAGCGCCGGTTCGGGTACCTCGGCACAACAGGTTAATGTCAATGTTTCTTCTCTTCAGCAAAACACCACCTACTATTTCCGCATTGATGGACAAAACCAATATGGTACCTCACAAGGTTCTATCTTGAGCTTTACCACGGGGTCGGGTAACCAGGGATCGGCGCCGATTGTACAAACAAATTCGGCCACCAACATCCAGCAAAATTCGGCGATGCTCAATGGTACGGTCAATCCCAACGGTGCTAATACTGCCTACTGGTTTGAATATGGCACTTCATACAATTTGGGCAACACAACCATGCAGCAGAATGTCGGATCGGGTACGTACGCACAGTCAGTTTCAACGTATATTTCTGGATTACAAAATAACACCACCTACTATTTCCGCATTGATGGACAAAACCAATACGGTACTTCACAAGGTTCTATCTTGAGCTTTACCACCGGGAATGGTTCGGGGAGTTGCGGAGGAACGATCCCATTCGTGCAAACCAACGCGGCCAGCAATGTTGGGCAAAACTCAGCAACACTGAACGCCAATGTGTCGTCTGCAACGTCAGATATGTATGGGTGGTTTGTTTATGGGACTGATGCCAATAATCTTTATCAAACAACCAGCAACAACAATGTCGGGAGTTATAACTACGGCCCGTTCTCGCAATCCTTGTACAATCTGCAGAACAACACTACGTATTATTACCAAGCAATTGTTCGCAATGGCTGTGGTACCTGGTATGGGCAAGTGCTTAACTTTAACACCTCCGGCGGTTATTCAAACGGCCAAATGCCCACCATTATCACCGATCCGGCAACGTCCGTAGCTCAAAATTCCGCCATGCTTAATGGCCGCGTCAATCCAAACGGATTAAATACCACCGCATGGTTTGAGTATGGCGCAACCTTTAATCTTGGCTTGCGCACAAATTCTCAGACAATGGGATCGGGTACGATGCTGTCGAATTATTCACTCCCGGTAACTGGATTGGCTCAAAATACCGTTTATTATTTCCGCGCAGTCGGGCAAAATCAGTATGGTATTGCATACGGGTCAACGTTGAGTTTCACCACAAGTGGTGGCGGAGGAATTATTATTACCCAGCCCACGACACCGACGATTATTCAACGGCCGGTTATTATAAACACGACGACGCAGGGGACGGGACTGTCGTGCTTAATGCTCGTGCCAGCCCTTGACGTATCGCAGCTGGTTGCCGGTCAGCAATTCACTTACACCGTGACGTATCGCAATGGATGCAACTTTCCGCTCAATGCCGCATTCTTAAAAGTAATTTTACCAACTGACGTCGATTTTGTATCAACCAATTATCCGTTCTACAACAAAGACGCCAATGGGCTTTCGTATAATCTGGGTGTTGTGCCGCAGGGATTCCAATCAGCGATTAGTTTGACGGGTGTGGTGCATAAGAATGTGCTCATCGGCAATACCTTGGTCTTCAGCGCGGTGCTTAACTTCAATGATGCGTATGGTCACCTGCAGTCGGTGGCGGCTTATCTGACGGCGATGGTCGCCGCCGGAAGTGCGCTCTCGGCATCGGTGTTTGACGCCTTTGCTGCATTGCTCGGTAATTGGATTTTTGATTTGATTCTTTTCCTCATTCTTCTTCTGGCTATTATTTACTGGATCTTTTTCCGCAAGAAAGAGATGACGGTCACGAGTTATGCGGTGGGTCAGCCTCCTGTTGTTGAGGATGAAGGCGTTGATGTTCTTCGCGCCTAAGCTCGATCGCATTGCCAATATAACGCGTTCCATTGTTGAGTGAGTGCGCGTCCGCCAAGGAATAATAAATCCCCCGCATATGCGGGGGATTGACTTTTTGACATGAATTCGGTAATATTCCCCCAAGAGATCCGCAGACAGCAGGCGCCCCAAGGGTGTTTCCAAGGGACTCAATTTCCTGCCGAGGAACAAGCGTGCAGTTTGGTCTGAGCTTGTTGGGGGTTTGCGATCTTCAAAGGTCGCATTTTTGTTTTGTGTTGTACAAAACAAGCAGCCAAGGTTTTTTGCCAAGGCGAGATCGCAAATTGGTATTTATATGAAAACAAAGAAACAAAAAACGCAAGATCTTGAAAAGGGCGGTGCGCTGGCTCATAAGGCGCAAGCATTGGTCTTTGTTGATTTCTCGCAGGCACCCACTAAGGAAGTGGAGGGCTTGAAGCGGGCGATTGATTCGGTACAAGGGGTTTACAAGGTTATCAAAAAACGTCTCTTGGGCATTATTCTTAAAAATGAGGACATTCCCATTGGGATGGAGCAGTTTGAGGGGCAGTTAGCGACTATCTTTTCTGAAAAAGATATTTCCGATACTGCCGGCACGGTTTATCAGTTTCTGAAAGGCAAGGCAAAGGAATTTCCGGCATTTCGAATGGTGGGCGGGTACGACATGGCATCAAAAACATTTTTTGATGTTGCCGCCATTGAAATTATTGGAAAATTGCCTTCACGGGATGTGCTTCTTGCTCAATTTGTGGGATTGTTGTCGACGCCCACGCGGTCGTTGGTTCACACGCTTGATCAGATCGCCAAGAAAAAGTCGGCATAACACATTATTAGTCATTATAATACAGTCGCATGAACGAAAAATTTCAGGATATTATTTCCAAAATTGAATCAATGACGGCGATCGAAATCGCTGAGTTGGTCAAGGCATTGGAAGAAAAATTCGGCGTTTCGGCCGCGATGCCGGTCGCCGCAGCGGGAGCTGGTGCACCAGCCGCTGAAGAGAAAACGGCATTTACGGTTGTTTTGAAGAGCGGCGGGGAACAGAAAATCGCGGTCATTAAGGTGGTCAAAGAAGTGACGGGATTGGGATTAAAGGAGGCCAAGGACATCGTTGACGCCGCTCCCAAGCCTATTAAAGAGAATCTCAAAAAGGAAGAGGCCGAGGAACTCAAGAAAAAATTAGAAGAAGCCGGTGCGGTGGTTGAATTGCAATAAGCATTCTTTATCGCTCGGTACAAAAACCCGCTCCGATATTGCATCCGAGTGGGTTTTTGTTTAGGATGAATAAGTCGTTTTGGGCGTTTAGCTCAGCTGGTTAGAGCGTTGCGTTTTTCGCTCTGTTGGATCCATGAGGACGCTTAGTTCAGTGGTAGAACGCTCCGTTCACATCGGAGAGGTCACAGGTCCGATCCCTGTAGCGTCCACTAGAAAATTGAATGAGGCAAGTTGCAAAACTGTCGGCAGGCATAGATCATCCTAATGTATTGTCGGGATAGCGTCCGCCAAAGCTTTATGTCATATTTCAACGTCTGTGTTTTTGTTGATAGAGACGAGTCCGATTTCGAGCAGATGGCCCAGAGAGCGAGCGAAACGATCGCCAATTTTGATATCAATAAGAACGTGGAGCCATATCGGTATTATGTAACCGCCGATCAGATTTCGCGGATGGCTCAATGGTATGGGGTTGATGCGACAAACATACCTGTCCTTGCGGAGAAATTGGAAGAGTGGGATGGTGATAAGGGTGGCGTGGACGAAATTGGACTCTATGGTATTTCTGTAAAAAATCCTGTCGGGCACACCGACCATTGGTCAGCACCTGAGCAGATTAAATTCGAAGATCGTGAGAGATGTATATTGAGCCAAGGGGAAGGAGGCAAAGAGAGGATTATTAAAGCGGTTGTCACTCCAGATGGCGAGTGGATTGATGGGCCGTGGGTTTATGGTGTTTCCAACGTAGAGCAGGATGAGGAACTTGAAGCGTGGAACAAAAAACGTGCCGCGCTTTTTGTTGAATACAAGAATGCTACTGCGTTTCTGCTGGAGTGTCATGTCTAAGAGTCTGAGAGGGGGCGCATAGTTGACAAAATTAAGTGATGTGATATTATAATAAACGAGTGCTTGGAGAATGGCTCTGGGCGCAACCCGCATGATGCCTTTTGAAAGGAGGCGCGCGATGGGTAAGGATCAGAGGTTGAGTCATTTCTTGTTGGATGAGGGGTTTTACTCGGTACTGGGGACGACCGAGTCTTACAACGGGGAGTGCGTGATTGTGAGCCGTCGCGCTCACTTCACCTATGACCTAAACAATGCCGTTCTCGTCGTGTACGACGAGGAAGGCCGTCCCTGGATTCGCGCGGAGAGGCACGGCGGAACGAATATCATTGCCGTTCTCGTGCGCGAATATCCCTGCCTCAAGCGGGGAGCGTACGTGCCGCACTCGAACGACGGCGGAACATATGCGTTTGTTGTGTTCCCGTCACTGTAGGTTTCTCCGGGGGGTGCGTCCATGGCACCCCCCATTTTCTTTTTTGCGCTAGTATCCGTGCTGTGGTAAAGTGTGTGAAAGCTGTATTTATATATGGTTAATAAAAATTATCTCATTGATGCCGTTGTTGTGGCATTGGAAAAGGAAAGGGCTGATAATGAAGAAAGTTTGAAGCAAACGCGCCAGACTGCCATGGATGCGCCCAGTGCCATGCAATCGCATAGCGATACGACGCGTTCGCAAATGGAACACCTGGCAGAAAATTTTGAGCGGTTTATTGCGGAGAAAAATTTTGCAATCGAAAATCTTAAAGCGTTCAAGAAAGAAATTTCCGCGTCGGGAGATGAGATAAAAGTTGGGTCGCTGGTTGGAGTTACTGAGGGAACAAATATGCGGCATTTTTATTTTATTCTTCCTTTTGGCGGAGGAGTGGCCGTCGTCGATAAGGAGGGGCGCTCAGTTGTTGTTCTTTCGGCATCAGCACCTTTGGCGCGCGCACTCCTTGGAAAAAAATCGGGAACTGAAACAACCACATCAACGAGGGGGAATATTCGGGTACTGCATATCACGTCAGTCGAATAATCTAAATAATGGTAAACCCGCCCCATTCCCATGGGGCGGGTTTTGCGGCGGAAATTTTCTTGGCCCAATCAAGATTTTTCTGCGTCTATCTGCGCTGCGCCCTTCATAGTTTCAACGAAGGATGGTTCGCTTGCCCTCTGTCAGCGTTAATCCGCGCTCTATCCGCGCCAATCTGCGTTCTCGGAGTTATGCACAGCCTGAGTGTTGATTTAATCAGGAGAGTGGAGCATAATGAGCTCGCAGTGGGGAAAAGTGGATAACTGTGTGGAAAACATTATCCGGCGGTGTAAAAAGTTCGTAAAAGACAAATGATGAATGACGGACAGTCAGACAATGAGCCATCTTTTCTTTCCGGCCGTTGACTGTGAGTTACTCATCGCAAGTCAAGAAAGCCATGTTTTTGGGCGAATACAAACATAATTTAGATACCAAAGGAAGAATTGCCGTCCCGGCAAAATTTCGGGGTCAGCTTGATGGGGGAGCAATTCTTACGCGTGGCTTAGATCATTGCCTCTTTCTGTTTCCAAAGAATGAATGGGATGAACTGGTAAAGAAGCTGGTTGCCTTACCTCTGGCACAGGCGGACTCGCGAGCGTTCGTGCGTCTGATGTTGTCGGGGGCAAGTGATGTTGTGTTTGATGGCCAGGGCCGCATTTTGATACCCGACCATTTGCGCGCATATGCGCGCGTGTCAAAAGCGGCCGTGGTCACCGGACTGTATAATCGCATCGAGATTTGGGATGAGGCGCAATGGCAATCGTACAAAACGAAAACCGAAAGCGCGTCGGACGAAATCGCCGAGAAGCTGGGGCAATTAGGAATATAAAAATGCAAATATCAAAGTGCAAAATGTGGGTCGGATAGACGGTATCCGCAATCCACCATTTTGATTTTTGAGTTTTGCATTTTGCACTTATGAACCACGTCCCCGTTCTTTTACAAGAAGTTATTGCAGGGCTTGATCTGCATCAGGGGCTTACCGTTGTCGATGGAACGTTGGATGGCGGAGGTCATGCGCGCGAAATTATTCCACGCATCATGCCTGGTGGCATATTTGTGGGCATTGATTGGGATGCGGCAATGGTTGATACGACGCGGATGACGATTCAGAAAGAATTCGCTCCTTGGCGCGCTGCACTGCATTTTGTCCATGCTAATTATGCTCAACTGCCCGATCTGGTTGCGTCTGGCGCGGTGCCGCGTCCCGATCGCCTGCTTATTGATTTGGGATTTTCGTCCCATCAGATCAATGATCCGGCGCGGGGGATGAGTTTTCAGACCGAGGGGCCGTTGGATATGCGCTACGATCAAAGCAATGGACCGTCTGCGGCCGATATTGTTAATGGTGCTACCGCCAAAGAATTGGCCGATGTGCTCTGGCAATACGGCGAAGAACGATTTTCGCGGCAGATTGCCCAAGCCATCGTGGATGCTCGCCGGAAGGAGCACATTGAAACGACGGGAGGATTGGCGGCGATTGTCGCTCAAGCGGTTCCCGGATTCTATCGCCGCGGCAAAATCAACCCAGCCACCAAGACGTTTCAGGCGTTGCGTATTGCGGTCAACCGGGAATTGGACAACGTAACAACATTGCTTGAAGCATTGCCTAGTCTGATGGCGCCGGGCGGACGCGTGGCGGTCATCTCGTTTCATTCGCTGGAGGATCGTCTGGTCAAAGATTATTTTCGCCGTTTTGTACGAGAAGGAAGAGGATCGCTGGTATCAAAAAAACCGATCGTGCCGTTGCGTCAGGAGGCACAGCAAAATCCTCGGAGCCGGTCTGCAAAACTTCGCATTCTTATTGTTGAATCATTAATAACATAAAGGTCGATCATGCATAACACTTTTTTTATACTATGACTGTGATACAATTCGGCTATCGTGATCTCAAGATACATTTTGGTATTGCGGCATTGGTGAGCGTGCTCATGCTCTCGGTTGTTTGGAGTATTTTTCTCTACAATCGAGTGACCAACCTGCGCCACGATGTATTTTCCGGACAGACCGCACTGCAGCAGTTGCAGGTGAAAGACGCCGAACTTAAAAATCGCTTGTACCACATGATGGATACTGCGCTATCCGATTCGTTTATCCAAACGAGCGGTTTAGTCGTGGATAAAAATCCGACCTACGTGAGCGCCGACGTTATTCACTCTTCTCTGTCGCAATCAACCAGCTTATAGCATTGTCTAATATTTAAAAAACGTATGCGATGGAAATTGTGGTTTATCCGCGTTGCTTTTTCTCTTACGTTTTTTGGGTTGCTGGTTAATTTATACAACATTCAGATCCGCCATAGCGCGTATTACGTCAATAAAGCTGACGCACAACAACAAGCGCTGGACAATCTCTCCGCATCGCGAGGAGGTATTTATTTTACCGATAAAAATAACACGGCCATTCCGGCCGTTTTAAATCGCGAATATCCGACCATTTACGCGGTTCCCAAGGAAATTAAGGATCCCAAAACCGCCGCGCATCTTCTTGCGCCTATCGTCGGCAAAGAGGAATCGGTATTGACGAAAGCATTGGGACATCCAAACGATTTATATGAATTGCTTGTCGCCAAAGGGACGGATCAGCAGGTTAACCAGGTGCAGGCGCTTGCTATTAAAGGTGTTTATGTCCGTCAGGCAACGTTTCGATATTACCCCTTTGGTACGGTGGCGTCTCAGCTTTTGGGATATGTCACACAACAGCAAGATGGTACCAGTAAGGGAACCTATGGTCTTGAGGCGCAGTTTGATGACGTGTTGGCCGGCAAGGATGGCTACGTTGCCGGCAGTACTATTTTTAAACCGCAAAATGGTCGAGATGTTCATACGACCATTGATTGGACTATCCAAGGACAGGCGGAGAATGTGTTGGCGCGTCTCATTGATAAATGGCATGCCACCGGCGGATCGGTTTTGGTTCAGGATCCGTACACGGGCAACATTCTTGCTATGGCCAGTAGTCCGAATTTTGATCCCAATAATTACGGTGCGGCGCATATTAGCAGTTTTATGAACCCGACCGTTGAGTTGGTGTATGAACCGGGGTCAATTTTCAAACCGCTTACCATGACTGCCGGTATTGATACGGGGAAAATTACTCCTGCCACGACCTATGTGGATACCGGATCAATCACGATTGGCGGCCACACCATTCATGATTGGGACTTAAAAGCCCACGGGTTGACCACGATGAAAGGCGTTATTGAACAATCGCTTAACTTGGGAACCATTTTTGCCGAGAAAACAATGGGCGACGCGATCTTCCGCGATTATGTTCAGCGGTTTGGGTTGGGAGAAAAAACAGGCATCACACTTCCCGGAGAATTGCGTGGCGATATTCGCCATGTCGTTTCTGGCAGAGCGGTTGATTATGCTACGGCCTCGTTCGGGCAGGGCATCACGGTGACGCCACTCCAAATGATTGGGGCATTTTCCGCTATCGCCAATGGCGGTCTTCTTATGCAACCCCATCTGATTGTCGGGGAACAGCCGCAAGTGGTGCGCCGCGTGGCCAGCGAAGATACAACCAAACAAGTCGTCGATATGATGGTTTCGGCGGTTAATAAAAATATCCTCGCTAAAGTGGACTCGTATAACATAGCGGCAAAATCAGGAACAGCGTATGTGCCCGACTTTGTCCATGGTGGTTATACGGCTGATGTTGTTGATACCTTTATGGGGTTTGCTCCCGCATCACATCCCAAATTTGTACTGATGGTAAAACTGGATAAGCCACTGCATGCACCGCTTTCTGGAGAAGCGGTCGTGCCGGCATGGCAGCAATTGGCATCATTTATTTTAAATTATTATCAGGTGCCGCCCGATGCACTTTCGACGATTACGCAGCCATAATATGAACACGCACACGCACATTCTTTCTCGCATCATAAAATATCTGGCGCAACTGACCGTGCGCCGCTTTTCTCCTATTATCGTAGCGGTCACTGGTAGCGTGGGTAAAACCTCAACCAAGGAAGCGATTTACGCGGTGCTTGCCGGGCACATGCTGGCCAGAAAATCGCCGGGTAATTTAAACAATGAATTAGGCGTGCCGTTGGCGATTATCGGCGGCTATGAACAAATCGAAAAACCCGCATTCTGGTTCTGGTTGCGCGTTATGGCGCATGGAGTATGGCAATTGATTTTTGTACACAAAGAAACATTTCCCGAGGTGCTGGTGTTGGAATACGCCGCTGACAAACCCGGGGATATTTCCTATCTGCTTTCTATCGCCAAGCCGCATGTGGGTGTTATCTCAGCAATCGGATCGATTCCGGTGCATGCCGAGCAATATCCGACGGGCACGGAGGGTGTGATTAGAGAAAAGGGAAAGTTAGTCTTGGCATTGGGTGCGGCAGATACGGCGGTTATTAATGCCGACGATGTGTCGGTTAAGACGTTGTTATCAAAGATCCGTGCGCGCACGATCGTGTTCGGACAATCGCACGGCGCCACGGTTCGTATTACGCATATTTCGCATGTGACCACCGACAACAAAATAGAAGGTCTGACGTTTAAGCTGGAAAACGAAAGCACGTCATTGCCGGTATTTCTGCCGAACGTTTTTTCGGTCGCACACGCTTCGGCGGTTGCCGCCGGCGTCTGTGTGGGACAAGTCTTTGATATTAATGCCATCGACGCCCTGCAGGCCATTGAGGCGTCATACGCGCCCATTGGCGGCCGCTCGGCGATTTTAGAGGGAATGAAGGATACGCAGATTATCGATGAATCGTACAACTCATCGCCGCTCGCGCTCGAGGTGGCGTTGCAATCGCTCACGTCGGTTTATGGGCCGCGCAAAATTGCTGTGCTGGGGGATATGCTGGAACTGGGTCCGTATACCATTCAGGCACACAAAGACGCGGGCGCATTGGCGGCACGATGTGTGGATGTGCTTATTACCGTGGGGAGCCGGGCACGCATTATGGCGCAGGAAGCGTTGGACAAGGGGATGAGTGCCAATGCGGTGCATGTGTGCGAAACGGCGCAGGACGGATTGGAAATGCTACAGAAAGTTTTCCGGAAGGGGGACGCGATTTTAATCAAAGGGTCTCATTCTATCGGTCTTGATTCGGTGGTAAGGGAAATGACGAAGGTGGAAAAATAAAAAAATCGCCGAAGGGCGATTTTTTTATTTGAGCTTGAATCGGATGATTTTAACGATCGTTTCTGGCGTTACTTTGTCGCCGTAAAACGATTGGTATGTTTCAAGCATCTTTTCTGTGCTTTCAAATTTTTCGTGCCCATCAAAATCCGCGTCAACAATATCCTTGAGCGCTTTTTCTCTGATTCCGAGAATGGTCGCTTCGCCGAATTTTTCCATCGTGTCTTTATTAATAAGCTCTAATTCATCTCCCGGCCAAAGATCCTTATCGTCAAACAAGCGCCAGGTGACGTCTTTCTCTCCCGAGAGTACCAGGGAGACGAGGTGGTTTTTAAATTTGAGTGTTTTCATGGTTGTTTTTTATCGCAGTTATTATCTTTCTAACATCACCCGACATGTGCTTGAGGCGAGTTTCCTTGAGGCCAATTTTTTTGTACCACAAGCTGGCTCTTTTGTACGCAAGGAGTGCATGGAAGAAGCATTTTTCTTTGAGTGCGCGCTTCATCATGGCAAGATATAACGCGGTTCCTATTTTTTCCCCCTGAAATTTTGGATGGATAAACAATTCTCCCTCGGCCAAATATTTTCCATTCCACCATGGTTTTACGTAAGAAAAAAATGCGCCACAAATCTTCTCATCGTAGATTGCGGTTAGTCCGATGAAAGTTTTTGTCTGATAATAAAACACAAGAAGCTCTTGTGCTCTTTTTATGCTCCACGACTCACCGGTGCCGCTCGCGTCGTAGGCATTCTTATATATTCTTGCCAATGCAGGTATGTCCGATTTTTTCACCGCTCGTATTTTCAACATATTTTTTAATTAAACCATGAATTTTTTGCGGTAGCAATTCGCATAGAAAAGCGCTCCGGTGTCTTTGTGACCACCGGAGCGCGGGGTTGGGGAGTCTTCTTTTGAGGTGCTGGGGGCATTACTCTCCGTTGAAGACTCTGCAGTCCCGGATCTTGATCTCGTATGGCCAAACGCCCGATTCCCTAAGCTCTTTGTAAAACGTTGCGTTAAACCTTCTGCATCCGCATCGCTCGGCGTGCTGCTTGATTTCACAAGCGATTTGTTCTGTCGTGACCGGTCCGCCGTCCACTGGTTTTTCAGGCACGTTGCACCTCCGTTTCGTAGCCGACTCAATGTTCGATTTTTAAGTTCATTGGAACCGTTTCCAATGGTCAGCATATTGTATACTATTTTATAAGATTGTCAAAAAAAGTAATCGATGCGCACACAAAAATATTTCCACATAGAAGAAGGGTATTCTTTTTGTATTGTGACCCCTGCCTCCCGGCAGGAAGGCCATCGGGAATCTCACGTCGTCCGCCCAGGGCGGACTCCTTAAAACCTCTCGGTTTTAATATTTCCGCCACGGAAGCCCTTCCGGTTTCCGTTCCTGGGCATTCTGCTATTGCCTTGCAACCTCTTCCCGATTCGATTCCCCAGAGAGATCTCCAAAAAAAATCACCGCGCGGGTGATTTTTGTTCTGGTGACCCCATCGGGACTCGAACCCGAGTTTCGTGGATGAGAACCACGTGTCCTAACCAGACTAGACGATAGGGCCATTGCGCAAATCTTTCAAAACGTAGCAGAAATAGAGCTTTATGACAAGCGCTGATGTCTGTTCTGGCGTTTGTTTGGTGTCTGTTTTTCCGTTTCTGTGGATAACTGTTTTTGACGATCGTCAGAAACAGTTATCCACAGGGTGGAGTGAGTTATGTTTTCTGAAAAATTAACACGTTGAGTATTCCGCGATATTTAAATAGTTTCGATGCGTCGGGACCGTGGGGCGCGGCCTGAGATACTTGATTGTGTGACAAGGGACGGCGTACAATGGGTTTTATTATGGCGATTAAACAGAAAAAGAAAGAGAAATTCACTCGCCGGACCTTTTACGAAGGATTGCGTATTGTCGGCGGATATCTTGCGCCGCATCGCACGCTGGTCATTTTTTTGGTGGTGTTGAGCATGGTGCAGGCAATGGCCAGTGCGTTCGTGCCGCTTTTTGCCGGAAAAATTTTCGATCAGATCGTATCATTATCGGAAGTGCACACACTGTCGTTGATGCCCGTGCTACTCATTATCGCCGTTTGGCTTATCTTGCGGTTTGGGGGCGATATCACCGACTGGTGGACCGGATTAAGAACGCAGTGGCTAAGCACCTTTCTTGAATCCGATTATGTGTCAAAGGGTTTTGGGCGCTTATTAGAGCTTCCCATTTCATTTCACAAAGATAAAAAACAGGGTGAGGTTGGCAACAGTATTACTCGAGCAGCGGGATGGTTGAACCAGATTGTGGGAAATATCGCCATTGATCTTCTGCCTAATTTTCTCAGTATCATTGTCGCCGGTGCCATTGCCGCATTTATTAATGTATGGTTGGCGCTGATTTTGTTGATTTCTATTTTGATATATGTGGCAATGCTTCTTTCTGTGGCGCCACGGCTGGCGGCGATACAAATGAAAATACAAGCGGCATACAATCGTGCGTATGGTGCCGCATATGACACGTTGGGCAATATCCAGGAAATCAAACAGGCGGGGAGTGAAAAATATGAGCAAGACAAGTTGCACAGAAATCTTATCGGTAAAGCAGTGCCGACATGGGCTGAGTCTATGCATCTCTATCAACTTATGCACGTATTCCAGCGGGTTTTGGTAACACTTTCACAGCTGGCGATTTTTATTGTGTCGCTGTTCTTTGTGCGCAATGGCACGTTAACGCCCGGACAATTAGTCGCGTTTAACGGGTATGCGGCGATGATTTTGGGACCGTTTGTGGCGCTGGGTAATAACTGGCGGTTCATGCAGAACGGATTTGTCGAGATGGTAAAGGTGGGAAAAACGCTTTCACTGCCACCGGAAAATTATGCGCCCATCGGATCGTATCCGATACAAAAACTTAAGGGCGACGTGGCGTTTAGTCATGTGTCGTTTGCATATGACGGCGGCGCCAAAGAAACATTGCGCGATGTTTCATTTGCGGTGCACTCCGGACAGAAGGTGGCGCTCGTGGGTGAGTCGGGGGTTGGGAAAACGACAATTATCAATCTTCTCCTTGGGCTTTATTTTCCGCAGAAGGGCAAGATAACCGTTGACGGCGTGCCAACGAGTAAATTGCATTTGGCAAGCTATCGTTTGCGCGTAGGCGTGGTGCCGCAAGAGCCGACGCTTTTTAATGACACGATAGAAGACAATATCCGTTATGGGAACTTCAAAAAACCACACAAGGACGTAATTCGTGCCGCTCAGCTGGCGCGCGCCGATGTGTTTATTGATGCATTTCCTAAGAAATATAAACAGCTAGTCGGATGGCGCGGCATCAAGCTTTCCATCGGGCAGAAACAGCGCATTGCTATTGCGCGTGCTTTCTTGCGCGATCCCGATATTCTTATTTTAGATGAGCCGACCAGCGCTCTGGATGCGGCCTCCGAGCACGTTATAAAGAAATCGTTTGACGAGTTAATGGAAAATCGCACGACATTTATTATCGGTCACCGGTTGAGTACGGTACGGGAGGCGGATATGATTCTGGTCTTTGAAAAGGGGAGCGTCGTGGAATCTGGGACGCACAATGAATTGATGCGCATTGATGGCGGCGTTTATCGTCATCTCTATGAATTACAGACGGGTGTGCATGATTTGTGATTGTCATTGGCAGAAAGACGCCATGCGGAAAGCATTAAAAAAATATTCCAACATTCTTAAGAATGTTGGAATATTTTTGGGAATAGGTGTGTGGATTTTCGGACAAGGTGTCTTATCCCAGCTCTTCCTCTATCTGTAAGAGACGATTGTATTTTGCGGTCCGTTCACCGCGGGAAAGCGAGCCGGCTTTAATCTGTCCGGCATCAAGTCCCACAGCAAGATCCGCAATCGTGGTGTCTTCGGTTTCTCCGGAGCGATGAGAGATGATGGTTTTGTATCCGGCTTGTTTTGCTAATGCAACTGCCGATGCGGTTTCGGTCAGGGTTCCAATTTGGTTTGGTTTGATGAGTACCGCGTTGGCCGCATGTGCGTCGATTCCTTTTTGTATGCGAGCAACGCTGGTAACAAATAAGTCATCGCCGACCAATTGTGTTGCGCCAAGTTCCTTGGTGAGCAGCGTCCATCCCGACCAATCGTCTTCGGCTAGGCCGTCCTCAATGGAAATGATGGGATAGGCGCCGATCCATTTTTTGTAGGTGTCTATCATTAGTGTTGCGTCTCCGGCGATGTTGTCTTTGGCTAATGTATATGCACCGTCTCGATAGAGTTCGGTTGCCGCCACATCAATGGCAAGTCCGATATCTTTCCCGGGCACATAGCCCGCTTTGCGGATTGCTGTTACCAACAGGTCAAGTGCGGCTTGATTTGAGGGGAGCGACGGCGCAAATCCGCCTTCATCGCCAACGAGGGTTGATTGTCCATCTGAAACGAGCACGCTCTTGAGTGCGTGAAATGTTTCGGTAATTTTTTGCAGCCCCTCAGAAAATGGCGCATCTATCGGCACAATCATGAATTCTTGTATGTCAGTTGAATGGAGGGCGTGTTTGCCGCCATTGAGTACGTTTGCCATGGGGCGGGGAAGTGATGGCAAAGAAACCCCAAAGGTATCGGCAAAATAGCGCCACAGGGGCTTTTGAGCGCTATGTGCGGCCGCGTGGGCAAATGCCAGGGAGACGCCCAAGATGGCGTTAGCGCCGAGATTGCTTTTGTTTTCGGTTCCGTCCAGGGCGATCAGCGTCGCGTCTAAGGTTTGTTGAGTGAATTCTTTTCCGACAATTGCTTGAGCGATGAGAGTGTTGGTGTGCGCAATGGCTTTAGTGACACCAAGACCGTCGAACGACTTCTCGTGATCGCGCAATTCAAGCACTTCGTGGGATCCGGTTGATGCACCAGAGGGGACGCTGGCTCGCCCAAACGAACCATCAGAAAGGGTGATGTCGACTTGAACGGTCGGATTGCCGCGCGAATCAAGAATCTGTCGTGCGCGGATTAAAGTTATAGAAGACATGGATGAAGTGTAAACCGCAAACATCAAAATGTAAAATGACCGCTTAACCAAAGGCGCTCTGCTGCAGCAGAGCGCCTTTGGTTGCCGTTGTTGGCGATGGGTTGTCGGTTACTTCGTTGCGTTATAGAGTGCTTGAATCTCTGATGCGGCAAGTGCCCGATTATAAAGGCGCAACCCTTTTATGATGCCACCAAAAAAATTATTTACTCCACTGGGCTTTGCGCCGCTGATGTATGTAGATAAATAATTCGTCCCATTTGAGGGGGAATATTGCCCCACGGTTGTGCCAGACAAAATGCCGTCAATATAAAAAATAGTCTGGCCACCCCCCGATGGGTTGTAAGTGATGCAGAGCATGTGCCATGCATTTTGGCTGATCGGCTGACTGATTTGCGATAGCGAGTATATCCACCCATATGCCGAAGAAGTAGTGATGCTAAGGAACGGCATGTTCCAGCTCATGCCGGGTGGCTGGACATTGTCTATCCCAAAAATTGGTCCACTTGCGGTTGACGATGCATAAATTGTTCCGCATGCGCTCAGGGATTTGTTTTGGGCAGTATAGATTCCTAGGGGGGGCATATCCATAATTTGTTAGTCCATCAAAATTAATGCAGGACTCCGTTGTTGGCGATGGGCATGTAATCCATTGTGGGAGAGTTGTGTTTGTTGTCGCCATAACCATCGTGCGTCCATTCCCGCTCTGGTCGTATCCGCTCGTCCCGATCCCCTCATTAAGTGGCCACCAACCCACCAGTGAAGAATCTTGAGAATGACCGTCGAGGAGTTGAATGGGCGCGAGGGAAAGATTTGATCCGATCTCATAACTATTCCAGGACTTCCCCCCATCAATGCCGGCGACCGCGTTTATGCCTTTGTATTTAGCAGATTCCATTAGTGCCGTGAGTTCAAACGATCCTCCCGTCACATAGGTATAGTAGAGACCCGTAGATGAAGCATTGATGGGGTCAGTGGGGAGGGAGGAAAGAGAGACCACTCCCGTGGTCTTGAAGTTAACGGGGATCCAGCCAGTACCCGTGGCACTCTGGAGAGATGAGGTGGGACTACAGTGATATTGCCAGCCTGAAGGGAGCGTCGGGAGACCCCAGGAGCCACAGGTAGAT
>Ga0172379_10006212_pt1 | contig 16157 bp, 7 predicted proteins | sample GrowelOW334metaG_FD_119756 | JGI IMG/M metagenome (GOLD analysis project Ga0172379, IMG submission 119756) | Groundwater microbial communities from an aquifer near a municipal landfill in Southern Ontario, Canada - Groundwater well OW334 metaG | ecosystem: Environmental > Aquatic > Deep... | reverse complement strand
TCAGGCGCTGAAGGTTATCTTTTTTTGCCTGATGGGAATCCGGGCCGGAATGGGACGGATGCCATGCCTTACCGGTTGGAGATCATCAATAGATATGATACCCTCATCACCCAGGAAATGTTCTATCCGGGCAATCATCAGGGGAAAATCGTTACCCGGACAAACCTTCATTTATTCACTGACCGTAGCCTTTACAATCCCGGTGATGAAACTTTTTTCCGTGGGGTTCTAGTTGATTATATGGGAGATTCCATGGCGATTCACCGGGGTGATTCCATCGTTCTGTCTCTTCAGGATCCCCGTTACCAGGTCATAGAAAAATTAGTTTTGCCGGTTGACTCGATGGGGGTATTTACAGGTTTCTTCAAACTTCCTTTTAAAGGCCTCACCGGGAATTACCTTATCCAGTCAAAGTTTGGACAGACAGCCATCCGGATGGAACAGATCCGGCGGCCGGCTTTCTCCATCAGCATTCTGCCAAACAGGGAAATATTCCAGGCCGGCGGACCGATGTATATTCATGGGGTGGTCAACGCTTTATCAGGGGAACCGGTGCCGGCAGCGACAGTTCAGGCGGATATTTATCTTCAGCCCGTGTGGGGACCACGGAAATGGTCGCCCTATTCAGGACAAAAAATGCGGATCACAACGGTTAAATCCACCACAGACAATGCAGGAGGGTTCATCTGTAAGTGGTCCGGAATTCCTGAAAGTGCCGATCCCTTCGGTGACGGCTCCGTAATGCGCTACTCCATTCAGATAAAAGTGACCGATATCAATGGAGAATCGCATCAGGAGGAAACCATGATTGATAGTGGCAAAGGATCAGTTCGCTTAGTTCTGAATATTCCGGAACGCATTTTGAATATCGATACACTGGCTGGAAATATCAGGGCATATTCAAATGACGGACGGAATGTAAAAGTTCCGGTAAGGTTCATTATCAGTAAATTGAAGGATCCGGTACGGACCTGGATCAAGCCGGTTCTTCCCGAACCAGACCGATTTACCGTTTCGAAAAAAAATTGGCAAAAAAGGATTCTGAATCTTCCCTATAAAGATGAACATGTACCTTCTACCTGGTCAATAACCGGCAAGACTTTCGAGAGCATTTACCCCAATGACTCAATCACGAACTTTACATTACCGCTTGCCGGTAAATGGCCGAAAGGCTGGTATAAGGTTGATGTAATCCCCTTTGATCCAAAGATTTGCAAGACGGTAACCAGATTTATATTCATTGAAAATGAACAACCTGTCAAATTCGATGGTGCGGAGGATTTATATGCCCGGCCCGGTAAAAAGGACTACCAGCCCGGACAGACATTAAATTTGGATCTGGCTTCGAACAAAAAAGGTTTTTTAATGGTCGAGGTCAGAAAGTCAGGAAGTTCACAAGAAGCAAAATGGTATCCTGTCGATCAAAGAATTAGCCGGTTAACCTGGTTGGTTTCAAATGACTGGCAGGGCGGTGTTTCCATTCATGTCATTATGCTACGTTCAAACCGGGTCTTTGAAGAAAGTATCCCGATAGCCGTTCCCTGGGAAAATTCTGAGCTGATCATCACGGGATTTGAGAAAATCAAAACGCTTAAGCCCGGTGAAAACGCTTCTGTCCGTCTGTTAGTCAGGGATAAACAGGGCACACCGGTCAGTGCTTCACTTGGGATTACCATTTATGATGCCTCTCTTGACCAGATATTTCCCCACCAATGGTCACCCATCCGACACCCGGTACCTGTGTGGGGGGCCTCTTTTCAGGTATCGTATCCGGGATCATCCGGCTCCTTGCTTCTGGTTGAGCCGGTGATGCATTGGATTGAAGTAGGTTCTGTCGAGCCCATTACGCTGAATTGGTTCGGGCTGGGTTATTATGGTATCAGCCGCATGGATCAGCCGATGATGAAAATAGCCATGGCACGACCGGAAAGTGCGGGAGGAAGGCGGGAGGGCGCAGAGGGCGTAGAGGACGTAAAGGGCGTTACGGACGTTAAGAACAGTGAGAACGGTGAGAATATTAAGAATGAAACGATGGAGGAGGTGAGAGAAGCGGAAATTGGTGGAATCGTTTTAAGGAGTGATTTCAGGGAGACGGCGCTATTTGACGGAAATATTTTGACTGGCAATGATGGCATTGCCGAGATCAGTTTTACCGTTCCGGATGTATTTACTGAATGGAAGGTTTTGGTAACCGGTCATGACAAGAAAATGGCTGTCGGAAATTTCGAGCATAAGTTTAAGTCGGTGAAAGACCTCATGTTAAAATCGAATTTTCCGACATTCATGAGAAAAGGCGATACGGTAGAGCTTTCAGCCAGGTTGGGTTGGTATGGCCAAGATCAGATTGAAGCAATTACCTCCCTCAGGTTAACTGATTCAATCGGAGGAAGACTGGGAAATTATCCACCCGTTCATTCATCGCTTTCAAAGGGTGGGGTAGTCCCCTTTTACTGGCCGCTGACCGTACAGAAAACAGAACCCGTTGTTTATCAGATACAGTCAAACACTCCTGAATGGTCGGATGGATTGAGGGATACGATCAAAATATATCCGGATGAAATCAGGTTATGGACGGCCCAGCCATTCTTTTTATCGAAACCGGGGAAGAGACAATTGAACATTGAGGGAAATCCGTTAGAGGCGATGTTTGAAGTTACCACCACACCGGCCTGGCAGGTTCTTCAGTCGCTACCTATTGTTGCCGATAAGGAACGCGATTGCTCCGAGTACTGGTTCAGCAGGCTCTATCTTGCCAGTCTGGCCGGGAACATAGCCGACCGGTTTCCTTCGATTGCTGATAAGTTCCTGAGCGATTCGGTTCCGGAAACGCAGAAGGACAGGATCCGTCAGTTACGCGAATGGATGAACCCGGATACCCGCGCCGTGGAGTTTGCTTATGTTCTGGAAAAACTATCCAATCTCCAGAATTCTGATGGTACCTGGCCCTGGTATAAAGGAATGGGACCTGACCTTTTTATGACCCAGGAGATCATTGCCGGATTCGGAGAGCTGAAGAACTGGGGAATTTTTGATGTGACGATTACCCAACGCGGCACCTACATGGTGACCCAGGCCATTGAGGCTATGGACAATTGGATGTACCGCGAATTCAGGGAGGTCATCCGCAGGGATTCGATTACGCCACAGAAAGTTCACTTGAATCCTCTGATCATACATTATTTGCATGCGAGGAGTTTTTATACCGGGTTGACTCTTTCACCTTCCAATGAGATTGCCTGGCTGTATTTTATCGACCGGATTCCTTTGGAATGGATGAGGCACAGCCCCGGTCTTCAGGCTCTGTTGGGGACTGCCAGTGTTCAACTTGGACATATGCCCAATGCCATACCGATTTATAAATCACTCCGGGAACGGGCCAAGGTTGATGAACAATGGGGTATGTATTGGCCTCGAAAGGGTTTCGCTTCCGCATGGTTTGGGTGGGACTTGTGGATGCAAAGCCGTATGATTGAGTTGTTTGCGTGTGTGGAAGATGGTCGTAAAGATTTGGATCAATTGAAGTTGTACTTGATTCATCAAAAGAGGGGACGGGATTGGGGTAATGGAATGGTTGCTGCCTGGGCTTCTAAATCTCTACTTTTTTACGGGACCAAATTGGCCGTTAGTCCGGCCACTGTTTCAATGGAGTGGGGTGGTGAAAAGTATTCAACTTTGCGAATCAAAACGGGTAGCATGGGCGTGCAGGGTTATTACCGTTATGATTGGAAAAATGCAGATGTTATTCCAAAATCCCGCACCATGGAAGTCATCAAAGCACAAGGCGGACCTGCCTGGGGAACCTTATATACCCTGAACAATTACGAGCTGAATAAGCTGTCAGAGACTGCTGGTCCGTTGAGTGTAACCAGGGAAGTATTAGTCCGGGATGAACGCGGCAGCTGGACTCGGGTGAAAATAGGACAAACCATCCGTGTCGGAGACCTTGTCAGGATACGATTGACTGTCTCCTCCGACCGTGAACTCAGTTATATTGAGATCAGGGATCATCTGGCCACCGGGTTTATGCCGGTCCAGGTATTGTCAGGATATCAATACAGGAGCGGATTGTCTTATTATCAATCCCGTGAACCGGAATCGGTGGTCTGCTATGTTTCACAGCTTCCCAAAGGATCAAATGTCATAGATTATCAGGTTGTTGCAGAACAAGGCGGTAGCTATTTCGGGGGGTATGCAACGGCCACCAGTTTATATGCACCCGAATTCAGGGGCTGGTCAAATTCGATCCGGATCCACTCGAAACGTTAAGGAGTAACAGGCTCGAGTTCCATAGTAAAATGACGCATGATTGGTGCTTCATAGGTGAGCCGGTAACCACGCGTGATCTTCTTCGAATTCTCAAGCGCCTGGTTAACTGCTGCAGCCGTATACTCCATATGATTATTGGTATAGGCCCTTCTTGGCACTGCCAGGCGCACCAATTCGAGTGGCGGATATCTGTTCTCGCGTGTCACGGGATCGCGGTCGGCCATCAGTGCTCCGATCTCGGCACAACGGATTCCGCCGGCTTTGTACAATTCAATGACCAGGGTTTGTCCGGGAAACTCCTCTCTTGGAATTTGCGGGAAAAATCTCAAGGCATCAATAAAGATGGCATGACCACCAAAAGGTTCCTGTACCGGTACGCCGTAGCTCTTTAATTTTTCACCCAGAAAGGCGACCTGGGATACCCTTGATTCGAGATAGTCAAATTCGGTGGCTTCACGCAGACCCTGTGCCAGTGCCGCCATATCCCGACCGGCCTGTCCGCCATAGGTAAGAAACCCTTCAAACATAATGTTAAAGGTGGAGGCTTGTTGATAGATCTCCTTGCTGTTCAAGGCAATGAACCCTCCAATATTGACAATGCCATCTTTTTTGGCCGACATGGTGGCGCCATCAAAAAGGGAAAACATTTCAAGAACAATGGAGCGGACTGATTTATCCCGGTACCCTTCTTCCCTCGTTTTAATAAAGTAGGCATTCTCGGCAAACCTGGCTGCATCCATGATCAGGAGCTTTCCATAACGGTCAGCCAGTTTGCGGACCTCACGCATGTTTTCCATAGAAACCGGCTGACCGCCTGCCGTATTGCAAGTGACGGTAATCAGGATGAAGGATACTTTGTCGGCTGACTCCTTAAGAAGTGATTCTAATTTGACGGTATTGACATTACCTTTAAAAGGATGAGACCTGGTAGTATCGTAGGCTTCATCAATGGTGCAATCAACCGCAGTCGCCCTGCGGAATTCTATGTGTCCCTTGGTGGTGTCGAAATGGGCATTTCCGGGAACCAGTTGCCCTTCCTTTACCAGAACCGAGAAAAGGACATTTTCGGCTGCGCGGCCCTGATGAGTTGGCAGCAGATATTCGAAGCCCATTAGCTCTCTGACAGTGTCTTTTAACTCATGGAATGAGCGGGAGCCGGCATAAGATTCGTCGCCCGACATCAGCGCGGCCCATTGACGGTCGCTCATGGCACCGGTGCCGGAATCAGTCAGAAAATCGATAAATACCTGATTGCTCCTCAGGTTAAAAATGTTATACCGTGCATCATGTATCCACTTTTCACGATCCCCGCGTGTGCTGGGATAGAGTGGTTCGATCATTTTTATTTTATAGGGTTCGCAGGAGGGCAGCATAGTAGAGAGTTTAAGTGTGGGAGAGAAAAAAAAGGTTAATGGTGAGAGGTTAATTGGTTAGCGGGTATCAGGTATCAGGTATCGGGTATCGGAAATGAGGTACGAAGGATGAGAACTTTTCGATAAACGGACCAATGACAACCGGTAACCGACCACTATCCCGGGAAGGAATCCCTCTTCTTCAGGTTACGAAATACCTGACCGGCTAAAATAGATATGACCTTTTGTACGTTCATATGGAAATGCAAATTTCGGAAATTAACCGGATAAGTTGTCGCAATACATGAATTTTTGGGAACTGCTTTTGTATTTTTGCACGCTGACCGGAATTTTTACAACATGAGAAAGTTTACTGTGGTTTTGATAATCCTATGCACATTGCTGCCTGGCCGATCGCTTATGGCCCAGGTTTCGGAAAAGGGCAATGTGCGAAAGGATACCCTGAATATTTCAAGGGATTCAGTAGTCCAGCTGATCCGGATGAAAGATTCACTCCTCAATGCACGAAGGCGTGATTCCGTGAATATGTCGAAGATTATCATAAAACTCGAATACTACCGTGATTCACTGAATGCAGCACTTAACCAGTCGATTTATCGTCAGAAACTGGATTCAGCTGAGCGCATGAGGCGCTATTTTGGCTATCGGGATTACAACCGTAAGACTCGTCAGGACTTGTATAATCCCATCGGAATCTTAGACCAGGATTCCATCAGGAGTTCCATGAAGCAAATCGTGGATATCGTTTATGAAGATACCGCTTATTCACCTAAACCGTTGTTTCTGCGCTATTCCATGGAGCGTTTGTTGCACCATCTTTCAAACGATTCGATCTACTTCCGGATTGTGAATGCCAAATTGGATACCATTCCTTTTGTGCTCAAGAAAAATAAGATCGATTCCACGGCCTTTTATGTGATGAACAGCAAGAATGACTCAGCCAAACTGTTCATGAGGAGCCTGGATAAGAATACCCTGTATATGTGGGTAGGCGACGACCTAATGCTCAAGCACCTGCTTAAAAAACAGGGTGCTCCGGAAGGCATTGGGATCAGGTGGGAAGATCCTAATAAATACAGGATCTCCCGGAGGGTGGTTCCGTTACCGCCTGTCAGGTTCTGGACAAAGAGAGCTGAACTGGCATTTATGGTCAATCAGGTAGCTTTTGCCAACTGGGCCAAAGGGGGGAATAATAATATCACTTTCACTACTGATGTAAAGGCCTCTGCTAATTATGCCAGAGGCAATATCACCTGGAATAATTCATTCTGGTTCCTTTATGGAGTTCAAAAAGCTGAACTGACCACGATCAGGAAAAATCAGGACCGGATCAATATCGTATCGAACCTTTCGCACAAAGCATTCACAAATTTCGACTATACACTTGGAATGACCTTTGACACCCAGGGTTTTAAGGGGTTCGCCTATCCGAATGATTCTGTTCCTGTATCTAAGTTTTTTTCACCCGCAGACCTGAGTTTGAGTTTAGGGATGACTTATAAACCCAATCCCAAACTCACGATCAACATGTCGCCGCTGTCAGGGGGATTAAGGTTTGTTTTGGATACCGTCCTGATCAATCAGACGAAGTACGGACTGGCGGCGGACAAGCGGATGCTGGCACAGCTTGGGGCGAGGGTGATTATCAATCATAATATGATGGTGATGAAAAATGTGACCATGATAAATTACCTGCATCTGTTTTCCGACTACATCAATCATCCGGAAAAAGTTTACTTCGACTGGCGTCTTACGCTGAATCTAAAGGTTAACAGGTATATTAATCTGGGAATCAACACCGAATTGATGTATGACGATAAGGTCATTATTCCGATTTATGAAATCAGGGATGGGACTAAAGTGAAGGTCGGGGAAGGTAAACGGATTCAGTTCAATGAAATCCTGGGTGTGCGATTTAGTTATTCCTTTTATAATCAGACATAAAGACTGATAATTGCAAAGAGGGCAAAAATGACGCTGGCAATTCCGTTGGTGGTGCCGAATGCCCGGTTAACCCTGCTTAAATCGTCTGGTTTTACAATGAGGTGCTGATAGATCAGCAAGGCTGTGAACAGACCGGTTCCTATCCAGAAAAGAAGTCCGAAACCGGCCAGTATACCTGCCGTAATAACTAAGGTAAAACATATAAAATGCAGGATTATCGAGATGACCAGGGCGTTTCGTATTCCAACTTTTGAAGGGATGGAATAATATCCGTTGGATTTGTCAAATTGAGCATCCTGCAAGGCATAAATTATATCGAATCCTCCCACCCAGGTTAATACAATCCCCGAAATCATGAGCGGTAACCAATGGAATTGTCCGGAAATCGCAATATAGGCTCCGATCGGGGCTATGGCCAGTCCAAGTCCGAGGATCAGGTGGCACAGCCAGGTAAAACGCTTGGTATAGCTATACCCCAGGACGATGATCAGAGCCACGGGGGAAAGCGAGAAGCAGAGGTGGTTAATCAGGCCGGCCACCACCACGAACAGCCCTGCATTGATCATGGAAAAGGCCAAGGCTGAATTTCCGCTGATGATGCCTTTCGGAATTTCCCGTTGTGCGGTTCTGGGATTCTTACCATCAAGGTGGCGGTCGGCCCAACGGTTAAAGCCCATGGCCGCATTTCGGGCCAGCACCATGCATACAAGACATAGAAGCAAGGTTAACCAGCTGAAAGGACAATGGCTGTATCGGATAGCCAGGAAAAATCCGATCAATGCAAAAGGCATTGCGAAGATGGTGTGGCTGAAAACCACGAGTGACAGGTAATCTTTTATCCTGGCCATTTTTATATTCTATGCGAAAATAGTGATTTGGCCGGATCTATCATAGTTGGGGCTTTTCGTACTTTTGCGCTATGTTAAATATGGTTGTGACTGACCTCGATGGCACCTTGCTGAATAATGATCATCAAGTGAGTGCTGAAGATTTAGATACATTGGTTGGGCTTGGAAATCAAGGGATAATCCGCGTCATTGCTACCGGAAGATCCCCATTTTCCTTTCAACGGGTGATGCCGTCCGATTTTCCGGTTGATTACCTGGTATTCAGCTCCGGTGCAGGGATCATGGATTATCGTACCAAGGAAATCCTTTATTCCATGAACCTGCCCGAAGAAACCGTTTATCGCATTGCCACCATCCTTAGGACACTTGGTATTTCTTTCAAGGTTTTAGCTCCGGTTCCTGAAAATCACCATTTTGTTTTTTTTAAAAACGGGAATTTGCATCCTGATTTTGTCAGGAGAATGGAAATGTACCGCGGGTTTGAAAAACCGATCTCGTTCGATCCGCCAAATTTCGGTGAAGCCTGTCAGTTCCTGATCATACTGCCGCCTGACCCTGTACGTTTTGAGGAATTAAAGTCCTTATTCCAAGGGGTTAAAGTCATCCGGGCAACATCGCCGCTCGATCACCAGTCCATCTGGATGGAAATTTACCACCAGGATATTTCGAAGGGCAATGCGATAGAATACCTTTGTAACATGCTTGGGTTCGATCAGGAAAGTGTGATGGGCATTGGCAATGACTACAATGACACCGATCTGTTGAAGTTTGTGGGTCAGCCATTTGTTGTTGCCAATGCGCCGGAGGAGTTGAGGGCGGTGTACCGGCAGGTGAGCTCAAATGGCGAGAGCGGGTTTTCAGAGGCTGTGAGGATAGCAAGGAGCAGCGGAGAGCGGTCCCCGCTTGCCTGAATCCTACTAGAGTGACGGGGTCCCCGCCTTCGCGGGGATGACACTGCTCCGATGGTAACTTAGTGATCGCTCGCAAGAGCCTTAGCGCAAAACGGCGCCCAGTTTTTTCTCAAAGGCTGTTTGGAGCTTCTCCATGACTTGCTCGATCTGCTTGTCGGTCAGTGTTTTATTTTCATCCTGCAATATAAAACTAATCGCGAGCGATTTCTTATCCTGTCCAAGTTTGTCACTGGTATAGACATCAAAAATATTGACGTCTTTCAGTAATTTTCGTTCTACCAGGTAAGCTAGGGAGCGAATGTCTTCATACCGGACGGACTGATCAACAACAAGGGCAAAATCGCGTCTGACGAGCGGATATTTTGGCAATTCCTGAAATTTTGCGCTTAGGCTTGCCTTACCAAGAATTACGTCCCAATTTATTTCGGCGAACCAAACCGATTGTCCGATTTCAAAAGCCTCGAGCAGCCCGGGATGTATCTGGCCCATGGTCAGGCAGATTGATTTTCCCGAGGTACAAGTTATTCCCAAAGCAAATCGCTCATCGGCCTTCTCTTCGATCGTGAGATTATCCATATCGATTCCCAAACGCCGGAGAATTCGGAAAGCGACAGATTTCAGTTCGAAAAAACCGGTATCCTGACTTTTGCCCGACCAGTTTTCAGGAGTTTTCTTGCCAGTCAGCAAAAGGGATAAAAACCGGGTTTCGTGATAGCTGCCGGCAACCAGTCGGTTATGACCTGATTTTAATTCATAGGTATTACCGAATTCATAAAATTTCAAATCGGAATTCTTGAATTTAATATTTGCGGAAATGGCTTCCAATCCGCCAAACAGAAGGGTCCGGCGAAGTGTATTCAGGTCGTTGCTCAGGGGGTTCAATAATTTGACCACTGAATCCGCTGGGTAAAATTCCGATTTCTCGTAATAGGAAGAAGGTGATAAGGAATTGGCCATCATCTCATTGAAACCCTGGGCGGTCAGCTGTTCCGAAATGAGGTTTTCCAATTTTTCCGGATCAGGATTGGGTGCATAAGATAGGGAGGAGGTAACCCGGTCAGTCGGTTCAATATTATTATATCCGTAAATCCGGAGAATATCTTCGATCACATCTGCCTCACGCCGCACATCCACACGATAAGTGGCCACGGCCAGTTGAAGGCCGGTATCCGTTTCCCTGATGATTTCTATATCAATGGATTTCAGGATGTTCCTGACCACATCGTGGTCAATTTTAATTCCGATGAGGCGGTCCAGGTTTTTCCATTTCAATTCGACCGGATAAGGTTGTACCGGATCCGGATAAACATCAATGATCTCCGAAGCGATCTGCCCACCTGCGATTTCACATATCATGGAAGCAGCTCTTAGTAAAGCATATACGGTCCCATTCGGATCGGTTCCGCGCTCAAAGCGGAAGGATGAATCGGTATAGATCAAATGTCGTTTACTGGTTTTCCTCACCCAAACCGGATTAAAACAGGCTGATTCGAGGAAGATATTTGTGGTAGAACCGGATACCCCGGTATGAAGTCCGCCAAAAACCCCCGCCATGCACATTCCTTCCTCCACATTACAAATCATCAGGTCGCCCGGGGTCAGTTTTCTTTCCTGCTCGTCGAGGGTAACAAACCGGGTACCCTCGGGTAATGTTTTAACAATGACTTTATTGCCGGTGATACGATCCGCATCAAAAGCATGCAGGGGCTGACCGGTTTCATGAAGGACAAAATTGGTGATATCCACAACATTATTGATCGGCTTCATTCCAATACTCTGAATTCGGTTTTTCAGCCATTGGGGTGAATCGGCTACCTTCAGGTTTGTCATAGATATTCCCGAATACCGGGTGCATGCCTCCGGATTATCTATTTCAACTGAAATATCGAGCGAACCGGTTTTTTCAGGAAGAATGACCCGCGGTTTTAACAGGGTGGCTTTTCGATCCGAACCCATGGCTGCTTTAAGTTCGCGTGCTACACCGAAATGAGATGCGCTATCGATGCGGTTAGGGGTAAGCCCGATTTCAAAAATATGGTCGGATTCAATTTCAAAGAGTTCGGCAACTGAGGTTCCAACCGGGATTGAAGGATCGAGGATCAGGATTCCCGAATGGTCATCTCCGATTCCGATTTCGTCTTCTGCACAGATCATCCCTTCCGATTCTTCGCCTCTGATTTTAGCTTTCTTTATGGTTAACGGCTCTTTTAAGCCATAAAGGGTACACCCGACAGGAGCAACGATAACTTTCTGTCCGGACGCTACATTTGGGGCACCGCAAACGATGTGCAGAGGTTGCTGGCCACCGGTATCCACGGTGGTCAGACTCAGTTTATCTGCCTGAGGATGAGAGATGCAACGGAGAACCTGGCCAACGACCAGACCGCGCAGGCTACCAGGCACTGATTCATAAGGTGCCTGGCCTTCAACTTCCAGACCAATGCTGGTGAGTATATCAGCGGTTTCTTCTTTGGATATATCGAGATTGATATAGGTTCGCAGCCAGTTGTAGGATATCTTCATAACAAAAATATTAGGAGGCGTAAAAATAGGAAAAATCCGGATTGGGAATCCGGATTTTCACTAACCTAAAACCTAACCTATGAAATGATCCAGAGTGGATCCTTTTGATGTGCGACTTTTAAAAGCCATCCTGCTGATTATTTTAACCTGTCCCCACAGACAGCAGTAATGGAACAACGTTATCGAAATAACACTGTTATAAAAATCACATGGCAAATGTAAAAATGATTTTAGATTCCGCAATATTTTTTTGATAAATGCTTGTGTTTTTTTTATCAACTAAACCTCTTGGTGGTTCGGATTGTAAAAATTGTATTTTTGACCACCATATTATATCAAATATCTATGACAAAAATAGTTAGTGGACTAATATTAAGCATTCTATCTCTGATCCCGATTTCTGCCTGCCAGGCTCAGAATCAGGTTCAGATCACTTCCGGCGAGCTCAGAAAGCATGTGGAATATCTGGCGTCCCAGGAATTAGCCGGCCGTTTTCCGGGAACCCCGGGAGATCTCGCTGCTGCCACCTATATCAGTAAATGTTTTAAGGAATACGGATTAACGCTTTTGTCGGGAAATGGATTTCAATCCTTCGATGTGACCACAGGAATAAAGAAGGGAACAGGCAACTTATTTTCGATAAAAGGGGTCTCAGCTGTTGTGGATAAAGATTTTACTCCCGTATCCATAAGTGAAAACGGGAAAGTGGAAGAAGCGATGGTATTCCTCGGATATGGGTTTAAAATCAAATCGGATTCTCTCAACTGGGATGATTATTCAGGCCGAGGGGTAAAAGGAAAAGTTGCACTGATCCTTCTTGGAGCACCTGAGCCAGCCAAAGGCGCTGCTGACCCGTTCGAGGATTACGGTTCGCTGAGGTCGAAACTGCTGAATGCGCGTGACGCGGGTGCTGCAGCAGTAATATTGGTTGCAGGACCAGCCTATGATGACAAGGATGAGTTGGATTTTGGAACCGTAAAGGAGAGTTCCGCCGGTTTGCCCGTAATCAGGGTTAAACGCGCCTATATGAATCAGGCACTTGCCGCTTTGAACCTTAAAATAGATGAACTGGAGACCCAGCTCAACCTAACACATAAACCCCTTACAAAAGATCTTGGCCTCAAAGCATCCATTCAGACTGATGTGATCACACAGTCGGCGACAACCCGGAACGTGGTGGGCTGGATACAAGCCCGCGATACAGGGGCCATGCAGGAATGGGTGGTGGTTGGTGCTCATTTCGACCATCTGGGCATGGGAGGCATGGGAAGCAACTCAAGAGTCCAGGATACGGTCGGGGTTCATCCGGGGGCAGATGATAATGCATCCGGAGTGGCCTCAATCATTGAAATGGCCGGCTATCTTTCCTCTACAAAGAACAAACTGCACCGGTCGGTGCTTTTTGTTGCATTTACAGGCGAAGAGATGGGCCTCCTGGGATCGAAATACTTCGTTGCTCATTCACCGGTCGGACTGAAAAAAATATCTGCCATGTTTAATTTGGATATGGTTGGCAGGCCTAATGAAGAAAAACGGCTGACCATTAACGGAACCGGCACGGCAGTTGAGATGGACAGCTTGCTTGGATTGGTTAAGCCGGGTAAACTGACCTGGTCGAAATCGCCCGAAGGCTTTGGCCCGTCAGATCACGCTTCGTTTTATACAGTTGGAATTCCGGTTCTCTATTTCAGTACCGGAGCACATCTGGATTATCATACCCCGGCCGATACCCCTGATAAACTGGATTATACCAACATGTTGGAAATTGATCAGGAGGTTTCTCAATTGATTCTTGCTGTGGCTGATGCCCCCAAGGCACTGACCTATAAGGAAGCAGGCCCAAAGGCTTCTGATTCAGGCCGGAGGAAACTGAAGGTTACCCTGGGAATCATGCCGGATGTTTCAGGTACTGAAACCAACGGCCTGCGTGTTGAATTTGCAACACCGGGAAAACCAGCCCAGTTGGCAGGGATTACCAAAGGTGACCGGATTGTTGCGATCAACGGATTGCCGGTTACGAATATTTATGATTATATGACCCGGCTCCAGTCTTTGAAAGCGGGTCAGACCGTTTCAGTCGAGGTGATACGTGGCGAAAAGAAAATAGTAGTATTAGTTCAACTTTAATTTCAATTGATATGAGAAAAACATTGTTGTGGGTGCTTGCGGTGGTGATTACGATCAGTGCCGCCATATATCAAAGGACTACCGGTCCGACCTATCCCAGAGAAGAGAAAATAGTGTTGGGGGATACCAAATATAATCTCGAGCTTATCCGCACCAGTGGTGAAAGGGATGCGAGGGTCAAGCTACCGATTACCGATACCACGGTTCACGCTTCTATTTATTATAAGAAATTGGGCGTGGCCGAGAACTGGACGAAGGTCGATTTTAAAATGACCGACATCCGCTACCATTCCGCCTTTATGAAAAAAGTGCTACGGAAGAAGGATGAAACGGTTCTGGCAGCCTATCTGCCGCAGCAGCCACCTGCCGGCAAGCTGGAGTATTATTTAGAGCTTACAAAGAACAATCAGACCGTCGAGGTTGCCAAAAACCTCCCGGTAGTCATCCGGTTTAAAGGAGATGTTCCGGCCGGAGTACTGATCCCGCATATCATCCTCATGTTTCTGACCATGATGTTCTCTACCCTTGCCGGTTTATTTGCCATTTTCAAAATCGAAAGGTTCCGCAGATATACCATCTGGACCTTTATTATTCTTTTTATTGGCGGATTTATTTTCGGACCCTGGGTGCAGTGGTACGCTTTTGGTGACTGGTGGACCGGCATTCCTTTCGGATGGGACCTTACGGATAACAAAACCCTCTTTGCCTTTATTTTCTGGGCTGCCGCCCTGTTTGGAATAAAGGGGAAGGGACGCCCATGGCTGATCATCCTTGCTGCGGTTATGACCCTTGTCATTTTCAGCATCCCCCACAGCCTTTTTGGATCAACTCTCGATTATACGACAGGATCAGTTACCCAGGGATAACCTGTTACTGTAAAAATGTCAGATTTTTTTGGTGGCATGGCCTTTGAAATGACCAGGCAGGCTAAAACTTTATAATGATATGGAAACTTCAAAACAGCAAGGCACGATCAATGTTACGTCGGAAAATATCTTTCCGATCATCAAGAAATTCCTGTACTCCGACCATGAAATATTCCTGCGTGAATTGATATCCAATGCAGTAGATGCAACACAAAAGCTAAAAACGCTGGCTTCGGTTGGTGAATTTACCGGTGATCTGGGTGACCTTACAATCCATGTTGCTATTGATAAGAAGAAAAAGACCCTGACGGTATCTGACCGGGGAGTGGGTATGACTGCCAAGGAAATCGATAAATTCATCAACCAGATTGCTTTTTCAGGTGCAGAGGAGTTTATGAAGAAGTATAAAAAGGATGCCAACGCAATCATCGGGCATTTTGGTTTGGGTTTTTATTCATCCTTCATGGTGTCGGACAAAGTTGAAATTATTTCAAAATCATACAAGCGCGGAAAAGCCGTCAATTGGTCGTGCAAAGGAAATCCGGAGTATACTCTCGAAGAATTTGACCGTGAGGAACGTGGTACGGATGTCATCCTTCACCTTGACAAGGAATCGTCAGAATTTCTTGAAGAAGACCGTATCCAGGCCCTCCTGAATAAATACAGCCGCTTTTTGCCGGTCCCGATCGCTTTTGGCCAAGAAAAGGAATGGAAGGATAACAAATATGTGGAAACCGGCAAGGATAAAATTGTCAACAACACAGAACCGGCCTGGACTAAAAAACCTGCCGACCTCACCGAGGAAGATTATTCCAAATTCTACAAGGAATTATATCCGATGTCGGAGGATCCTCTTTTCCATATCCACCTGAATGTTGATTATCCGTTCAATCTCACCGGGATATTGTATTTTCCGAAAATCCGGAACAATTACGAAGTTCAGAAAAATAAGATACAGCTCTATTCCAATCAGGTTTTTGTGACGGATTCCGTAGAAGGCATCGTACCTGATTTTCTCACCCTGTTGCACGGGGTATTGGATAGTCCGGATATCCCATTGAACGTCAGCCGGTCGTTCCTCCAGTCGGATCAGAATGTCAAGAAAATATCGGCCCATATCACCAAGAAGGTGGCAGACCGGTTAAAGGACATCTTTACCAATGAAAGACCAAAGTTCGAACAGAAGTGGGACGACCTGAAGCTGTTTATCAATTACGGGATGCTTACCGAAGAGAAATTCTGGGATAAAGCGAAAGAATTCGCCTTGCTGAAGAACACCGAAGGCAAGTTTTTCACCTA
>Ga0172379_10006211_pt1 | contig 16159 bp, 15 predicted proteins | sample GrowelOW334metaG_FD_119756 | JGI IMG/M metagenome (GOLD analysis project Ga0172379, IMG submission 119756) | Groundwater microbial communities from an aquifer near a municipal landfill in Southern Ontario, Canada - Groundwater well OW334 metaG | ecosystem: Environmental > Aquatic > Deep... | reverse complement strand
GGGTTCTGCGATGCGCCGTATGTGGTGGGGACAAACGTAAAAGACAACCTTCCGTGGACAAAACAAGACGGGTGGAAAAATACCCAAACCAAGACGGTGAAGGTGGCGGTGATTTTGGCGGAGCTTTCTGATGTGCCGCATGTTTCCGTACCAAAAAACGAGCAGCCTTGCAAACTCATTCCGGCAAAAACTTATCCGAACGGACACGATAAAACGTACTACGACGATATGATGGTTTGCGTGAAGGATTATTACCTCGAGAATTCTTACGGAACGGTGAATATTGAGGCGACGGTGTTTCCGACGTGGTACCAGTTATTTGCCTCGTCGACATCATACATTGGTAAAGAAAGAGGATTGGTTCAAGATGCAATAGCCGCATCAAACATTGATCCGAATAATTATTTTACCGTAGCTGTGGTGTACAGCGGCTATTCCGGTCAAAATAAACCAATTTTTGACTTTAATGCACATCTTAGTACTCAAGCCCTCACTACCACCGGTCCAACCTTAAAGAGTAGTATTATTGTCGCAGAAAAAGATCCGGTTGGGTTTTGGACTCATGAAATCGGGCATACTATGGGTGGTCTGGTAGAAGGCGAAGAGATAAAGATTCCTGTCCCGGATTTATATAAGATGGGTCTTAATGGAGCTACTTTTGGAAAATTTTCCGAAGAAGGACAATGGGAATTGATGGCACTTGGAGGTCAAAATGGCGGAATAACAAATAAGAATGGAAGTGATCCCTCTTTAATGAGTTCATACGTCAAAGAGTTTCTCAAACTTCTTTCATATGATATTAAGCCAAAATCTGCATATGATGATTACATTATTCCTGCACTGAATCAAAAATCATTTAGTGGTTCTGTACTTCGCTACAATCTTTTGGAAAACACGAATGAGAATGATATCACCACCCCATATTATATTCTTGAAGCAAGAAAGAGAGAATTACCCAATAAAATCTGGGATACCTCAATTCCAAAAAACTCTGCGCTCGTAGTATATTATGTTAATCCGCTTGGTTTTTCAGAATATGGAATCAGCTCAACTACCGATGCAAAAGGGAAAATTACAGGTTTTCTTGAAAACGAATGCCGGATTATAAATATTCCATCTTCGGGTCCATTTAATTTTCCGAAAGGCGGCGTATTGGGTGTAGGTGATACCTATTACGATTACAATAATCTCGTTTCAATTTCCGCATCCGGCGACTCCAACACTAACGGAAATTATTTTATCAATGCACGTATTCGGAAAATTGATGATAATTACGCTAATTCTTTAGCTGGCAGATTCAAGGGCTTTGTAGTGAAAAATTCTAATATTGAGCCTAATCTACACTCAGAGAGTTGTAAGTTAGATACTCGTCATTTTGTGCCATACCCCTATCTTTACCTGTGGATGAGCCCTGCATATCAACTTAAGTTGTCTTTCCTGGCTTTGTTAGCTTTAATGAGTTTTACTTTGTTCTTTTGGATTATTACACGACGGTTTCGACAATTATTTGTCAATAGAAAATTATTAAGGAAAGGAATATACGCAGTTATCTCAATCCTTGCCTTATTCTTTTTAATTCTTTTTTGTTTCGCATTTCGACGAGCGCTATATGAGACAACGCCATACACGAACGAAATGTCGCGATACGGCGAGGTGTTTCATGGTATGTTATTCACCAAAGTTCTTGGTGTTGATCCATTTTATAACCCTCTGTTAAATTTACCGGATTCAGAATGTCCGACCGGTCAAATATGCATAGATCAAAAAACTCCCTCTCTCGCCCCCACCGCTTTCCCCGACCTCGATCTTCACGCCATCACCACTGACGGCAAACACGTCGGCGTAAATTACACAACCGGCGAATACGAAAACCAGATCGCGGGATCAATTCCCTCCGGCGACAACCAAGGTTCTCCAGAATGGATACTCATTCCCGACGGAATAGAAGCAAGATACTACGTATCATCACACGACAACCAAACCTTCTTGAATGAAAATCCCGACATAGCCGGCAAGATGAACAGCACACAAGACAGTTATGAAGTATACGCAAGAATATTCGATCCCGCATCCGGAATCTTCACTTCCGCGACCACGAGCCAAACCATCAACCCCGGAAGCACCGATTTCTACCAAATAACCGGAACAACCAATACTCCCAACATTCAATCAAACAACACCGACCCTGTTTTATACCTGAAAGGGATCCGCGATTACGTAACCGCAATGCCGACGAAGAACAAGGGAACGAAATCTTCTTATCTTTCACAGCTTGCCAACATCGAAAGATCTCTCTCGAAAAAACAAACCAAACCGGCGATCTCTCAAATACAAGCTTTGGAGAAGGAAACGAATTCATACATCAAAACCAAACTTATTGCAAAAACCGATGGGGAAGCGTTGAGTGGGATGTTGAGGAGATTGAAGGGGATGGTGGGGAAGTAAGATTACGATGTATGGAATTTGCACGGCGCTTGCGGCACGGGGATGTTTCCGTTACTATTTAAAATAAACCATATCATGTCAGATACTCAAAAAAATACAGAGGGCGAGAAAGATGCAGACCCGAAAGAGCCGACTTTTGCCGAACGGTTTAAGATCGAGCCGATTCGCAGGCAATGCGTCTGTGGCCGCTCAAAAAAATATCCTTTGTGTGATGGAAGTCACAGCAGGGAATAACATTGCTCGTTGACATTTATTCCTTTTCGCATTACGCTCTCTACAGGTAAAGGGATTTTCATTTTTTGTTCTTTTGGGGGATATAAAATGTTAGAAAATATGATCGTATCATTAGCGTTCGTCGCTCTTGTTGTTGGTGTCGCCACAGCAGTCCTCTCTTACGTGGATCAGTCGTTTCAAACCGTCAGGTATTACTATACGGCGAAGACCGTTTGCATCATTGTCACTCTTGTATGGCTGTTCGTCGCTTTTTATTCCCCGGGAAGCTATGCGTCGATTCCCTTCATTCTTTTTGTCGTCATGACCTTTGGTTGGCTCGGCGTTCATTTTGACCAGAAAGAGATCGAACTCGACGAATAATTCGGCACGTCATAAGCCCTGTTTCCGGTTTGATCGGAACAGGGCTTGCTTTTTTGGTATAGGTGTCGTATAAAGAAAACGGAACGATTTTTGCGGAGGTGAAAAATGTTTTTTGGAATTACCATGCTCGTACTGCTTTCCGGCGTATGTTTTTTTGGGGCTCGAGGCATTTATATGGCAGTAAAGTCATATGGACAAGAGCGTCACGAGGACCGTGTATTCAGAGTCAAAACATTCTGGACACTGTCTATCGCCGCTGTTCTGCTCTTTTTGGTCGCACTGATGCGGATCCTTGGGGTGTACTTAGGTATAATCGAGGATCTCTCCTCTATGGAAGTTTCGTGGGGATGGTTTCTTTTTGCCGCGGGGTATGCATTGCAAGCGTATACTCTCAACAAAAAGATACAAACCATGCGAAAGAAATAATATCGATAGTTTATAACAAAACCGCGGACAATGTTCGCGGTTTTTTGTCGCGAATATCGGAGTAATGCGGTATACTGGAAAAGTCAAAAGTCAAAAGTCAAAAGTTTTTAAATTTATTTCCCATGCAGCCAAATACCACAAAGCTTCCCAGCGGCCTCTCCTCTAAGGAAGCCAAGCGCCGTCTTCTTGAATATGGCGAGAATGTTATTTATCACAAAGCTCGGCTTCGTCCGCTCGTCGCTTTCGTGAAAAAATTCAACAGCCCGCTGCTCCTCATGCTTATCGCAACCTCGATCGTTTCGCTCTTTCTTGGCCAAAAGATGAGCGCTACGGTGATCCTTGCCATGGTGTTCCTATCGGCTGTGATGGATTTTTTGAACACGCGCAAATCGGAGGCCGTGGCGGAAAAACTGGTGGAGAAGGTTGCCTCGACCGTAAGCGTGCGGCGCGACGGGGAAATACGAGAAGTGCCGCTTCGTCTGATCGTTCCCGGCGATATCATCGAGCTTTCTGCTGGCAACGTCATTCCCGCAGACTGCCGCGTTTTGACGGCAGATGATCTTTTTGTGAATCAGTCGTCCCTCACCGGCGAATCATTTCCTGTTGAAAAATATGAAGATCGGGAAAAGGGAACTGCGCTCCTCTCGAAGGGCGAAGAGCTTCCCCTCGGCTCCGACAAAGCGGTTTTTATGGGGTCTTCCGTGGTTACCGGATTCGCAACGGCAGTCGTCCTTCGCACCGGAGGAAACGCAGAATTTGGCCGGATCGCGGAGCGTCTCGCAAAACCCGACGAAGAAACCGATTTCGATCGCGGCATCCGCAATTTCAGCGTGTTCGTGATGCGCCTCACGCTTGTGATGGTCACCGTGGTTTTTTTCTTGAATGCGATAGTGAAGCACAATGTTTTTGATTCCTTCCTCTTTTCCGTCGCGATCGCCGTCGGTCTGACCCCCGAGCTGTTGCCGGTGATCATGTCGGTTTCGCTCGCGCGCGGATCAATGGTTATGTCTGAGAAAAAAGTGATCGTGAAAAATCTTTCGGCGATCCAGAACTTCGGCGGCATGAATATTCTCTGTACCGATAAAACCGGAACGCTCACACAAGACCGGATCACGCTGATCGAATGCGTCGACATATCGGGAGTCGAATCGAAAGAGGTGTTCACCCAAACGTATCTTTCGAGCGTCATGCATACGGCGAAGCGAAGCGCCATCGATCTTGCCATCGAAGAACACGGTAAAATGGATATTTCGGAATATAAAAAAATCGATGAGATCCCGTTTGATTTTCATCGGCGGAGAGATTCCGTCGTTATTGACCGCGGCAGCGAACGCACGATCATTTGCAAAGGCGCCCCGAGAAATATTTTGGAAGAATGTTTTGCGTGTCGCAAGGATGGCAAAGATGCGGAATTTACCAAAGAGATGACCGCAGAAGCCAACCAGCAATACAATCGGCTTTCCGGAGAAGGGTATCGCGTGCTCGCCATCGCGGAAAAGCGAATACCTCAAGAAGAAAGGTCTATTTATCAAAAAGAAGAGGAGAACAGCCTTATTTTTCTGGGTTTTGCCGCGTTTCTCGATCCTCCAAAAACAAGCGTTGCTCCCACTTTGGTTGAGCTTGAAGGATTGCATATCGAGGTGAAAGTCCTGACCGGCGACAGTGAAATTTTGACGGAGCGCATCTGCAAAGAGATCGGTCTTCCGGTGAAAGGCGTTTTGCATGGTGAAGAGATCGCAGAACTTTCCGATTCGGAATTATCCGCAAAAGTTGCAGAGGTAAACATTTTTGCACGAGTATCTCCGGAGCAAAAAGAGCGCATCGTCGTACTTCTTCGCAAACAAGGAAACGTCGTTGGATATTTAGGCGACGGCATCAACGACGCGCCGGTTCTTCGCGCGGCCGATGTCGGCATCTCGGTCAACAACGCGGTAGATGTCGCCAAAGAAACCGCCGACATTATTTTGCTCGACAAAAGTTTGGAGGTTTTGAAGGACGGCATCATCGAAGGGCGAAAAACATTCCAAAATACGATGAAGTATATAAAAATGGGATTCAGTTCCAACTTCGGCAATATGTTCTCCATGATGGGTGCGTCGGCATTCCTCCCGTTCCTGCCCATGCTCCCCGCGCAGATCCTCCTCAATAATTTCATGTACGATATGTCGCAGACCACGCTCTCCACCGATTCCACCGACGAAGAAGACACCATTCACCCTCTCCGATGGGACACGCGCTTTTTCGGAAAATACATTGCCGTGTTCGGACTTGTCAGCTCAATATTCGATTTCATTACGTTCTTCGTTTTGTATAAAGTATTTTCGCTCGGCGCGTCCGGCTTTCAAACCGGCTGGTTCATCGAATCCATTGCCACGCAGGTCCTCATTATTTACATCATCCGAACCAAACGCGTCCCATTTTGGAAAAGCTGGCCGAGCCTTCCGGTCATTTGTTCAACCATCGGGATCGTTACTCTCGCGTGGATCATCCCGTTCACGCCTATCAGTACGCTTTTAAGATTTGCGCCATTATCTCCGTTCATTCTCGTCTCTATTGCAGGCATCGTATTTACGTATCTCCTTTTTGGAGAACTGACAAAAGCCATGTTCTATCGAGCGTATAAGAAAGCGCTATAGGTGATTATTCCCGTCATTCCCTCGGAGGCTGGAATCCACGCATGCACCGTTTAATTAGATTTTTATGTTATTTTTGTGTATAGTTTTTGTATGAGCGCAAAAAAACTCTCGATCGCATATTGGAAAAAATGGATGGAAGAAAATGAGCGGCTGGCAACCGTCGTGTTTTTTGCGATCGGATTTGTTTTTGACAGCTTGACGCTTTCTCGAATCGACAACTTGCTAGACATGACAATTCTGTTCGGATGGCTGTTCGTTGCCTCTGCGGGAGTGATAGCGGTGGATATTTCGCGTTTCAGGGAGTCGAGATTCAAATTTCTTCGGAAAGAGAACAAGTGGCTGGAATTTATCGTGCCTTTTTCTCTCGGAAATCTTTTCTCGGGGGTGACTATTTTTTATTCGAGGAGCGCGTCTTTTTTGGTAAGCTGGCCTTTTTTGATCATCATAATCGCGCTTTTTATCGGGAATGAATTTTTCAAAAAACGATATCTTCGCCTGAATTTTCAGATCAGCATTCTTTTCGCCACCGTTTATTTTCTGATGATCCCTTTCGTTCCGATCATTATCGGGAACACCAGTGACTCCATTTTCCTTCTTTCCGGAGCGATCTCTCTCCTCGCGATCGGCGCATTCATCCATTTTTTGTATTTCTTTTTGCCGAGGGAGGCAAGAGCAAACCGGATTAAACTTACGTCGAGCATCGGAGGAATATTTATCGCTGTCAATTTTTTCTATTTTACCAATCTTATTCCGCCACTCCCGCTCTCTCTCAAAGATGCCGGAATATATCATTACATGGAAAGAACGGCGAGCGGAAAATATTTTTTTCAGAAAGAAATAAAAAAACCGTTTGATGTTTTAGATTTCTATGAAAAAATCCATGTCGTGCAGGGCGAATCGCTGTATTTTTATAGCGCTGTTTTTTCGCCTACAAGGCTCAATACGAATATCATCCACAGTTGGCAGTATTATGACCCGAAAGCGGATACATGGGTCGTTTCCGCCAATATTCGTTTCCCCATTTACGGCGGTGCTGACGGCGGCTACCGCGGATATTCCGAAAAAACCAATATTTTCCCGGGCAAATGGCGAGTCGATGTGACTAATGAGCGAGGGCAGGTACTTGGCAGGGAAAGATTTGAAATTATTTCGGTGGAGCGAGGAGTACCGCTTGAGTCGGTGATAAAATGAGAATAAAATTTTCAATTTACAAATTTCCAATTTTCAATGAATTTTCAATAAAAAATTTTCAAACTCAACGGCGTCGTTCGCGTTTGAAAATTAAAAATTGAAACATTGAAAATTGATTGAAAATTAAAAATTGGAAATTGAAAATTGTAGAAACGCATGATAAATTTTACAGAACTACAAAAAGAGATCCGTTCTCATGCTGATCCTCAAAAAGCAGCGCTTTTGATGCGTTTTTTCAAAACCGGAAAAGGCGAATATGCCGATGGCGATCTGTTTCTCGGTATCATGGTTCCGGTCCAACGGGTAATCGCGAAAAAATTTTCTGATCTTTCGATCTCTGATGTCGAAAAACTTCTTCACTCAAAATATCACGAAGAACGCCTTATTGCTCTTTTTATCCTCATTCATCAATTTGAAAAAGGCGATGCCGAAACAAAAAAGAAAATTTTTTCGCTGTACCTGGCGAACACGATGCATATCAACAACTGGGACTTGATAGACCTTTCAGCACCGAAGATCATCGGGGAGTATCTTTGGAAGACGGGGTCAGAGACCCGCGTCCGGCGGGACATTTCGCTCTTGAAAAAAATCGCCCGATCCGAAAATTTATGGGAACGGCGCATTGCGGTGCTCGCAACATTTCAATATATAAAGTACAATAGTTTTGTTGAATCGCTTGAGATCGCAGAAATACTGGTTCATGACCGGCACGATCTCATCCATAAAGCCGTCGGCTGGATGCTTCGAGAGATCGGCAAGCGAGATCAGTCTGTTGAGGAAGAATTTCTGAAAAAACACGCGGGGAATATGCCGAGAACCATGTTAAGATACGCGATCGAAAGGTTTCCGGAAGAAAAGAGAAAAGAATTCCTCTGTTCATCAAGTAGAAAGTCCATCAAGTTATAAAGTCCGTCGTCATCGTTCGTCCTTTATAAACTTGATGAACTTGATAAACTTTTAACTGTCATGCGCTATCGTTTTTACACCACCTCAAAATCCGCATGGAAGGGGATGATCAATGCCATCGCCTCCGCCAAAAAAAGCATTTATTTGGAAATGTATATTTTTCAGAATGACACGGTAGGATACAATTTTTTTGCTGTTTTAGAGAAAAAAGCCCGCGAGGGAGTTCGAGTGGTTCTCATTTTGGACTCGTTCGGAAGTTTTGGCGTGGATTCGCGGGCGATCGACGGTCTCCGCAAGGCCGGCGGCGAAGTGCTTTTTTTCAGTTATTGGTTTCGTCGATTGCATCGAAAGACTCTCATTGTTGATGAAAGCGTTGTTTTTCTCGGCGGAGTGAATATCAGGGGAACGTATGCGCCATGGAAAGATCTGCAGGTACGGGTGACCGGAAGAAAGATTCTCTCATCATCCTTGCGTTCTTTTGCACGCGTCTACAAAGAGTGTGGAGGAAAAAGTGAAGACATTCGAGCCCGTCTCGGTAAGAAGCCGATCTTGCGAAAAGCGCGGACGTGGTTTACTGAACATGGTATCGGAGGGAAGTGGCTTGAGATCAGAGAGCAGTATGAACAGCATATTGCTAAGGCGCAGCATTCTATCACTGTAGTTACCCCGTACTTTTTTCCGAGACGGTGGCTTTTGGCGCGCCTTCACGAGGCGATCCTGCGCGGAGTGCGGGTTGAGATCATCATACCCGAAAAGACCGATTACGGCATTGTGAACCACATGAATTATTTCCAGATCGCTTTTTTTGCCAAGCTCGGCGCGATCGCTTATCTGTCACACGAAATGAATCACGCTAAGGCGCTTTTAATAGATGATACTATCGGCATGGTTGGTTCCGGGAATCTCGACCCGATCTCTTTCGGCTGGAACGCGGAGGCGGGGGTGTTCTTTACGCGGTCTGCCATGATACGCGACCTACGAAAAATTCTCGAAGACTGGAAATCCGATGCGGACGTGTTTGTTCCGGAAATGTTCAAGCCGAAGTGGTACGATATTTTCCTCGATCTTTTACGGCGGATTTTTTAAGCTGCGATGAAAACGGAAATATTGACTTTGAAACAGCGATATGGTATGATTCAAACAGAAATAACTTAGTCAACAGCCAAAAGAGGTGAGCGTCATGTTAGACAAAACACAAGACCCATGCGCCGAATGCGAACATGCAATGGCAGCATGCATACTAACGCAGGGTGAATGCCATGATAAAAAAATAGCCATTCAGAAACAGGCGGAAGATCAACAACAGGCAGAAGAATTGATGCCTAAAACAGAGAACACCCTTGATTTACGCGGTCATGAGGTCATTACAGACTAATGATCTCACCGCAATAATGCGCCCCTATGCGGGCGCATTTTTTCTTGCATGTCCGACATGAAGGAGCCGAATTTTTCGCTGAACGGCCGTCTTGACACAGACACTCTTTTATGAAAGGGTATACATTAGAGGATACTGTAACAAGAAGAAAGGAAAAGATCTTTGAAATTTCATATTCCGAAGAAAGGAGGTAATTCACATGAGTGAAAATAATTTGCCGGATAAGCCAAAATATCCAAGATGGCTCATCTATGCGATGCTGCTTTTGGCATTGGTGCTCTGGCAGCATCCATGGTCGCTAAACGACCAAACCGACCCGGTAAATACCGGAACTCCAACCGAACAAGTTCAGAAAGCTAAAAATCCGGTTGATCCGGCCTACAGCGAGTTCTTGCAAGACGTGAAAGACGGAAAAATAGCCCAAGTCACGATCCTCTCGGACGGCAGCATGGGTTTGATCGTAGTACCGAAAGGTGCGGACGCAAAGCCCTATAAAACATACTACGGCGGTGATCCCGGGTTAATGAAAATATTGACCGACCAACCCGATCTGAAAGTCATAGTAAAAGCGCCGCCACCCCCTCCAAGTTTTATCGAGGGATTTTTCACTCCCGGCACATTAGTGATGATAGTTTTTGTCGGGATGATCGGCTACTTTTATTTCGGTAAAAAAGGCGGAATGGGCGGTGCTGGCGGTGCTCAGGAATTTGGAAAAGCGAAAGGGGCGATAGTTGACGATACTGACAAAATTAAGGAAACATTCGCTAGTGTTGCCGGATGTGATGATGCAAAGGAATCTATTTGGGAAATGACCGAATCACTTCTGGATCCAAGCTTGTTTACGGAAGCAGGCGGTGAAATACCGCATGGGATTTTGTTACTTGGACCTCCTGGTACCGGTAAAACCTTGATCGCTCGCGCCGTGGCCGGTGAAATAAATGCAAAGTTCAAGGAACTGAAAAAAAATGATAAGGAAGCAGCAAAAAAGATAACATTTTTCAGTATATCCGGCTCTAATTTTGTTGAAATGTTTGTCGGTGTCGGCGCGTCACGCGTTCGAGATCTGTTCAAACAAGCAAAAGAGAAAGCTCCTTGTATTATTTTTATTGATGAGTTTGACGCTGTTGGACGACAAAGAGGCGGAAACGTCGGCAATAATAATGATGAACGAGAGCAAACACTGAACCAGATACTTGTCGAAATGGATGGTTTTGATGGGTTGGAAGGCGTTATCGTTATGGCCGCGACCAACCGTCCGGATGTACTTGATAAAGGAGTGATGCGCCCAGGTCGTTTCGATAGACAGATCACATTGAATAATCCCGATATGCTTGGACGTGTAGAGGTTTTTAAAGTTCATACACGCAATAAAAAATTGGATTCCGATGTTGTGCTGTTGGACTTGGCAAGAGGAACCACTGGGATGTCTTGCGCTCATATTGCCAATATCTGTAATGAGGCCGCTCTCATCGCCGCTCGTGAAAAAAGAACGGTAGTCACCATGACTGACTTGGAAAAAGCGAAAGACAAAGTCTTGCTTGGTCCGGAAAATAAAACCATGGTAATGAACGATGAGGAGAAATGGCTTACTGCTGCGCATGAAGCGGGACATGCTATTGTCGGTCGGTTGTCAAAAAATCATCCTCCGGTATATAAAGTGAGCATTACCCCTCGCGGTGGTGCACTTGGTTTGACCTTTTTCTTGCCTGAACGCGATGAATATAGCGCAAGTAAGGAAAAATTGCATAGCCAGATACGATCATTGTATGGCGGTCGAGTTGCGGAAGTGATGCGTGTAGGAGAAGACGGAGTAACAACCGGTGCTTCCAATGACATAATGAGGGCGACGGACTTGGCGAAACGACTCGTTGTCGCTTGGGGTTTGTCCAAACTTGGCGTTCGTTCATTTGTAGAAGAGGGTAATGGACCGCAGTTCCTTGGCGGTAGTGGAACGTTCCAAAGCCAAACCTCTCAGGCTAAAGCAAAAGCTATTGATGACGAGATCGACTTTATTATCGATAAGATATATAAAGAAGCCGAAGAGATGCTTCATGCTCATGACGCAGAATTGACCGTCATGACCGAAGCTCTCCTGAAATGGGAAACTATCGGAGTTCCTCAAATTGATGCGGTCATGGAAGGTAAGACCATGGAATCTGGAGAGATTCCGGTACCTGTCGGGTTTGTGGAAAAACCTGCTGTGACGCCCGTTATTGAAAAAGACTTACACGAAGGGAAGCAAGAATAACGACCGCGCAAGCGTTTCGTGAAAATTATCTCCCTTCGGACTAAACCCCACCCGCTGCCAGAATTTCGGCAGCGGGTGATTTTTTATACCCCATATTTTTTCATTCTTTCTTTTTTATTGTTGCCTTTACTTTCCACAAATATTTTAGTCGTTCATATTTCGCATATGCGAAATATGAACGACTGTGATATAATAAAAAGATGAAGATGCAAAAAATACGAAATAGCAAAAAAGGAGATACAAAAAGACCGAAAACAAAAGCCATTTCTTTAACAAAAAAAGCAAAAGATTTTCTCAACTCCGAAACCATGCCGGCTCGTATCACTGTAATTGCTCTGGCTCTTGTCGCTCTCGCAGGAATAACGACTATTCTGGCGGTTGCTCCCGGGTTATCTCGCCTCGCAGGAGAATACAATAGGTCAAAAAGGTACAGTAAAAGACAGTTGTGGGAAGCATCACGAAATTTAAAAAAACGAGGTTATATAGAGGAGAAAACAGATTCTCAAGGAAAACCACGCGTTGTCCTGACAGAAAAAGGAAAAAAGTATTTTGAAAAAATTCTTTTTGAAGACTCATGCATCCCTGATCCGGAAAAATGGGACGGAAAATGGCGGTTCGTGCTTTTTGATATTCCTGTGAATCACACTCGCGCTCGCGATGCGCTTCGCTTTCGTCTCCGCGCGCTCGGTTTTTATCAATATCAAAAAAGTGTTTGGGTGTATCCGTATCCGTGCGAAAAAGAAGTTTTGTTTGTGGCGGATTATTTCGGAGTGGGGGACTTCGTTGAGATAATGGAAGTAACACACCTCACTAAAGACGCAGAGTTGCGAAAACATTTTAAGCTAGAACAAGTATAGCTTTTATGGGTTTGTCGTTCATATTTCTCATATGCGAAATGTGAACGACTAGATAGTTAAAAACAAAAGAGTATTAAACTTTTTTCTACCTTTTATAAAAAAAGTTCAACGATCAAAAACTTTTCATCTTTTTCTCCGCCGGTTTCTACTGTGCAATATCCCCGTTTTGCGGCGAGTTCTTGCGTTGCGGAAGAAACCGCGTAAATTTTTATGACAACTTTGCTGTGGCCATGCGATTTGGCATATGATTCGTTCATTTCAAATAAGTGATCGGCAATGCCCTTCCTTCGATGATCAGTGTGAACTCCAAGTATCCATATATACCACGCTCCGTCTTTTTCAAACGCGATGGAATCCGCGATAAGTTCGCTGTTTTCTTCGGCGACAAAAATCATGGAAGAAACGGAGGAAAGCCGAGCTTGGTATTCTTCAAGTGAATAAGGCTCTCTTGAATACATTCCAAAAAATATTTTTCGATTGAGCGCGACGATCTTCGGCAGGTCTTGCTTTGCCGTTCGTTTATATTCGATCATTCATTGAATCTATCATGAGCGTGTGTTGACTCAAAATGTTTGTGCGCGTATAAAGGTAAGGGAACAAATGTATTTTTTAGGAGAAAAAGATGATTGAAATAGTAAAAGAAGGACGACCTCTGAATGAAATAAACTGCGGTAAATGTGAATGTGTTTTTCATTTCGACGAGAAAGATGTACTTTATTATCCAAATCCTTGGTGGTTTTGTATATGCCTCACAAAGGTTGATTATTTTTATGTTAACTGTCCGAAATGCGGAAACGAACATCGTCATGTGGTGTCAGTGATAGATAGGGCGCAGTACGAACGTTTGTGTAAAAAATTCGACAAAAGTTCATAAGTGAACACCATGCACGCGAGTAAGTCTCGCGGTTTTTTCATTTTTTATGATACAATATTTTTATGACAATATTTCACGCCATAATTTTGGGTATCGTCGAAGGACTTACGGAGTTTTTACCTGTTTCTTCGACGGGGCATCTTATTTTGGCGGGGAAGTTTCTTGGGCTTCCGGGCGGAAATTTTGAAAAGAGTTTTGACATCATCATTCAGCTTGGCGCGATACTTTCCGTCGTGGTTTTGTATTGGCGCGTTTTTTTGCGCGATATTCCGGCGCTTAAAAAAATATGCGTCGCTTTTTTACCGACGGCGGTCATCGGGCTCGCACTATATAAATTCATTAAACAATTGATGGGGAGCGAATGGGTGATCGTATGGGCACTGTTCTTGGGCGGCGTAATCCTTATTGTTTTCGAACACCTTTACAAAAAGAAGCCAAAAATGGAACTTGTTGAGAATATTTCGCAAATTTCTTACAAAAATGCGTTTCTGATCGGATTATTCCAGGCTATTTCGGTGATCCCCGGCGTTTCGCGTTCCGGAGCGACGATCGTCGGAGGATTATCGCTCGGTATTAAACGCGAAACCATCGTCGAGTTTTCTTTTCTCCTTGCCGTTCCGACGATGTGCGCAGCGACCGGTCTTGATCTCGTTAAAAATTGGCGATCGTTTTCTGCGGACGATGCAGGAATTCTTGCGGCTGGTTTTGTTACCTCATTTATTGTCGCCCTTGTATGTATAAAACTCTTCCTCGGTTTCGTCAGAAAATACGATTTCACTTCTTTTGGCATTTACAGAATTGTTGTAGCAATAATAGCAGCATTCTTGCTCTGGTAAAACACAAAACGTTCCGGACGGGGTCGGAGACCCGCGTCCGGCGACGGTCGCCCCTGATACTGATACTTTCCCGATACTTCGTTCTAGTCTTGTTCGCGTATCGGCGCGTGAAGGACGATATCCACTATCGTATCAACGTCATCGGTCATGGTGTATAGCTTCAGATCTTCCTTGTTGATCGCATGGTGTTTTCCCAGAATTTCTTTTTCGATGAAACTATTGAGCTTTTTCCAATAACCGTCCCCGACGAGAATGATCGGAACGGGCTCTATTTTTTTGGTTTGTACAAGCGTGATAATTTCGAATAGCTCATCTAAAGTGCCGAATCCTCCGGGAAAGAATATGTATGCCTCGGCTGCGTACGCAAGCAGCACTTTTCTGACGAAGAAATACTTGAAAAGAGCTTTTTCCGTGAGATAAGGGTTTTCTTTTTGCTCGTGGGGGAGCACAATGTTGAGACCGAGCGAATATCCTTTTGATTCGTAGGCACCTCGATTGGCCGCTTCCATGATACCTCCGCCGCCTCCGGTTACGACTCCAATACCGAAAGAAGCCAGTTTTCCGGCAAGCAAGCGAGCCATTTGATAATGGTCGTTGTCTTCGGTGAATCGCGCAGATCCGAAAAAAGTCACGGTTCGTTCCATTCCGCTCAAAAATTCGAACCCCCGGGCGAATTCCTCTGAAATGTTCAATACCCGCGTATCGATAAGCTGCCTCAGTTCCTCTTTAGAAAGAGCTACGGGGACGGGAGCGTGGATTTCCCGCTCTATTTGTTCAATGAGTTCTTTTTGCATACCAACATTATACATTATTTCGTGCAAGACCGGCATATTGACTTTTTGCCCTGCAGGGAGTACTATACTTTTATAACGCCTGAGAGGGCGATTTTTAAAACGCCAAGAAAACAAAGCAACATATTATCATGCAAAATTTCATAAATTACCTTAAAGATACGAGAGCCGAAATGAAACACGTAAGCTGGCCGACCAAGGATCAGACCATCGCGTTTACCCTTTTGGTTATTGCCCTGTCTTTGTTCATTGCGGTGCTCCTCGGCGTTTTTGATGCCGGCTTCCGCAAAGCCATGGAATTTTTAATTTCAAGATAACAACTAAACGCTTTTAGCTGTCAGGTTTTAGGTTTTAGCTTCACGACGACGTCGTTAAAAAACTAACACCTAACACCTAACACCTAAAAGCTAAAACCTAAAAAAATGGCAAAACAAGAAATTGCCGGCGAGCGCAATTGGTATGCGATCCACACCTATGCGGGATATGAGAACGCCGTCGCGAGAAATTTAAAACAGCGCATCGAATCACTTGGCATGGAAGACAAGATCTTCAACGTGGTCGTGCCGATCGAAAAGAAGATCAAGGTGAAGGCGGGGAAGCGCGCGGAGATCGAAGAAAAGATCTATCCGGGGTATGTGCTCGTGGATATGATCGTCACGGACGATTCGTGGTATGTGGTGCGAAACACGCCTCGCGTTACGGGATTTGTCGGCGCCGGCGTGACCCCCGTACCTCTTGATAAGAAAGAGACTGACATGCTTTTTGGACGAATGGGCGCAGACACACCGAAACACAATATTGATCTTCTCAATGGCGAAGTGGTGGTCATAACCGACGGACCGTTCAAAGACCTGGAAGGACGCGTGGGCGAAGTTGATGAAGAACGCGGAAAGGTCAAAGTATTGTATCGCTCTTCGGACGCGAAACCCCGGTTGAATTAGACTTCCTCCAGGTTCGGCGAATTTAGGACTTACAGGCTT
>Ga0172379_10006210_pt1 | contig 16161 bp, 9 predicted proteins | sample GrowelOW334metaG_FD_119756 | JGI IMG/M metagenome (GOLD analysis project Ga0172379, IMG submission 119756) | Groundwater microbial communities from an aquifer near a municipal landfill in Southern Ontario, Canada - Groundwater well OW334 metaG | ecosystem: Environmental > Aquatic > Deep... | reverse complement strand
TGTCCCTCTTGGCAACACTCCGACTATTACTTTAGTGGGACCTCTAACCAACAACGGAACGATTACAGTTGGAACGGGAACACTGACGATTGCAACTGCATATACGTTTACGAACAATGGGACCATCCAGACTAAAACTTCTACTCGTTCGGGAACAGCAATTACCAATGCGACAAATTCAACAATAATTTTTACCGGAGATGGAGATAGTGCCCTAGATTCACAAACTATTACCGGATTTACTACGACTTATTATAATTTGACCATAAATAGTACGGATGGAACTTCAGACACTTTTGTTTTAGGTAGCGCACCTACAATAAATGGAATACTTACTCTTACTGACGGAATTCTTGATGCTTCAGGTATCGCATCACTTACGGTGGCCGGAGCCTTCTCGGAATCACTCGGAACTTTTATCGCGCCAGCGACATTCAATGTGGCAGGAAATTTTGCCAGAACTGGAGGAACATTTACTCATTCTTCCGGTACGGTTGTTCTAAATGGAACTGATCAAACAATTTCTGGTTCTACTACTTTTAATAATTTAACAAAAATAGTTTCGACTGCGCGGACGCTTACTTTTACCGCAGGCACTACTCAAACAATTTTAGGTACGATGAATCTAGCAGGAGCATCGGGGAATCTTTTGTCCTTACGAAGTTCTTCGACGGGGACACAATGGAGCATAGATCCACAAGGAACCAGAACAATTAGTTATCTCGACGTAAAAGATTCGAATAATATAAACGCAACAGCAATAACTCTGGCGTTAAGTACAAACAGTGGCAATAATACTAATTGGGGTTTTGTCCCTTCTGCCCCCACAGAACTTCTTAGAACACCTGGCGATACATCGGTAGCTTTGTCTTGGAGTGTTCCTTCTTCAGATGGTGGCTCGGCTATTACCGACTATGTTATCCAATACAAACTTTCAAGTGAGCCTACCACTTGGTCTACATTTGCCGATGGTACTTCTACTAATTTAACTGCTACAGTTACCAGTCTTACTAATGATTTATCATACGACTTTAGAGTTTCAGCGGTTAATGCAAATGGACAAGGAACAGCAAGTAATACGGTAACAACTACACCGACTGCTACGCCTAGTGTTTGTAGTATTGGTGGTGGAACACCGACAAGTTCCGGACTTTATACTATTCGTACATTTACAAGTAGTGGCACTCTTTCTGTGTCCGGTAGTTGTAATGATATAGAGATATTGGTAGTAGCGGGTGGAGGTGGAGGTGGAGGATCTCCTCTCGCTGGGGGCGGTGGAGCAGGAGGACTTGTCTACAATGCTTCTTTTGCAATAACTGCTCAAGATTATTCTGTTACTGTTGGGGCTGGTGGAGCAGGAGGTACAGGAATGACAACTGATCCTTGGACTGGAGTTGTGGGAAGTCAAGGAGGAAATTCTGTATTTAGCACTCTTACAGCAACTGGTGGCGGAGGCGGTGGACGATATAATGGTGTTGCAGCAACAAGTGGAGGTTCTGGTGGTGGTGCCGGCTACGGAGGAGCGATAGGAACTGGAACTGGCGGGCAAGGAAATAATGGAGGTACGGCAACGACAGGTGCTAATTATGGTGCCGGTGGTGGAGGAGGCGCTGGCGGTGTTGGCGGCAATGGTACAACGACAGCAGGCGGTGCCGGTGGTGTTGGTCTTTCTTATTCTATTTCAGGTAGTGCTACTTATTATGCAGGTGGTGGCGGCGGAAGTATATATTCAAGTGGAACTCCTGGTGCCGGTGGTAATGGTGGTGGAGGTGCTGGTAGTACTGGTAATGGAACTAGTGGTACTGCTAATACCGGTGGCGGTGGAGGTGGAGCAGAAAGAGGGGGAAATGGTACAGCGGGAAGTGGTGGTAGCGGTATTGTTATTGTTCGATATTTATCGGCTGGTGCTGCAGCTACAACTCCTGGAGCTCCGACAACTCTCACGGCGAGCTCAAATACTAATACTCAAGTTGCTCTTTCATGGACCGCCCCGGTATATAATGGTGGCTCTGCTATAACCGACTATGTGGTTGAATACAAACTTTCAAGTGAGCCTACCACTTGGTCTACATTTGCCGATGGTACTTCTACTAACACAACTGCTACAGTTACTGGTCTTACTGAAGGTTTGAGTTATGATTTTAGGGTTTCGACAGTAAATGCCATAGGACAAGGTGGTGTAAGTAATACAGCGACAGAAACACCCGCTGGCTGTGCTGTCAGTGGTGGAACACGAACTACTTCCGGACTTTATACTATTCATACTTTCACCAGTAGTGGCACATTTACTGTCACTGGTAGTTGTGATGACGTAGAAGTATTAGTAGTAGCAGGCGGTGGCGGTGGCGGTAGTAGTTCTTCTACAGGTGCTCACTATAACGGTGGTGGAGGTGGAGCAGGAGGCTTAATTTATGATGCTTCTTATCCCGCAAGTGGGGCAGTAGCAGTAACTGTCGGCGCAGGAGGAGCCAGCTCAAATTCTACCCACGGCGGAAACGGAGCGAATTCCGTTTTTGGAACTTTGACTGCAATTGGTGGAGGCTATGGCGGAACATATTGTGGTAGTGGAGGTAATGGTGGATCAGGAGGTGCCCCCGGAAGAGATTGTGGGAGTGGAGGTACAGCAACTTCTGGTCAAGGTTATCAAGGTACTGCCAATGGTGGAGGTGGAGGAGGTGCGGGGGCAGCTTCTAGCACAGTAAATGGGGGAAATGGTTTACAGTATTCAATATCTGGAGTAGCTACTTATTATGCAGGTGGAGGAGGAGGTACACAATTAGCAAATCCGGGGGGTTCTGGTGGACTAGGGGGAGGCGGAGCTGGTAGAAATTCTCATGATTATCCAGGCAATGGAACTGCCGGAACTGCAAATACTGGTGGTGGAGGAGGAGGAGCTGGAGTTGGATATTATAGTGGAGCTGGCGGATCCGGAGTTGTTATTATTCGATATTTGTCAGCTATGGCGGCTCCTGTTGTTCCCGGCGTTCCAACATCTCTTGTTGCTTCCGGAGATGATTCCCAAATTTCTTTGTCATGGACCGCTCCAGGAGATACTGGTGGCTCTGCTATAACCGACTATGTGGTTGAATACAAACTTTCAAGTGAGCCTACCACTTGGTCTACATTTGCCGATGGTACTTCTACTAACACAACTGCTATTGTCACAGGTCTTACTAATGGATTATCTTATGATTTTAGAGTTTCGGCAGTAAATACCGTGGGACAAGGTAGTGCAAGTGATACAGCAACCGGAATCCCATTTGTGTCTTGTGCTACTGGAGGAACTATAACAAGTTCTGGTAGTTATATTATTCATACTTTTACGAGCAGCGGTACTTTTACGGCAAATTCTAATTGTAATACTGTAGAAGTATTAGTTGTTGCTGGAGGAGGTGGAGGAGGTGCCGCATATGGAGGCGGCGGAGGAGCAGGAGGTTTAATTTACAATAGTTCTTTTGCGATAAGTGCTCAAGCATATACTGTTACCGTAGGAGCAGGTGGAGCAGGAGCACCAGCAGTGAGTGGTGCAAATGTAGGAACTAATGGAAGTAATAGTGTTTTCTCAACTCTTACTGCAACGGGTGGAGGAGGCGGTGCCGGATATTTACCACAAAATGGACCAGGTAATGCGGGAGGTAGTGGGGGTGGAGGAACTTATGGTGGCATAGGCGGTGCGGGGACTAGTCTACAAGGAAACAATGGAGGTATTGCTTCAGCAAGTCCAAATTATGGCGGTGGTGGTGGAGGAGGTGCCGGAGCGGTTGGATCAAACGGTAGCACTACTGCTGGAGGTAACGGGGGTGCCGGAGCTGCTTATTCCATTTCCGGAGCTTCGGTCACTTATGGTGGAGGCGGAGGAGGAGGAACATGGCATGATGGCACAGGGGGTACGGGTGGGGCGGGCGGCGGTGGAGCGGGTGGCTCTGGTAGTGGAAATAATGCTGGTACAAATGGTACGGCAAACACTGGGGGTGGTGGAGGAGGTAGCGGTTATTTAAACTCAACACCCGCTGGTGGAAATGGTGGTTCTGGTATTGTCATTATCCGTTATATTGCAGATGTTGTTCCCGGTGCTTCTACTTCTCTAATTGCGACACCTGGTAGTACACAAGTTTCTCTTTCTTGGAGTGCTCCGGCATCAAATGGCGGCTCTGCTATCACCGACTACGTTATCCAATACAAACTTTCAAGTGAACCTACCACTTGGTCAATTTTTTCCGATGGTACTTCGACCAATACGACCGCCACCGTTACAGGTCTTACCAATGAGTTAGCATATGATTTTAAAGTTTTAGCAGTGAATACTGCAGGACAAGGTAGTGCAAGTGATATAGCAACAACTAGGCCAATATTTTCTCGTTCTGGTGGTCCCGGTGGGGTAGAATCTTCCGCTACTCCAGATACTCAAACACAAGGTGGTGGTGGAAGTGGAAACGGTGGTGCAGCTGAAGAACCATCGGCTCCTCCTTCCGGAGAAGGCACAGGTGGCACAGGTGGTGGAGCCGGTGGAGGCGATAGCGGATTCTTATACGGTCAAAATAATCTTGCAAATGTAAGTGCATCGGGAATTGATCTGGGAGGTGTATTAATGTTTTTATCGCATTTTCTTTTTTGGTAAAATCCAAAATCTGCTATACTTATAATTGTAAATGAAAATTTTTAGTGTCCCAATTTTTAGTCTCCTTCTTTTTTCTGTGCTTTTTTCTGTTTCCTTGGCTGATTTTACCAGTACGAATTTTCAACTTGAAAATCCGGTAAATGTAATTAATGGGGGAGAATCTTCGTCTACGAATTTTCAATATTTATCTACGACTTCACAACTCACTCAAGGGCAAAGTACCAGTACGAATTTCGCCCAAAATGCCGGCTTTTTATATTTTCCAACAGCCTCTTCGCCGGTGGTATCAGCTACTCCTGGAGATGCACAAGTAGCTTTGAGTTGGACAGCGGCGACCGGAATTTTGGCGAATGTTACGAGTTATGATGTAGGTGTGAGCACGAATTCCGGTGGACCGTACACTTTTACTTCCGTGGGGAATGTTTTGACTTACACTAAAACATCTCTGGTAAATGGTGTACCGTATTATTTTAAAGTTCGTTCTTTTGCGGCCGGAATTTCATTGAGTGAATCATCTGTGGTGAGTGCTACTCCAGTGGCATCAGTAGTTGTCGCTCCTGGGGGAGGATTAGGGGGTTCTTCTGGAAGTACTGGGGCCAATTTTTACGGAATGGCCTATCCCGGCAGTCAGGTATTTCTTTTAAAAGATGGTCAGACAGCAGCTACGACAGTGGCTGGTGGTGATGCGAGATTTAGAATAGCACTCACCGGTTTATCTTCCGGAGATTTTTTATTTTTAATTTATGCTGAAGACCAAGCCGGCAGGAAGTCTACGGTTTTCACTTTTCCCGTCACTTTGACTCTCGGTGCCACCTCGGAGATTGGAGGTATCTTTATTGCTCCCACTATTGCTGTGGATAAAAGTGAAGTAAAAAAAGGTGATAACATTACCATCCTTGGCCAGAGTGTTCCGAATGCGGAAGTATCTATTTCCGTGCATTCCAATCCGGAAATGTTTGTGCAGACTTCTTCTGACAGAAACGGAGGCTATCTTTATAATTTTGATTCGGCGAAGCTCGACATGGGTGATCACCTGACAAAATCAAAAGCAGCGCAGCAAAATCTCATCAGTCAATTTGGGAAAAGTATTGCTTTTAAAGTCGGCGACAAAAATGTTTTTGTGGCTACTCCGGTTGTTGCCCCCGAAGTTGCAGTCTGCAACAATGTAGGGGATTTTAATAATGATTGCCGGGTGAATTTGGTGGACTATTCGATTTTGGCTTTTTGGTATAAGAAGGATTTGCCACCCGCCTCTGTCGATCTAAATCATGACAACACGATAAACATTATAGATTTCAGTATTTTAGCTCATTATTGGACAAGATAAAACGCCAAAAGCGGATAACCTATGAAAAAATTTTTAATTTTAATTTCACTAATAACAATATTTTTTGTTCCGGGCATCATTTTTGCTTCGGAAATAGTTTTTTCACCCTTAAGTGTGACGGTAGCTAAAGGAGAATTTGTAAAGATAAATGTTTATGTATTGCCCGGAGAAGATAGGATAAATGCCGCTGAAGGTAAAATTATTTTTCCAAATAATCTGTTGTCGGTTTCTAAAATCAGCTACGGTAATTCAATCCTTAGTTTTTGGCCACAAATACCGGCAGAAAAAGAAAACGGGGTAATTTCTTTTTCCGGGGTAACTCCGGGCGGCTATGACGTCGGTTCAGGCAGAGGACTACTTTTTTCAGTAATTTTTAAAGGAGAGGGCGAAGGGAGGGCAAATCTAGAATTTAAAGATGGCCTGGTGTTAAAAGATGATGGAGCAGGCACAGCGACTCTTTTAAAATTGGGTAATGGTAATATAATTATCACAAAACAATCTATAGGCGGAGAGTCCAAAGAATCTTCTGCGCTCTTGGAAGAATTGAATGTTGGGAGTGACCATGAATTACCGGAAAGTTTCACCCCTCTAGTCGGCAGCAACCCAACTATTTTTGATGGAAAATATTTTTTGGTATTTGCCACCGTGGATAAACAGTCCGGCATAGATTATTTTGAAGTGAAGGAGTCTTTAAACAAATCAGGAGATGACACAAAGTGGATACGAGCCGAGAGCCCTTATCAGCTTTCAGACCAAGCCCTACAAAGCTTTATTCTAGTGAAAGCCGTAGATAAAGCCGGGAATTTCCGTATTGAAACTTTGGCGCTCCGAAATACACAAAAGTTCTACCAATCCGTATCATTCTGGGTTATAATTATACTAATATTCTTAATATTCTTTTTATGGAGAAGAAAAATTAGAAACAGTCAAAGTTTTTTCCATGAAGGTTAAAAACAATATAAAAATTAATCTGGCGATGCAGACTATGAAATTATTTTTCATAATAATTGTCTTGTTTTCGACGTTCCATAATGCAGATGCCGCAATGCTTAGTATTGTTCCATCAAACGGCTCACACGCCGTTGGAGGAAATTTTTCCGTTACGGTTACTGCCGGTAGCACCGATCAGGCCTTAAATGCGATTGACGGGACGATTTCTTTTCCCACTGATACCCTAGCAGTGACTTCTTTAACCAAAGACGGTTCCATATTAAATCTATGGGTAGAAGAACCGACTTTTTCAAACAGTTCCGGCAAGGTCTCTTTTAGCGGAGTTGCGGTGAATCCCGGATATACGGGGGCGAATGGCAAGGTGTTAAAAATAAATTTTAAAGTTAAAAAAGCCGGAAGTGCGGCAGTAATATTTTCGGCTGGGTCTATTTTAGCCAACGACGGTAAGGGTACCAATATCTTGGCCGGTTTTAATAATGGGAAGTTCACTCTTGGCGGTGTTGCAAAAGTAGAACCAACCCCAAGTCCAACTACAATCCCAAATCAAACTCCATCCAATAATAAAAATATCTCGCCGGATAATATTACCACCTATGTAGTTGCCCCCAGAGAATCCTTTGTTATTTTCCCGCCAAACTTTATGGATGGGGTGAAAGTATTTATCGAAGATCTATTTTTCATACTACTCTTGCTTCTGTTAATTGGATTGATTTGGTTTATTGTGATACGTGTTTCAAATGCTATTATGCTCCTTAGGATTAAATTGCAGGGCGAAGTACGGACAGTAAGTTCCAATCTGTATGAAACAATGCGTCAAAAAGTAGATGAAGATTTTTTGGCAGGCAAATATCTAAGTGCGCTCACCGGCTACCAGAAATTACAAGAACGTGCCCCCGCTGTCAAGCAGGCGGAATTGAGTGAAAAAATACTGCAAGCAAATAAATATTATATTGCCGAGGAAAACTTTAAAAAAGCGAAAGCGCTAGCCAATCGGGGCAGGTGGATAGAGGCCGGAGCGGTAATGGAAGAAAATGATACTTTGATGGACGCTGATTTTAAATATCATGATGATGCCAAGAAATTCTACGATGATGTGGAGGCACGAATTTCGGACATAAGAGAGAAAGGCAGTGAACATTTAAATGCCACCAAAAAGAAACTGGCCGAAATAGAGCAAGCCTTAGAAGAAACCAAAGGGCAGCTAGTATATCAGCAAGGTCTCTTAATGGCCGAAAAAGCAAAACGGGAACAAGTAGAAGAGGAGCTTCGTAACCAAATGATGCTTTCTCAAGAAAAATCAAAACAGTCTAGCGCTACCTGGACAGAGCGAGAAGCATTTCTAGAGAAAGAATTAGCCGAAACCAAAGAACAGGTTTCTATTGGGCGCAGGAAGTTGACAGAAATTTTGCATGGGCGGGAAGAAGTCAAAGCGCAACTCACTTACCAGGAAGCATCTCTGATGGCAGAAAAAAGTAAACGTGAGGTGGCAGAACAAGAGGCCAAAAATGCAATACTTGGATCAGAAGAATCCAAGCGATCTCACGAACAAGAGTTAGAAGGGGTTAAGTCTGAACTTGAATCTCATAAAAAGAAGTTAGTAAACACAGAGAGACACATAGAAGAAATAAAGTCACAATTTACCTACAAAGATGGACTTTTGCTCTCGGAAAAAACAAAACGAGAACAACTAGAAGAAGAATTACGCAATGTTACGAATGCATCCAAAGAAAGAGAGAAAATGCTTGCTGAGGAGTTGGAAGAGGCTCGAAGGTCTCTCGGAGAAGGAGAAGAGAGACAAAAAGCCATATTAAGCAGGGAATTCAAGGAATCACAGTCAGCACTCGAAAAAGAATACAAAGAAAGACAAAATGATTTACAGAAAGAGATTAATGCCCTAGAAAAGGAAACGTTAGAAACGAAAAAGAAATTATCCGAAGCTCTGCGTGCGACAGAAGGGGCGAAGTCGGACCTTGCTCGAAGTGATGATATGTTAAAACGCGAGCAAGAAAAGTTAAAAATTCTAGAGGAAGAGAGTAAGAAATATTTTGCTGAATCCAGAGAAAAAGAAGTAGCTCAGAAAAAGGCCGAGGATGAAGCCATGATTCTAAAAGAAAAAGAACTTTCTTATAAGACAGTTATCACGACGGCGGAAGAGCAGATAAATTCCATGAAGACTAAACTCACAGATGCCGTACAAGCTCAAAATGAAACCAAGAGACAATTAATGAGCGCAGAGAGTATGCTTGCGGCCGAGACATCCAAGCGCGAAAAAGCTGAAAAAGAAAATGATGATTTTGCCCTGTTGATCAAAGAACAGGCCGTAAAAATAGAAAAGAGCAATATGATTGCCGAAGCAAAATTCAAAGAAAAAGAAGAAATAATTAATAAAAAGATGGAAGAAGCAAAAGCTGATGCGGATGAATCAAAGAAGAAACTGGCTGAGGCAGAAAAACTTCTAGAAGAAACCAAAAATCAATTAACTAAAGAGCAAGACCTGTTAAAAGCCGAAAAAGCCAGAACAGAAAGCCTGTCAGCAGCTATTTCTAAACTCATTGTGCCGAAGGGGGAATAATTAATTTCTCTTTATGGCTTAAATACAAAAACTCTGATATATTTTCTCTATGTCTTTAAGCATAGGTACTCCACGAACACAACACGACATTCTCTAGACAACAACATTGGAATAAAACAGGTTCCAATCGAGTTTACTATCAAACTTCCACCCCCGCTTAAAAGAGGCGTAGATTATGGCTTCAGGGCGGTTAAAATGCCCTCAGGCGACACTAAATAGTAAGAGAATACAAAACTACTAACCAGCAAGAGTGATGATTCTTGCTGGTTTTTTCGTGAAAAAGACGTTAAGACTACTAAATTTTTAATTAACCTGGTATACTTAACATATGTCGATAAAAATTCTTGATTTATTTGCTGGAGCAGGGGGATTTTCAGAAGGATTCTATTTGAATAATTGCGATCTTGTTGCTCACATAGAAATGGATAAAGAAGCTTGCAATACTCTTACAACAAGAGCAATTTTTCATGCTCTTAAGAAAAAAAATAAATTAAATTTTTATAAAAAATATCTTTTGGGTGAAATAACAAAAAATGATATAATTGCTAAATTTCATTTAGAGAAAGAACGAGATTCTGTGATTCAAGCAGAAATTGGTAAGGAAAATTGCGCTCTATTGATTAATGAAGTTAGAAGTAGATTAGCTGGTAGGAAATTGGATATTATTATTGGAGGACCTCCATGTCAAGCGTATTCCAACATAGGAAGATCAAGGGATGATAGGGGAATGAAAGGCGATAAAAGAAATTTCCTCTATAGATATTATGTTGATTTTTTAATTGGTTTAAAACCGAAAGTTTTTATTTTTGAAAACGTGCTTGGACTTAAAACAGCAGGAGGTGGGAAGTATCTTAGAGACATGAGAAAACTCATGAAAGAAGCAGGATATGATACTGATTATAGAATTTTAAATGCCGCAGATTACGGAGTGCCTCAAAGTCGCAAGAGACTTATTATGATTGGTTGGGACAAGTCCTCCAAGATAAAAAGGTATCCTGATTTTCAGAAAAAGGATAGAAGCTATCTTGTTAAAGATTTTTTAAAAGATCTTCCTAGTATTAAATCAAATAATCTTCTTAAAATGATGGACTATAAAACTGATTCAGTTTTTTTAAAAAAACTAGGAATACGGGAGAAGTGGTTAACTAATGTTTTTGACCACATAACAAGACCTAATACTAAAAAGGATTTAGATATTTATAAAATTGCACTACAAAAACACAGCAAAGGAAAACTTCTAAAATACAACGAACTTCCTAAAAAATTAGTCACTCATCAAAATACTAAAGCTTTTTTGGATAGGTTCAAGGTGGTTGATTCAAACGCAAAAGCAGCCCAGACCATTGTTGCGCACATATCAAAAGATGGTCACCACTTTATCTATCCAGATAAAAATCAACTTAGGTCTATAAGTGTAAGAGAAGCAGCTAGGTTGCAAACATTCCCAGATAGTTATAAATTTGAAGGGAGTAGAACAGCTCAATTTCATCAGATTGGCAATGCGGTACCACCCATGCTTGCAGATCAAATTGCCTCTGTGATTCTTAAAGAAATATAATATGCATAATCCAAAAGACATAAAGAATTTTAGCGAAAAAAGTGTTGAACCACTGCGTTTTGATGTTAGCGGAAATTTGATTCGTAAGTTTGGAAGAGAGTCAATTTCTAACAAAAATGTCGCAATTTTAGAACTTATTAAAAATTCTTATGATGCAAAATCAGCGAAAATAGAAATTGATTTTTCTTCTGTTAACACAAAAGAAGGAATGATTGCCGTGTCAGACAATGGTGATGGTATGGATTATTCCGACTTGAAAAACAAATGGATGCGAATAGCTAATCCATTTAAGTCAAAAAAACTAAAAAATGGGGATAGAGCATTTATTGGTGAAAAAGGTATTGGAAGATTATCTGCTGAAAGCCTGGCTAAGTCAGCTACATTGTTTTCTTTACCTAAAGGCAAAGATACAGGATATAAAGTAATTTTTGACTGGGACAAATACCAAGAAGAAAACGCCTTAGTAAATGATGTAGATAACCCAACTTTTGAATTCAATAAAAAGAAAGCTGATCAAGGTATTAGGTTAGAGATGAAAAATCTAAACCATGATTGGAATACTCAAGAATCTCAAGAATCACTTCTAGTTGATATAAATTTAATTAATTCAATTAATAAACCAGTTAGAGACTTCAAGGTTATTACCAAGTTTGAGCCATCATTAGCTACTGTTCCAAAGATTAAGAAAGAATTTCTGGAAAAAGCAGTTTACAGTTTAAAAACAAAGCTTACAGGAGGTAGTTTGATTCGCTATGAGTTTTTATCAATAAATGGAAAAAAGAAAGAGGGGAATTTGCAAGCCACAAGAAAACTTAAATGTGGAGATGCGGTTTTTGAATTGTATTTTTTCTACAAATCTCCCAAATATTTTGAACAAGCCACTGGCAAAAAGATGGCCACTACTGAATCAAAAGAAATTAATAAAACACTTGAACACTATAGCGGCATTAAATTATATCGAGACAATTTTCGAGTAAAGCCTTACGGTGACCCAAATAGTGATTGGATTGGTCTTGATATTGCTGCGCACAACAACAGTATGTTGCCAAGAAACGATGCTCTTATTGGGATGGTTCATATAAGTAAATCAAAAAATCCAGCGATTGTTGATACAACCACAAGAGAAGGCGTTATTTACACTGATGAATTTCAGGATTTAATCGCATTCGTTTTAGTGTCAATACAAAAAGTTTTTTCTGATTTACGTAGCGAATTTGAATCTCATAAAACTAAGGCACGAAAAAACAAAACAAAAAAAAGCAATAAGCCTATTCCTGTAAACGTTCCTGGAAGTGGAGTAAAAATTGCCGTAACAACCCCAACTGTCCTTGTCGAAATTGGAGGTAAGTATCCAGAAAACTTTTATAACCAATTACAAGACGAAATAAATGTCTGTTATGACCACAATCATCCAAATGCGGCTTTTTTCCTCTGCAGAAAAATGGTAGAGAACCTAGTGTTTAATATACTGGAAAAAAAGTTTCCTTCACAAATTAATTTATGGTATGACCAAAAATATAAAATTCGGCATAAATTCAGCATTTTGATAAAGAATCTTTATGACGAGAGAAGTAATTTTGGCAAACCAAATGTTAAAACCTATATAGAAAAATTTAACACAGAAGTTGGTTTATTCAGAAAAGAAGCTAACACTAAAGCTCATAATGTTTTTGAGTATTTAGGTGACAAGAAAGAATTAAACAAATTCAAAATTAAAGACCTTGTGCAGTTATTAGTAAAAATTCATGATAACATTTAATAAACATATTTTAAAAAACAGGTAAATTATGATAAAAACGAAAACGAAAAACTTAAAATTCATTGATTTCTGCTCTGGGATTGGAGCAGGGCGTCTTGGGCTTGAAAACAATGGATTATCTTGTATTGGTTTTTCGGAGATAGACAACCAAGCTGAAATAACATACCGAAAGTTTTTTGGTGAAGAAGAAAAAAACTATGGTGATCTAATGAAAATTGATACTAAGAAATTGCCAGATTTTGATATGATGATTGCTGGTTTTCCTTGCCAATCATTTTCAGTCATTGGACAAAGAAAGGGAATGCAAGACAAGAGAGGTCAGATAATATATGGCTTGATAAAAATAATGCTTGATAAGAATCTAAAATATTTTATTTTGGAAAATGTTAAGGGTTTAACGAATCATGATAACGGGAACACATTTAAAGTTATATTAAAGGAGCTTGATAAGGCTGGTTATAAGGTGTTCCATAAAGTTTTAAACAGCATTGATTACGGAGTGCCTCAAATGCGAGAAAGAATTTATTTTATTGGTATAAGAAAGGATCTAGTGCCAGAGAATTTCGTTTATCTTTTTCCCGAAAGACAGAATAGAGTAAGTGTCAAAGATTTCTTGATAGACACAAAAGAGTTAGAATTTGACGACAAAAAAGAATCTTACGAAACTTTTTTACGATACATGAAGAATAAATATAATCATGGCAGATACGATTTAGACGACTTCTTAACAAAAGATTATTTAGTTATAGACACAAGACAATCCGATTTGCGGTTATATGATAATAAAGTGCCAACATTAAGAGTGGGTAGGCATGGCATTTTATACGTTAAAAATGGCAAGTTTAGAAAACTATCTGGTTATGAATCTTTATTACTTCAAGGTTTTCCGAAACAATTGGCAAAAAAGGTGGATGGAGTTATAGAAGAAATACACCTTTTAAAACAAGCTGGTAACGCTATGACAGTCAATACTATTGGAGCTATTACTAGGGAGTTATTTAAAACACTGGAACAACATGAAAACTAAAAAGAAAAATCTAAAACAAATGATGGCTTTGGGTTCAAAGACTGCAAAGGGAGGATTTAAGAATGAAAAAGACGTCATTAGTCGTTTCAATGATTGGGAAAGTGATAAAACAGCTCAAGAGTGGTTAGCTGAAATGAATTATAAAATTAGTGATATCGAATATGTAAAGGCTTCAAAAGTAAGAGGTCAATATAAGGCGGATATACAAGTTAGAATAAGAATTATCATAAAATTGAAATCTCAAGAGGATGTGCAAAATCTGCAAGTGAAACTTGTAAGCAATCCGCAAGGGTTTAATCAAATAGATAAAAGAAAGGTGGATAAATACGTTGAGCTTTGGAGCATGCCAGAAGATATAACTAAAATAATCAAACTTTTTACAGGAGAAATTAAACCTGCAAAAAACGATTTAAGAGATTCACGAAGAATGTTTTTGGATGAAATGGACCAAGTTGATCAGAATAAACTTTTAAATTTCTTTAAAGAAAACAAAATTTTAATCGTTTCAGATATATTGAAAGGCAGAGGTGAATTTTCCGCTGATTGGACTTTGGTTATTCTAAAATTAAATGGAGAAAGCAAATGGGTTTTAAAGTCTATAAATCAGGTAATGAATGTTTTCGGTTCAGGCGATATACATATAACAGATAAAGGAAGTTTAAGAATTGGTAAAATAACCATGCAAAGAAAAGGCGGAGATAATGGCCGTGATTCAGCAAAAATGTTGCAATTCAAGATCAACCCCGTTGAATTGTTTGAAAAGTAAATTTTATGTCCGATATTGTCTCAAAAAAGAAACGCAGTGAGATAATGTCTCGGATAAAAAACAAAGACAGCAAGATTGAAATTTTATTTAGAAAAGAGCTTTGGAAGAATGGGTTTAGATATAGGAAAAACTCTGTAAAATATTTTGGCAAGCCAGATATGGTGTTATCAAAGCAGAAGACAGTCATTTTTATAGATTCTTGTTTTTGGCATGGATGTAAAAAACATTGCCGAATTCCTTCTGTAAGAAAAAAGTATTGGACAGAGAAAATAGAAAGAAATAAAAAGAGAGATAAGGAAGTTTCAAAGTATTACAAAAAACAAAATTGGAGAATAGTCAGAGTTTGGGAACATTATTTAAAAAGCAAAACCTTTAATTTTGATTTACTAAAGTTTAGATAAATAGGGAAGATAGCATTAATTAATTCAAGGTTGAGAATATTGTTAGAAACTAATATTAAAACTAATTATGAAAACTAATATCAAGACAAAGAAGATACAAAAGAAAGCTAAACGTGAATATGTCATTACTCTTTTAGTAGACAAGGACGGAAAGTATTTAAAAACAATAAAGGAAGAAATTTTAGAAGATGGAAGAATTATTTCGGCAGCTCAACGAAACAAAGTTACTGGCAAAGGCCCAGAAACATATAAAGATACTAAATTAAAAATACCTAAAAATAGAACTTTAACCCTTAGACTTTATAGGAAATAAAGTTAAAAACAGCTAAATTTATTTAGGCACAATTTAGGCGCTAATAAGACGGGTGCACAAAATTAATAGACTTAAGGCATTGTTATTTTTGGTCACGTGACCCCAAACATCAAATCACTAAACTTCATATTCGGAGTTCCATATTCAAATTTTCAAACTTCAAAACTACAAACAATGAGTTCGGAGTTTTGAAACTCATAACATTGTTGTTTCGGGTTTTCATATCTTATATGTTTTTACGTTTAAACTTTGTTTAAAACCCTTTCCCTGAGAATAGAATGGGAATTGCTATATTTTTTTACGCTTTATATCCTGTGGCGTATTGCCTTTGGAAGTTTCTCATATCTTTAACCCCTTCTTGAATCTATGGGAAGATACTGTATTGATGTTATGTGTTTCTCAGGCTCCAGACTGTAATTTTCAAGTCTATTGATAGAGGCATCTTTCGAGAAGGGTAAGCCACAATACTGCGTTAGGTTCCTTCAAGTGCTACCTGTCGAAGGGATTAATTCACTACTTGTATAATCGTAATAAACTAATCCCTTCGAACTTCGAATGCTGTCGAAGTCGCATCAGGGGAAGTCATTTTAATAGCATCCAAGAGATGGGTTGACTCCGCAATTAAGCAAATGCTCCCATAACCCCTCAGGATTCCGTAAACTTAACAAATGAGAAGTTAGTTTTTTAGAAACTAACCTTTTTCCATATCATATATACATAATTATATCAAAGTTCCACTAGGGTATGTCAAGAAACCATGAAAGACAACAAATGGAAAATACCCTTATAAATAAAGGTATTTTTAACCATTTTATCTTGTGTAGTATAAATCCCTACAGATGGGTTCAGAAAAAATGATAAAACTATTG
>Ga0172379_10006209_pt1 | contig 16162 bp, 15 predicted proteins | sample GrowelOW334metaG_FD_119756 | JGI IMG/M metagenome (GOLD analysis project Ga0172379, IMG submission 119756) | Groundwater microbial communities from an aquifer near a municipal landfill in Southern Ontario, Canada - Groundwater well OW334 metaG | ecosystem: Environmental > Aquatic > Deep... | reverse complement strand
TAAAGTATTCGACTCACTTGATCCACTGGCACCGAACGGAAGGCCGACTGCCGCTAATTTTGGTAAAGGCTCCTGCCAAACCGTAACCCCGAACTATGAAGTATTTAGTACATCTGACAATGTGACTTGGGATAGTCACGGGTCGAGTGATAGCATTGCAGACAGGCCTAGTGCTGCTGCGTTGGGGAGAGGGAGTTGGAAAGTCTATGGCGAGAATATTTTGTATTATAGCAATGGTGTGGATTATTCCGTAAATGGTGAAACAAAAATACAAAAAAGCAATGGAACACCGGCTCAGTTATTTACTAATGGATTAGCAGATTTAACGGCATCAACTGCCGGTACTGGAGCAGTATTAACGGCAGGGGACGGAGGGAAAGGATATAAATTCACAAAAACAACGGGGATTTATTCTGCGGGACATATAGTTGAGTTTAATTGCATTCCATTTATTCTTGAGACAGATACCGTTATAGCGGTTCTATGTAAATCCAAAACAAAATTTGGTCATGGACGCATTGATATAACAGCGACAAGCCAAGCATCAAACTTTGCATCCTCTTTAGCGATGTACACGAACTATGAAGGAGTTCAATTTGAGGGTTTGCATATATCAACGATAACCGGAGCCGAATTGGCGGCAGGAACGAAAGTTGGCCTGGATATTGATATAGGCTCATCCATAGATAAATTTAGATTTACGCACAACTTATCATCACCGGAGGAGTTAACCGTTCTTGAAGTTGTTATAACCCCAATGACTAAACCAGCTATACCAATAACTTTTGATGACGCTTTTAGATCACAGTATATTCATGCCTTCCCATACATGACTAAAAAATCACTATTAGGGTCGCTGTTTATTATTAGCAGCATTGTTGAAAATAATACGGCTAATATACTGACACTAGATCATTTGCATGAGATGCAGGATGCAGGATGGGATATAAGCAATCATTCACACAAGCACAAATTTGCTGTGTCTGGTTACGGTGCTGGCTACGCATCGTCAGGCGTATCACTCGGGGCCGGAACAAAAAATCATGTAGCATTATCTCAGACTGTTGCTGCGGGGGCTGATTTTGTATTAAACGGGACAATTGGCTCGACTATATTTGACGAACCACGTCATTTGATTATAACGTGCTCCGGAAATGACAAATACAAACGCATTGAAGTAACTGGGCTAGACGAGTTTGGGGTGATTCAGGTAGTTACTGTTCACACGATGTCTACTAACACCTTTATAGCGGGGAATTATGTGTGGACACGCATAGATAAAGTAACATCAATAGACACAACTGTGGGAGCTATGTATCTCGGAGTATCGCTTAGTTACAACGAATTATATGAGGATATAAAAACATGCCAAGATTTTTTGAGAAACAATGGATTTTTGACTGCACTGGATATATTTGCATCACCCTCCGGTGAATCAAGTCCTTTGCAAGTCAGGGTTCTTGTCGATTTAGGCATTACAAAAATGCGCGGTGCGGCTACATTGTCGTATGAGCAGCCAAAACTAGCGCCCCGACCGTACTATATGGCTAGTGTTGGTAACGGTATCACAAACGGAGGTTCTGGAACTCTGATTGCCGTAAAAGACGCAGCAAAAGCAAAGTGTTCCTGCTGTTCAATTTATCTACATGATATTGTTGATGATAGCGTTACCTCCCCTGCATCAACGCAAGCAAGATTATCAGATTTTAGGTTATTAATAGACAATCTTTCTGCGGATGTAAAGGCTGGAAATATAACCTGTCCTGTAATAAGTCAATATGCGAGGGAATCTGGTTATTAATATATAGAACACTTGCTGCTAGTCACCCGATTAGCAGCAAGCCTTCAAACTCGGAAAACCAAACAAATTAACAGTTCGGCAAGGCTCAGAATTAACAACATCCGGCAAGCCCGGAAGGAATAAAAATGGATAAACTACTAGGTGCTTATATCTGGCTCTCTTTTCGACTAAAAGAGCCATCAACACACGCCTGATTCCATAGCTCAACTAACCCGCTTCGGCGGGTTTTTTATTGCTTTGCTGTCGTGATAATAGACTTATTATCATGATAGCACTTCTAACTTCCATATCGTCTGGCAATGCCGTAAGCGTATTGCTAAATCCACCGTCAACGGCGGTTAAGTGGCGTATTTTGCGTAACTTGACTGGCGTTTTTGCTGATCAGAATTCAGCGACACTGGTTTACGAGGGCAATGAGCGGCACTTTACCGATATAGCCGGGCTTGATAATGGCATCGTCGTCTTTTATCAGCCGTTTTACTGGAATGGGTCTGTATGGTCGACGGCTCCTGCGAAAAGCATTACGCCTGGGCTTACATTCGTGGACCGATCCGTCGATGTGCTGAGTCTGGTTCGTGACCGACTGGATGCCGGATTTGCCGGGCTCGTCGCTCGCGGTGATTTAACGCACCCGCGCGGGAATTTCCCCGTCCTTACGGCATCGCCACAGGTCGAGGACGCGGCGTTTCCCATTGTTACCGTCCATTTATCCTCAGATAGTGATGATGTCCGCTTTGTCGGCGATACGCTGCACGACGACGTCATGAATGTCGATGAATCTGTTTCAGAAATCAACGGCTGGCTGTCGCAATACTCACTTGAAATCGTAGTCTGGTCACTCAATGGCGATGAAAGAAAAGCGCTTAGGGCTGCGATGAAAACCATCTTGATCAGCAACCTAACCGTGTTTTCGTCAAATGAAATGGAAGAAATCAGCCTACAGTTTTCAGATCAGGAGGATTTCGAGACTTATCAGTCACCCATGTACACCGGGCATTGTTCCTTGCGCTGTCTGGCTCCGACTGTTATCGATAGCTCAGGCCCCGCAGTCAAGTCAACCGACACCATAGGAACGACTTACTGGTAGTCGTAATACTAGAATCAAATTTATTTTATAAGGGGTAACACACAATGGGCATGGTTTTTAACGGTAGCAAGTGGGTATATTCGAAAGGAGGTGCCGGGAATGGTAGGGAATCAAATAACCCAGCACCAGGCCAAAAACCTCCACGCAGCGCTTTATATCCTCTATTGATTGGTCAATCTGCTCCAGTGACTGGAACTGCCATTGACTTTGTTAGTGAGGGCAATACTCAGTCGGTCAAGTCTGTTGATGCATCTGTTTCCGGTGCGGGATCTGTTTCAGCGGAGGTCATTATCGAAGCAAGCAACGATGCAGTGTCAAATAACTGGCTACCCATCAAAACTATTACTTTGTCCGGCACTACGTCGGTGGCAGATGGCCATATCTTTGTGGCTCCGTGGAAGTTTATCAGGGCGAGACTGGTATCAATCAGCGGAACAGGTGCTGTCGTCAATTCGTCAATCAGTGTCTGAGGTGTCGTGATTTTACACTGATAGCGTCGAATATTTTAATCACAACAGGAGTCAACCGTGGCTAAAGCCAAAAATACTGAGAGCAATCCGATTGATGAGTTTCCGCTGGGAATCTCCGAGTTTTGCGCTTCTCTGTCAAAAGAAGATCGTCGCGTCGAGATGATCGGAGCCTTTTACGCGCAGGAAGTTCGTGCTGGTCGTCCAAAAGACGTCCGCTCAGCTTATGCGGATCGCTATAACGCATTTATTAACGCTCCGGCGTAAGGATAGACCATGTCACTGTTTTTTAACGGTCGCGAGTGGATAACTCCGGCCACCATGTCGGTAGTCGATGATTCGGCGATGTACAACAAAAACCTGTCAGTCGGAAATATTCTGGCAATTATTGGCAAGTCAGAGGGTGGCATTCCAAATACTGCCCTTCGTTTTGGCTCGCCTGATCAGGCTCGCGATATTTTGCGCTCTGGCGAAGCATTAAAAGCCATTGAAAAAGCGTTTGATCCGTCCACTGAAACAGTCGGTCCGTCAGAAGTGGTTTATGTTCGCGTCAATCCAGCCACACCGTCAACATTGAATTTGCTGGATGCAGTCGCTGGTGTATCGCTAAACCTAGCATCTTCTGACTACGGGCGTTATACCGAAGGATTGAAGATCAAGATCGAGAACGGTTCAATTTCCGGTAAAAAAGTATCGACCGGATTCGGGCTTGACTATTTCACCATCGATAACCTGGAGCGTAATGCATTCAGCGTTGTTTATACGGGCGCCAATGCGACAGCGACCATTTCCGTCACTGAAACATCGATCACCCTGACTGATGCGACGCCTACGGTTCTTGATCTGACGACCTACAAAACAATTTCTCAAGTTGTCGATAGAATCAACAGTATTCCAGGATATTCAGCCACCATACTGGACGGAAACGACGAGAAGCCTGCATTAGTAGGTCTTGATGGCGTATCAGCACAGAGCATCAAGACAACCGCGTATATCGTAAAAGGCGATTTACAGGCGATTCATGACTGGATCAATAGTGCCAATGAGGGCTATATCACGGCTACTCGTCCAGCTGGTGCACTAAAGGCTCCAGTTAATATCCCATGGACCTATTTCTCTGGCGGCAGCGATGGTGTTACCACGAACTCCGAATGGCAGTCCGCGTTTGACGCGCTACAGTCAATCGATGTTCAGTGGGTTACTCCGGTATCACCCTCCGCGTCGATTCACGCGATGGCTGACACTCACTGTACTTACATGAGTAATATCGCCCGCATGGAGCGCCGTTGTATCGCTGGTGGAGACGTTGGTGCAACTGACGCTGATGCCATTGCTGCGGCAAAAGCGCTGAATTCGGATCGTACATCGTATGTTCACTTGGGTTTTTATGATCATGATGCGGTCGGAAACCTAACGCTATATCCTCCTTACATTCTGGCTGCTCAATTAGCTGGCATGTTCTCGGGTGTAAATCCTGGTACTGCATTGACCAACAAATCGATCAAAGTGCGCGGTCTTGAGCGTAAATTGCGCAATCCTACCGATACTGATCAACTGCTTAAGGGCGGGGTTTTATGTGTAGAGGACACACTGGAAGGGTTCAAAGTCGTCCAGTCAATTACTACTTGGCTGATTAACGACAATTACAACAGGGTTGAGGTTTCTGTTGGTGTTGCCACAGACTTTGCTATCCGTAACGTGCGCAAGGCTGTTGACAAATTCCGTGGCAAGAAAATGACGCCCGTTTTGCTGACTCAAGCTATTGAGGCGGCCGACACGGTACTTAAAAAACTGTCAGAGCCAGAGCCAATGGGTCCTGCGGTACTGGTTGGCGATGCGACTAACCCTCCGTACAAAAACATTAAAGCCAGCATTGAGGCCGATGTTTTGCGTATCGAGTTCGAAGCAAGCCCGGTTATCAGCTGCAACTATATCCCGATTGTCATGCATGCCGTCCCATACAGCGGCTCTGCTTCGGCTTAATCGCTTTTACCTTCACGGCCACCCTTCGGGGTGGTTCTTTTTGCTCGGAATGTCGTGACATCAAGATTACTCCATAACTAATTTTGGAGTGAGACATGGCTGAACAAAACCTCAAAGCCCGCTCGGCTAACCAGATCGTGGTGAGCTTCGATGGCAAACAGATCGGTGCGGTTAAATCCGTATCGCTAAACGAAGATTATTCTCCTGAGCCTGTCACCGGTATCGGCGACATAAAAGTTCAGGAAAACGTGCCAACACTGGCCAGATACACGGTTTCCGTCAATGGCTTGGTGCTGAAACAATCATCCATGCGGGCGGCCGGTCTTTTCCCAGAAAACAGCGATGACATGCTGGCTGGCGTCGTGTTCGACATCATGGTCATGTCAAAAGAGGATGGTTCATTACTCAGAAAATACAGCGGCTGCTCGTATGCCAACGGATCGACTGACATTTCGGCCAACGCGATTGTCGTGAACAGCGGCACGTTCAATGCGCTGGATGTGTCTGGTGTCGGCGTATAATCGAGAATAACAAGCTCCGTCAGTTAATGGCGGGGCATTTTTATGCCTGACGAAATAGATCAAATCAATGACCGGATGGATGCCGAAATGGCACTGTTCGAGAAAAAACGCAGGGAAAGCTTTGTCGCTCCCGTGCCTGTTTATCACCGCTTTTGTCTATACTGCCAGGACGATACCGAGAACGGTAATGCGTACTGTTGTGAGGACTGTGAGATAGACGATATTCGGCTGAAAAAAGCCCAACAACGTAACGGAAAAATGAAAAGATAATATGAGAAAAGCAAAAGATAATGATTTCTTTGTCGAACTGCCCGATGTGGGCGTTTTTCGTTTTGGACGCCGCACTTTTGCCGACCGGGTTGAGATCCGCTCCAATGTCATGCGCATTACCAAAGAACTGACCGGTTTTGACCTGACACTGGACGGTTATGCATCCATCATGGCGGCTCACAAGGTTCTCTGTGTAGAGGCTCCGGCTGGCTGGGAAGATATTTCGGCTATTGAGCTGGATGACGATAGCGACGAAAAAATCCTTGAACTGTACGACTTGCTTCGTGCAAAGGAGGAACTTTTTCGAAAAGGGTCAAAAGAGGGAGGCGAAGGATCGGGGCAGGAGCCTGTCGGGGACGTACCAGTTTTGGTATCGGAAACAATACAACCTTCCACCTAATGACCCGCGCTTCCTGTCGCTGACGCCGGAAGAAATAGAGACTGAATATTGGGCTCATTATTACCTTGAAAACGGCGACAAAGAAGAATTTGAGGATAACGATTTCGACATCGATGAGTATCTGGCACAGGAAGATGATTGGGAAACTATCATTGATGCAAAATAAGGGCGGATTATCCGTCCTTTTTTAATTGTCGTGACCTTATGCTGATCATAAATCATAAATAGGATTTATCCGTGTCCAACAATCCCAAAATTAAGTTAGAGGCCGATTTATCATCGTTTGATGCTGAACTGAACAAGCTGAGCGCGTCAATCGCTCAAATCGGCGATCAACTCAAATCATCCAGCGGCAAGGCTCACTTCAATTTCGACGGCTCGCAAAAAGAGCTTAATGTTCTGTTGCAGCAAGCTGAAAAGCTGACCAAGGCGCTTGATAAGGGCGACAAAACCAGCAAGCAATACGTCAAGAACCTGAAAGCCGCACAGGAAGCCATGACCGGCGCTGCGAAAGTAGCGGCAAAGATGGAAGCGGCGGGCGATGCGAAAACCAGCAAAGTTTCATCGTATTTCAGGGGTTACTCTGGCGAACTGGAAGAAGAAGCTCATATCACCTCCAGCGCCAATGCTCTACGCCGCGAGCAGGAAAGTGCGCAACAAAAACGCGATGAGGAACGGCAATCAAGGAATACTAAATGGGCTAACCGGGCGGCAAAGTTCGCCGGTTTTGTCGGTGGCTCCATGTTGGGTGGAGGTGGTGGTTACAGCACCTTCGGTGCCGGGCTTGGCTCCATGTTACCAGGGCCTTTCGGGGCTATTGGTGGGGCTGTTGGTGGCGCTATCGGTGGATTGGCTGACCGCACCATGGCCCCCGCTCGCGACGAGGCGAGGCTTTATTCAGAGTTGCGTCGGTCATTGGGTTCAACGACGACAGATTTCTCTAATTTACGCGATTCTGTCCGCTCTGTTATTAGCGGCTTTGCTGTTACCGATAATGAAGCGGCCAATCTGGCCAAGTCATTTGCTAAAACAGCCGGTTTAACCGGTGACTCAGCCGAAGAAATTGCCCGTGGTGTCGGGACGTCGGCTGGCATGGCTCAAAGCTACGGCATGTCTCCAGACCAAACCGCCGATTTCTTTGCCAAGATGCGCCTTACCGGTAACGCCAACAACGACAAGGACAATCGCCGTCTAGCTTTGATGATAGGCGAGAGCGTCTCCAAGGGCGGCACTTCGGCAAAAATGGACGAGGTTCTTGGCGCCATATCGAACTTCGCGATGAAGTCATCTCAACAGATGCTGATGTCGACCAATGCCGGACAATTCTCGTCTTACCTGTCGTCATTAACAGGTAGCGGCTATTCTGGTGTTAATGGCGACCCTAATTCAGCGGCAGCGCTAATCAATCAGGCTGATGATGTCGTTCGTAGCGGCGGCACCATGGGCGAGGCGTCGAATTATCACTGGTTACAGGCTCGCCAAGAGGCATTCCCCGGCATGTCGGCCTATGACAATGAACTGATGCAGGGCGCTGGTGTATCGGGCGATTTAGCGGCTCAATTTGCGCCAGGATCTGCGGCGTATGACCGGGCAAAGGAAAACGGAGACCTCAAGACGCTGGCTCATTATGACCAGCTGCATGAGTCAATCCTTAAATCAGGAAAGACCAATAACTTTCAGGTCGGCATGAGTCATATCAGCCAGATCAGTAAGGGTGACAGTACGCTGGAAAATGCCAATTTCAGGGGCATGTTCGGCGGCAATTCCCAACAGGCCGCCTTGCTCATGTCAAGGTTACGCGACGATAAAGGCCGCGGCGATTTTGAAAAGAAGCTGAAAGGCTACGGCATCGACGTCAATGGGCTTGATGTCAGTCAGTTGTCTACCTATTCTGAGCTTGTTGGGGGAGGGGATGAAGCGTTTGGCCGACAGTTCAACAAGCTAAAGGGAAAGGGCAATGTGCCTGTCAATGAGATCGATGCGGCCGGGAAGATGGAAGGCGACGCGTTCAAGAAAGCCATCTTTGAGCTGACCAAGAAATACGACCGCGACGACGGCTTGGATTCTCAGGTCACGCAGATCGGCATTAGCAACAAGATACAAGAAAGCACTGAAAAGCTGGTCACGATTGAAACCGACATGAAAGAGTATTTGCTTCGATTGCTTAACCATTTCGGTGCGGCCGGTCCTATACTAAATGAGGCTGTAGAGGGCTATAAATCCGGCTCACCGATGAGCTTTAATAGCGCGGCCGGCAAGAAGCTTCGTGGGTCATTTGCTGACAAGCACTATCTTGGTGAAGTCGATGATGCCATGAAAGAGATGGCCATGACCGGGTCGGTTAGCGAAAAGAAGCGCATTGCCGACGAAATGATGGTTAAGATCAAGAAAAATCCAGCGTCTTATCCAGCCGAGTCCGAGCAATGGCTTAAGAATGCACTAGGCGAAAGCTCAACAGTCAAGAAGGGTGCTGTTCTTGGCGTTGACCAGTCCATGCCGACTATCGGACCCAACGGCGGACAACTGGCTCCAGGAGCATCGCCTTTTGTTGAAGATAACGGCAGCATCAAGCAAAAGATTATTGATGAAGCCAAGCGGCAGGGCGTCCCGCCTGAGATAGCACTAGGCCTGTCGATGAAGGAGTCCGGCCTTGGCAAGAGCATGGTGGGGCCTCAGATAAAAAACGGAATGCACAAGGGCGACCGGGCTTATGGTCCGTTCCAGTACATGAAAGAGTCGTCCAGAGGCTGGGACAGGTTCAATGTCGATGAAAACATCAAGCATGGCGTCTCTGACCTTAAGAAGCATTACGGAAAATTCGGCAATTGGGATGCGGCTATTGGAGCCCACCATACCGGAGCCGGACGGCCGGAGTATCTGCGCGGCGATATTCCGAACTTAAGCGACGGCATGTCGACAACGGGCGACTATATTGACGACGTAAAAAGTTACGCCGACCAGTTCAAAGACCAGATCCCGAAAGATCAGGTGGCGTCTGTGTCGCGTGGACCGCGTGACGACAAGCGCAGTCTGATGGAATTTACGCATAACATCAATTTACGGGACAGCAAAGGAAACATGATGGCTGAGCCGTTAGTATTTACTCATATTGGCGCTCCTATGGCTGCGGGGTCATAAAATGCAAGTTTTCCAGCCACAGATAAAGGTTTTACTGGTAAAGGCTACCAGACGCAAAGAAATAGCCGATAACATGCCGGTCATACAGGAGCGCTACAGCCGACTCGATAACATTGACCTGACGCCTTTCCTGGGGGATAGGTCGTCGGTGCGCGTGACGAAATCGACGCGGCAGCCAAGCGGCGGATTTTCTATCAATTTCGCCGACCAGCCGCAAAAGGATTTTCTGGAAACCGTTTACGCACTAATCGAGCCGATGGACATGATCGAGATTCGCATGTGCCACAGTCCTACGGCTATAAAAAACGGCAAGATCCCGCTCATCATGCGCGGCTTCGTATCGAGCGTTTCTCGCCCTGAAACCATGGAAGGAAATAACCCGGTTCGCAGCGTCGTTGTGACGGGGCATGACTTCTCCAAGGTCATGCAGATTTTCCGCATCAGCTATATGCTGGGAACCGAGGGAAATGACTCGGTTATGTCGGCGCTAAAGTTTTTCCGCGAATATGCCGATGATGGTGTGAAAAAGAACATGAGCGGCAATGCCTTTGCCCAGCTCGCCATCGACAAATTGATAAACCCGTATATGGCTAACATTGCTCAGTTGACCAAGGCCGACCAGTTCGGCGCTCATATCATCAACCAATGGACGTTGAGGGGTAGTATCGAGGGCGATGTATCGGCGCTTGCGGTGAGCAGTTTTACCGATGAGTCGCTCTACAACATGATGCGCACTATTCTCGATGTCGGGGCATTTAACGAACTGTATCTGGAGGATACGGAAGAAGCGCCGGTGCTGGTTCTGCGGCCGGTCCCGTTCAAATCGGTGGACGGTGAGTTTATCCAGGGCTCTGCGGAAAGCCTGGACATACCGTCTATCGATATAACCAGCTACACGCCTACACGCTCTGATGAGGGGGTGGCCAATTATTTTTGGGTATCGAATAACCGCATGGCAATGATGACCAATATCAACCAGATGGCCAGTGCCATGCATGGATCGGCTAGTGATTTCCAATTGTTCGACCATTTTAACTGCAGCAAGTCTATTTACGGACTCAGAAAACTAGAGGTGGAAACGACGCTGGGCGAGCCGGTGCAAACCGATTCCAACGCCAACAAGCGACCTAATGTCGATAAAGAGGGCGAGGCATTGATGACCTGGCAGGATAAGCGGCGCAAACTGCTGGCCGACATGAACAAAGACAATGTCGTTTTTGAACAGGGCGGACTGAGTCTGCGAGGAAACGAGAACATCAAGGCCGGTATGTATTTGCGCCTACTGCGCGGCGTCAACCAGACGTTTGTTGGTGAGGTTTATGCGCACACGATCAGTCATGATTTTGCCCCGTTTCGCTCGTATTCAACAGCCGTACAGTTTGATCGAGGCACCGGCTTTATAGCCCGATCACAAACGCCGAATACGCCTTATATCGCAGAAATTGAAGCTCAGGGAGCTTGGTAATGCTTGAACTAGCAAGAGTAGTTGAAATACACGCCGAATCACATTGTGTAGACATTACTATGATGAACACAAACCAACGCTTTGCCGGGGTTAATGTCATGTCGTCGATGGCGGGTGGAGATGTCGGGGTGTCAGACCTACCCGAGCCTGATGTAACCGATCCAAGCCAGCCGTTTGATTCTTTGCATACCAACAAAAACGACATGCTTGCCGTGGTTTCATTCATGAACCGAGATGTTCCTGTTGTCCTGGGGTTTATTTACCCACAAGTGGCTCAAGTGCTGTTCAAGAAAAAGAATTTTCGCGTCAACCGGCATGCGTCCGATGTCTATTCGACCATTGACGAGGATGGCAACATCGAAATAGCGCATCCGTCCGGCACTTATATCCGGATTGGCGAAACGGCTGATCATGTCGATCTGACGGGGCTTGATTATGATGCCAAGTGGGCAATCAAGAAAAATACCAGTCGCCTTCCTAATATCAGGCTTCAAGTCAAGAACGTGAACGGGGTTAAATCGACCTTCACCATTGACCCGTCTGGAAACACAACCTTTACGACACAGGGAACGATGTCGCTATCGTCGGTCGGTAATATGTCGTTGCATACCGATGGAACCATGGCCTTGAGCGCAACCGGCGATGTCAATATCACCGGCGCCACTATCAACCTGAACTAATGCCGGGCGTATCTCGCGTTAATACGGACTCAGCTGGAGGCACTATTATCGGTGCATTGGCTCCGACGGTATATGTCAATGGCCAGAATATCGTTTGCCAGGGCTCTGACGTACAAGGCCACGGCACTGGAGCCCATGCAAGCCCGACCATGACCGATCATAGTAGCACCGTTAAGGCCAATGGAATACTGATTTGCAGGGCTGGAGATGCCGCGTCGTGCGGACATGCGGCATCCGGATCATCTACTGTATTTGCCGGGTAGTTTTTTGTTTTGTCGTGACGCTAATCTTATCCCATATAACAGGGATTCGAGACGATGCCAACACCCGATCAAAGAGCTGAAGTAAGACCTATATCGTTTATTTTCCATAATACGGCTACTGGCGGAGCGCCGAAAGAACATAAACTGGTTGTGCGCCCGGAAGAACTAACGCGCTCTGACGTCTCCAGATTGACTGTTCATCAAACGCTGGGCGGGGCATGGGGTGACAGCTTTGGTGGCGGACTTCCTACCATTCAGCTCGCTGGCACGACTGGCTGGGGTATGGGCGGGCTTCCCAATGGTCAAATTGTGTTTCAAAACCTATATGACCATGTTTATAACCGCTGGCATATAGAGCGCGAGCAACTGGCTAAAAACGGAAAAAACCCGGATCTCGTCAAGCTCATTTTTCATGATGTCCTGGACGATTTCACTTGGCTAGTTGCGCCGAATCAGTTTATTCTCAAGCGCTCCAAGTCTCGTCCGTTGCTGTCTCAATACAACATCAACCTGACTTATATTTCAGATAATGTATCTGAAACGATGACAGCATTGTTAGCTAATCAGAGAAGCATACAAGAGGCGGCTCTAAGTTCGTTTGATCAGACATTGAAGGATATTGTTGACTTTGCCAATGAAATGGCTGGCGAGATAAATGACTTCTTGGGTCCTATCAAGGATGGAGTTGCGGCACTTGTTGGGATAACATCAGCCGTTCTTCATGCGGTAAGGACAGTGATCGGTGCCGGCATGACTATTGTCGATTCAGTAACGGGGAACTTGATCGATATGGCGGCCGGACTATCGATGGCGGCATCTAATGTATTCGCTACGGTTACAGCGGTGCAGTCTGTTCCTGGTCGCATCATGGCCAGACTGATCCGAGCAAAGACGCTATTCCAGAATGCCGCTTGCGTTCTTAGCAACACGTTCAAATCAAGATCCACGCTGCCGAATTATGATGACGTTTATGGCTCATCAACCTGTTCATCGACATCTGGAGGGCGTCCGTTATCAAAATATCTTGACGTCAATACCATGGAGGCCATTACGCCAATCATAAAGAATCAGATAGCAGTTGATAGTGATGCTGCCGGAGCCTTGATGCATCTCAATAAAATGGATGTAGCGCTTCATCCTGAGTCACTGGCGACAATAGGGTCGCTGTCAAAAACTGTCGCCGACGGGATAACAATTTAGTGAGCGGCTTTAAATGGGTTGAGGTTTTTCGCGGCGATACGCTTCAAAAGCTTGCGCTGCGTGAGCTTGGTGATGCCAAGGGATGGGTCGATATTGCCCTGCTCAATAACTTGCGCCCTCCTTATATTGTCGATAATGAGATTAGTGCAAATGTCGGCGTGGTTTATGCTGGACAGTCACTTCTGATCCCTATCGATGCCGATAACCCAATTGCTGATACTTATGATCAGTACCTAACCGACATATCTCTGTCTGGTGGTGTATTACATCTGTCAAACGGTGACATTGATACTCTGTCTGGAACGAATAATTTAATTCAGGCGCTTCGCCATCGTGTCACTGTAAAAAAGCGCAGTCTCTGGTTTCACCCTGAGTATGGTTGCTGGGTACATAAGCTGATAGGGAAGCTAAATGGACCGTCAGCTGGTGGTCTAGCCGCTTTTTATGTCAAGTCGTCGGTGCTTGAGGATGAGCGAGTTTCGTCTGTCGAAAGTATCAGTGCCGAGGTGTCCGGAGATTCAATCCGGGTTAAATGTACTGTAATCCCAATTTTTGGCGAAAGTATCGCCTATGAACAGGTAATTTAATCGAATGTTCCAGATAAAAGATTTTGCGAGTATTTCTGCAAGCATCCTAAACTACGCGAAAGCCGTACAAGACAAAATCACGGATTTCAGCGTCGGCTCTGTTGCCAGGACCATGTTTGAAGCTCCGGCAATTGAGATCGAAGAACTCTATCAGCAAATGTTCATAGGCCTGAAAGAGTCTATTCCGGTTGCCATCTATAATTCGTTCGAATTCTCAAAAACTCCTGCGCTTGAATCTACTGGTATTGTTAGAGTTACAATTACTCCGGCAACGACCAATATATTTATCGCAGCAGGAGCCATTTTCACTTCGCCGGCCTACTCCGTGGCCTTTGAGTCGCTGAACGATACCACTATTGTCGCCGGAAACTCTTATGTCGATATAAAAGTAAAGGCCAGAGTTGCCGGAGCCATTGGTAATGTTGCATCAGGAACAGCATTTGCCATACAACCAGCGATTAACGGCATAGTCTCTGCTGTCGCACTGGCGAGATTTACCACGGGGCGAGATATTGAAACAGACCCTCAACGTAAATCAAGGTTTTCCGATTACATTTTAACGCTGAACCACGGTACAGTAGCATCGATTTACTACGGGTTATCGCTTGTCAATATAAAGGATGCTAACGACAACATTATTGAGTCTGTGCGCGTAAAATCTGTTGTTGAGCCTTATAAAGCCGATCCTTTACAACCTATCTCGCTGGTTAATTGCTATGTCCACAATGGGGTTGACGGTGCGTCTGGCGCTTTGCTGGCCGAGACGCTAAAGGTTATTGAAGGCTATAAAAAGGACGACGGAACGATTGTTACTGGATGGAAGGCGGCTTGGGTTCATGTTGTTATTTATGCCGCTACAAATTCAACAATCAATGTAACCGCAACCACAACTATTGCTGCCGGTTATGTGTCGGCTGACGTAAAGGCGGCTGTCCAGTCGGCTATATCCGACTATATCACAGCACTTGAAATCGGGGTTGATGTGCTGAATGCTGAAATTATTGCGGCTGCCATGGGGGTTCCCGGCGTCGTCAACTTTGAGATGACGGTCCCAGCCGCAGATACTGTTGTTTTGAGTACCGCAAAGGCTATTCCTGGGACATTTACGATATGAGACTGGTCGATAAGCTACTAAATTACGTCCACAGTGGCTTTAATAAGGAGCCGGACGGATTTATTGCATTGCGGGTTAGGCACTCATCCGACGCATTCTCGTGGGTGGTTTCTGATCGCGTTTTAACGCTTTACGATAACGGTAATCTCCTGCACACCATTGACTTGGCTCAGCACACACTGAGGACGCTGGTCAATTATTTGGCGACTCTTGATCAAATCACTGTTGTTTATGCTGACCAGGAACATATTGGGCTTTCTGCGACGACACTGATTGACGGTGAAGGCTATCAGTCCAGAAGCAACGGGGATATTCTTCGTTCTTACCAGTCGCTGTTATGGGTCTATCTCGATGCCATGTCAACCGAGCTTGCGGAAGCAAAACGGCGCATTATTGACATGCTGGACCAGATGGCTATTAATACAGCTGATGCAGACTGGCTTGACGAATGGGGTGACTATTTCGGCATATATCGTGAAACCGGAGAGTTGGACGATCAATATGCAAATCGCATCATCCTTGAAGTAATTCGCCCGCGCGGCAACAACCGAGCCATTGAGGCGGCATTGCTACAAAAATATGGTCAGTCGGTTGATGTTATTGACGTTACAAAATACGGCAATCCACTGCCGAATTATGGAGGTTCGGCATTACACGACTCAGTCTATCTTCATAACTCCGAGAATAAACCGCTATATGGTCTGTTTCAGATTATTATTGGCTATGATCTATTGCTGTCTGGCGCTCCTCCAGCTTTCATTCAGAGCGTTCGAGACTTTGTTGAAAAATTCCGCGATGCAGGGACGCACCTTGATTCCGTTAATTTGTTGGGGTCAGAAATCAATGATACCTTCGTCAATCCACCGGTGGATAGTGGGATAAACCTTTCTATATCCAGGACGAATCATTTTAACGGAGCAAAGAATTACGACAGCTCTTTTTATCATAGCTCTAGTGTAACCAACGAGTCGTTTTAGTCGTGATTATAAAATTTAGCCATGAACTTATTATCTGACAATTTCAATAATAAACCATCAGGCCGCCTGTCTTTTGATGTGCTTTATCGTGGAAAACTGATAGAGCACTTTAATGATGGAAACCTGATAGTTGACAACTCAAAGATGATACAAGCGCATTTGCTGGGAGGCGATGTTGTCAATAACAGCGTCACGCAAATCGGCTTTGG
>Ga0172379_10006208_pt1 | contig 16166 bp, 14 predicted proteins | sample GrowelOW334metaG_FD_119756 | JGI IMG/M metagenome (GOLD analysis project Ga0172379, IMG submission 119756) | Groundwater microbial communities from an aquifer near a municipal landfill in Southern Ontario, Canada - Groundwater well OW334 metaG | ecosystem: Environmental > Aquatic > Deep... | reverse complement strand
TCTCTTCATGGCCGAAGCAATGTGGGACTCCATCCCAGTACCAACGATTGGCGCGCTGGGTTTGATACAAGAAACGGCCTGGCGTTGCATGTTTGATCCCATGAGAGCGCGCTGGGCGTCATCGTGTTCGATAAATGGAATCAAAGCGGAAGCGACGGAAATCGGCTGAATCGCCGAAATATCAACATAATCCACCTTATCGATGGCCACCTCACGGAACTGTCCGTGATCACGCGCTTCGACACGGTCGCTGACAAAATGTCCATCCGAATCAACCGGCTCCGCGGCATGCGCGATCGCGGTGCGGTCTTCTTTATTGGCATCAATGTATTCCACTTCTTTAGACACACGCGGTTTCACCCGCACATCCGTCATCCCGGCGGCCTGTAATTCTTTTATATGACTGGCCGTAATTTTGGTTTTCCCCGGAATAATTACTTTTTCATCTTTGCCAATAATATCAATCCATGTTTCTTCCCCTTCGGCCTTGTCGATTGGCAAAACATGCGAAACTTTTTGGTAAGGTGTTTCCAAGAAACCATAATCGTTGACGCGCGCGAAAGAAGCCATGTGACCGACCAAACCAATGTTTGGACCTTCCGGCGTTTCAATAGGACAAATACGACCGTAATGAGAGTAGTGAACGTCACGCACTTCGAAACCGGCACGCTCTCTGGCCAGTCCACCCGGACCCATCGCGGATAATCTGCGCTTGTGTTCCAATTCGGACAATGGATTAGTCTGATCCATGAACTGCGATAACTGTGAACTCGTGAAGAACTCTTTTATCGCCGCGATAATCGGACGGGCATTGATAAGTTGTGACGGCGTCACAGTGTTCGGATCCATCGTGCTCATACGGTCTTGCGCGATGCGCTTCATGCGCTGGAGTCCAACACGGAACTTATTCTGAATCAATTCACCAACCGCTCGGACGCGACGATTACCCAAGTGATCGATATCGTCCGCGATTTCTTGCGAGACATTCAAGCGGATTACTTCTTTGAGAATCGCCACCAAATCTTCTTTTTGGAGCGTGCGCGTTTCTTGCGCTTCGGAAAAATTCAAACCCAAACGATTGTTCATTCTGTAACGGCCGACACGTCCGAAATCGTAACGGTCGAAACGGAAGAACATATCTTCCACCATTTGGCGGGCGTTATCCGTCGTCGCCAAATCACCCGGACGAATTTTTTTGTAAACTTCTTTCAAACCTTCCGCTTCGTTATGGGAAGGATCTTTGGCCAATGACGCGTCAACAAAGGACATGTCCGGATCGGTATCAGCTTCTTTAAGAGCTTGGCGAATCTGTTCATCATCACCATAACCAAACGCGCGCATCAAAGCCGTCGCCACTACTTTGCGACGACGATCAATTTTCACGTACAAAACACCGTCCACACCGGTTTCGATTTCCAACCAAGCACCGCGATTCGGAATTACTTTCGCACCATACCAGTTACGACCACGCGTAAAATTGGAGGTAAAAAATACGCCCGGAGAGCGTATTAATTGCGAAACAACGACGCGTTCAACACCATTGACAATAAAAGTACCGCGCGGTGTCATCACCGGAAATTCCCCGAGATACACTTCTTGTTCTTTAACTTCCCCGGTTTTCTTGTTCGTCAAACGCACCGCCACGCGGATCGGCGCTTCTAATGTAGAGTTACGGTCTTTCGAAGTTTTTTCCGTGTGTTTTGGTTCATCCAGGTAGTAATCCAAAAATTCCAAAGACATCGCCCCGGCGTGCGCCTCAATCGGATTAAATTCTTCGAACAGTTCCGGCAGTCCTTGTTCCAAAAACCAGCGGTAGGATTTAAGTTGAGTTTCAATTAACTGCGGGGCGGAAGCGACATCATAGGTCTTCGTGAAAAACTTCCGGGACATCATGTTGCCCGAATCTTCCGGAGACGCCGAAACCTGCCATTTTTTATGGTGTTCTTTTCGATCCGCTAATTTTTGCTTTGAGGATTTTGCCACTGACAAATTGTTTTAACAAGACTTAGGAGAACCCCCAGGGGGAGGAAATCTTGAGGATTTTGGTGGTGCGAATTAAGAATCCGCCGATTGTGGATATCTTTCCTGACAGTTCATCATATTTATTGAAAACCGTCAACAAAGATACACCAGCGCCGCATATTTTATTTTTCGCGGGCTATATTGAGCGAGATTCTATAGTGGACACCCCAAAATCTTGAAACACTGTTGTATGTATAAAACATCCCCGAAATCCTGTCAACAAGTGTGGACAAGTACATAAATTCGCTGAGACGAAGAATGATGATTTATGAATAAACGGGCTGTCGGGGCCGCAAAAGCGTCGCGACTCCTTCTTTTTTCCAAAGTGGCATGGTAGGTTCCCCGAGAACATCCTGTGGATGTTTGAGAGAGTGCCAGCACGGGAGGAATTTTGTTGTGTATAGGAAATAAAAAAGAGAGCTGGTCAGGCTCTCACGTCTACCACTCGACGTAGAATTCACACGCCGAGTTGGAACCGCTGGACTGGGAGCCAGCGAAAAACAAATGACCAAATGAACTCGGCGCTCGTTCAGAATAACGCTCCATTATGGTTATCTCCTTTGCACTGTCCTGATCACACCAGTCCGAATTTTGGTGCCAGGGAAGTTGAAGCGAGTTCCGAACAACCCTCGAAGCCCCCGATGCCCGTTCCGAGAGAATGCTCTCAGTAATTTGGGCAAGGAACGCCAAGTCGGTGTTGCAAAATTCGCACATCCGCAAGAACGCGCATTGGTACGTAATGTTCATCAAGAGCACGTTCAAATGCAAATATTTTTCGGCAAATCCCCAATCCACCCCACGAGTGAGCTCCTCGAGTTGCGCCCGATCCTCAATTTCCGCCGGCAGCCTTTCTTTTTCTTTCTGCAGCGTAACGAACCCCGTGAGGTGACTCAAAAGTTCTCTCATTTCAGAGACGTCGAGTGCGTCCCGAAATTCGAAAAACCGCCAACCACGAAGAAACGTGTCTTCCATAGCGGCGATTTCACTCAGCCGTTGTAATCGTTGCTTTGTAAGCATTTCGCCACCTCTTTCAGGTTGTGATTGTGCTAGACGAGTCAGAACCTAAAATAATACTACTTATCACAACTGTTGTCAACCGGGCTTATTTAAACCGAATCCAATGCTCATGCTTGCTTTTATACAGCAAATCAACAGGGTTATCCCCAGAGTTGTCCACGTAAGATACATGTCCAATAACCCGCCACCCCCGCGAAGGCGGGGGTCCATGGATTCCCGCTCCGCCAGCCGGCGGACGCGGGAATGGATGACACGGGAGATTGCTTCGCCCACGCACCATTAAGGTGCGGGGCTCGCAAAGACTACTGCTTTCTCGTCCCAATTAACGGCGGATGACTGTATCTAGGCATCACGATTACACTCGTATTACTCGCGCTTTTCCCCAACATCTCCGCAAGCTCCGTGAATTCGCCTTCAATTCCCCACACAGGAATATTCAATCCAAAAGCCAAGACATTTGCTTCCGTGACACCAATCCTAAGCGATGAAAAACCACCCGGCCCGCTGTGGACCAAGATTTTTTCCAATTGCCGTAAAGTTTTCCCGTGCTTTCGTAGAAGCGTTTCAATTTTCTCCGTCAGATTTTCGGCGAGTTCTTGCAGAGCAAACCAGGAATCGGAGGCGACAATTTTATTCTCTTCCGCCAAACCGATTTTTGCTGTTTTTGTTGTAGTGTCGATGAGAAGAATTAACATAAATTTTTACTCGTCATTGCGAGCCATCGACAATTCATGAGAATGGGCGAGGCGCGGCAATCCCCTAAAAATTACAACGCGAGAGATTGCTTCGCCTCGCTTGAAAGCGATGGCTCGCAAAGACGACGTTTTCATTTCACCACCAAAGTTTTCCTTATTTCTTCTTCAAAAATTTGTCGTTCATTCCACGGAATCGTTTTGTCCTTAAAACGCATTGATTCTTCCGAACCTTTTCCTGTCGCCACAATACAATCGCCCACTTGCGCGGCCTTAACTGCCGCACTAATTGCCTCCCGTCGATCCGCGATTTTTACATACACGTGTTGTCCCGGCGCAATATTCGCCAGCTTTTCCACTTCCACTCTTACCGCTCCACCGGCAAGCAGGCCTTTTTCCAGTTCGGCAAAAATCTGTTCCGGGTCTTCCGAAAAAGGATCTTCGTTGGTTAAAAAAGTAACGTCTGAATGCTTCGCGACAATCGCCCCCATTCCCTCTCTTTTTCCACGATCCCTGTTTCCGCACGCGCCAAAAATCGCAAAGACACGTCGCGCTCGTATCGCGACAATGGCGCTATAAAGTGTTTGCAAAGCGGCTTCGGTCACCGCGTAATCAATAATCACTTGAAAAGGCTGACCAAGCGCCACTTTTTCAAAACGACCCGGAATCGACTCAACGTTATAGAGTTCGCGCGAAATTCTTTCGACGGGAATATTTTGAGAAACACCGACCGCAATAGCTGTCAACGCGTTGCGTACATTAAAGGCGCCGGCTAATTTAAGATACAATAAACAATTGTGCCCACGCGCCAAAATCATCGCCGTTGTCCGATCCGGTAAAACGCGCATCGCATAAAGCAAAACCGGTTCGGTGCGCGGTGGTGTCGGTACACGGGAATCTAAAAGCGACATGCCGAAACGAAAATCCGCGTCTTCGTTTAAGAATCCTACCGTCTTTGGATCATCCAAAGAAGCAATTAAAACCCGCGGAACATATTCACCGTTTTTCAGACGTTTTTCGCGACGATGCGCCACGGCTTGAAAAAGTCGCCGCTTGGCAGCCGCGTAATCTTCCACCGTGTGGTGATAATCAAGATGATCGCGCGATAAATTTGTTATCGCCGCCACGTCAAAATCCACGCCCCAAAAACGAAATTGGTCTAACGCGTGAGACGAAACCTCGATGACCGCGTAATGACAACCGGACGCCACCATGCGCGCCAGAAGTTTTTGCAGTTGCCACGGACCAAGCGAGGTAAGACCGCTCTCGTTTTTTTCGATTTTTGTCCCGATTTGAATTTTTATCGAAGATACTAAACCGACGGTATACCCTGCCGATTCCAACGCTTTACCGGTTAAATGAATCGTGGTTGTTTTGCCCGTTGTGCCGGTGATACCAACAACCCGTAACTTGCGAGAAGGAAAATCAAAAACGACGTTTGCCACCATCGCCTGCAAAACTTTCCACGGCCGCCGCAGAGTGCGGACGAGATTAGAGGTGGTTAGATTGTATGGAAGCATGATGAAGTATCTTTATATTATAAACGATTACAGAGGTCAACGGTAAATCAAAAATTCACTCTTTAATAAATTGACACCCAAAATGTCCAAATCCCAATTTCCAATAACCAATGAAATACTTAAATGTACAAACGCGTTTTTTATCATTTGGGAATTTCATTGGGAATTGGTAATTGGATATTGGGAATTTATTTACTGTTTCTTTCCCCAAAAAACACCCCTTAAGGCCTTTGCCGCGTTGAGCGACCGATATCCAATCACATCAAAAATAGTATCCCAAGCACCTAGATAGTGCTGTTCGGAACCCCCAAATCCTCGTTTAAACCGGCTAATTCCCGCCCAAGGATGCTTTGGATCTTCATTCGGCGCAACACCAAAAAAATCATAAAGTTGGAAACCAAGACTCTTTGCTTGCACGATTGCTTCCCAATGCAAAAGATGCGGCGCCATCACATGGGCCTTCTTTTTATATGACGCGCCATGCGCGTAAGTAAATGTTTTCCCGGACTTGATAAATATTCCCGCGGCCAACGGTTCACCATTATGACGCGCCACAATTAATGCTATCCCTTGTTCCTTACCCAAAACCTCTAACATTTTTTGGTAATATTTTTCTTTGTGATAATGAAATCCGCCACGACTTTCGATTTCACGCGCCATCGCGCAGAAAATTGTTAATCCGTCCGTGTTTGTTTCTTCCGCGACTGTTACGCCGTGGCGAATCGCAATGCGAATGTTGTAGCGCGTTTTGGAATGCATTTGTCGAAGCAGGTCATCTTCACTTTGTTTGAGATCCAAAAGCAACGTATCTTTCGGCTGTACGCTTTTTTCTTGCTGGTTAAATTTTGCCTCGTTTAACAGAACTTTTCCAACCTCGCTTGCGGACACACGCGGTTCGATACGCAAAAACATTTCGCCACCACTACGACTTGTCGCAAAATGCGCGCGCAAAGCCTGATAAACTAATTTAACCTGACTGTCATTTAACCCGTCTTTGAAAACCGGACCCCATGGTGCGTACCAATAACTTTTTCCAAAAGACAACCGCCGTTCAACAAGAAAACAAACCGCCAACCAGTTGTCGTCGTCGTGTAGGGGCAATTCATGAATTGCCCCAATTGTATCCGCCGAAGCAACGATTAACCGCTTAATTCGAAAATCCGCCGCAGCTTGAAAATCGCCCCAAACCCAAGATTGAAGAAATGATCCAGATTGTTGTTTGAAAACAAAATTGTCCCAGACCGAACGGTCGCTAGATTGTGCTTCTATTACTCGCATTATTTTTTATTACTCCCCAAAATTTTCAAAGCCGCCCGTATTCCAGCTTCCGCGTCCTTCAAATCCTCCGGCAACTGTCGCGCTACCTCACGCGCTTGAATTGGACTATAGCCAAGACTGGTAAGTGCCGAGATAACATCCGAATGCACACTCGGCCCCTTCCCTGAAAGTTCCGGATGTTCCTTTTCCAGTTTTGTTTTTAATTCCACGACAATTCTTTCCGCTGTTTTTTTACCAATCCCGGAAACTTTTGTCAGCAACGTCACGTCACCGGAAGCGACAGCGCGAATCAAAGTATCGACCGTCGCGATCGCCATTACGTTTAATGCCGTCTTTGGCCCAATCCCCGGCGCTTGCAAAAGTAGTTTAAAGAAAGCCAACTCGCGCGGATTTTGAAAACCATAAAGGGACATATCGTCTTCACGCACATGCAAATAGGTTCGAAATGTTGTTTTTTCACCAACCTTCACCGCCCCCAAAACGGAAGCTAACGTATAAACACGATACCCAATCCCGTTTACTTGAATAACAACAGAGTCCAATGAGACGTGTTCGATAGTGCCAGTGAGGGATGCAATCATACGGTGAATTATGAATGAAGAATCCCACCTTCGCTAGAGCTACGGTGGGCAGGGATGAAATAGAAACACGCACGACTCGCAAATCAGGGTCCGACCCTGCGCCGCAGGGTCGGACCCTGATCGAAATAATAGAATATTCGAAAACATCCCCCTTCGCGCAAGGCGCTACGGGGGATTGATTATCGCTCCGGCGATAATCAAAAAAAACTCCACGAAAGTCCCGTGGAGAACTTTTCTTATTTGCCAAGCACAACTACACCACAACCGGCCTTTCGCGTCTGACTGTATATGTCATCGCAGCAGCGTACATTGGCCAAGGTTCCATCAGTTGTCGAACCCCATAAATGTAACTTGGACCGGGACGTTCTTCCAGATACAGAATGCATTCATTACGCGATTCATCCCGAAAAATTGTCCAAAAATCCAGCGTTTTACATTGCGTGAATATTCTTGCTGGAATTCTTGACTGGTTACGCAACAGGAACACTAGCACTTGAGCCGGCAACATTGGGATCTGTTTTCGAACAAGTGTGGCAAGCACATCAAAACCTGTGAAACTACTACCGTTCTGCTTTGGATCGACAAACGGAATTACTTTTTCATCAGCCCAAAAGATCTCTCCTAAAACAGTCGGCAATTGTTGATCGGAATCAAGATAGTATAAACCTTTGGGAGTCGTAAGCGGAGCTTCACAGTCAATCAGGCGCTTTTTCCCCACTGCTGATTGTCTTACTTCCGCCTCCTTTATCATCTTCTGGAACGGATCTCGCAGACCCTTAAATCCAGCCTTAACCAATAGCCCTTGCAACCGAACCGCCTCAGCAAGCTGTTCTAATGTAAACGCACCATTGTCCATCACCCACCTCCCGTTCGCGGTCTGGTCAGAGAAAAACCCGCAATGTGCCGGGCCCGGCTCGACGTACGACCAACGAAAAAGACGTTTATGTTGTTCCTCGCCTCACCAAACACTTGGCAAAAATAACAAAGAACAACGCCTTAGTTAAGCATGAGATTATCTCCTTGTCAACGTACTAATCTGCCAGTACTGTTGGTTTGATGCCAAAAATAATTCCAAAACCTGCCGACAATCTGTTCAAACTCCATTCTCCGTTTCCTCCGGCCGGAGATCAACCGCGCGCGATTGAACAACTAACTAAAGGACTGCAAGACGGGTTGAAATACCAAACGCTTTTGGGTGTAACGGGTAGCGGAAAAACTTATGTGATGGCAAATGTAATCAACAAATTGCAACGCCCGGCTTTAGTTTTATCGCACAACAAAACTTTAGCCGCGCAATTGGCCAGCGAGTTTCAAGAATTTTTTCCGGAAAACGCCGTGCATTATTTTGTTTCCTATTACGACTACTACCAACCGGAAGCCTACGTTCCCCGCACCGATACCTACATCCAAAAAGACGCCGATATCAATGACGAAATCGATCGCCTCCGCCACGCCGCCACCCAAGCGTTACTCACCCGCCGCGATGTGATTATCGTCGCGTCGGTTTCTTGTATCTACGGCCTCGGCAGCCCGGAAGAATATATTAAAGAGGCGGTGACATTTAAAGTCGGCGAAGAAATTCGTCGCAACGACCTGCTGCTGAAACTTACTCACACACTGTACGAACGCAACGACATCGATTTCAAACGCGGCACATTTCGTGTTTTGGGCGACACGGTCGATATTCATCCCGTCAGCGACGACATGGTTTTGCGCGTTAATTTCGATGGTGACAAAATAGAAAAAATAAAAAGAATGGATCCGTTGACCGGTGAGATTCTGAAAATTATGGATGAAGCAACCGTTTTCCCGGCGAAACTATATTTAGCCGAGCGCGAGCGACAAAAAGTTGCCATAGTTGAAATCCACAAAGAACTGGAAGAACGTTTAGCCGAACTGCACGATCGCGGAAAAATTGTCGAAGCGCAAAGATTGGAGCAACGCGTTAACTATGATTTAGAAATGCTGGAAACGATCGGTTACGTTTCCGGCATCGAAAATTATTCTCGCCAAATGGATCAACGCAAACCTGGCAGTGCTCCGGGCGTGCTGTTGGATTTTTTCCCAAAAGATTTCTTGGGCTTTATTGATGAATCACACATCACTTTGCCGCAAGTGCAAGGCATGAGTAGTGGCGATCGCGCCCGCAAAGAAACCTTGGTCGCCCACGGTTTTCGCCTTCCTTCCGCGTTAGACAATCGCCCGTTGCGCTACGACGAATTTGAAAAACGTCTCGGCCAAACGGTTTATGTTTCCGCAACACCAGGGAACGAAGAAAGAAACAAAAGCGACCAGATTATTGAACTAATCGTCCGCCCCACCGGGCTCATTGATCCGGAAATTGAAATCCATCCCATGGAAAATCAGATCGATCATTTGATGGAACTTATTCAGGAACGAGTCAAAAAACACGAACGTATTTTGGTGACGACGTTAACAAAGCGAATGGCCGAAGATTTAACTACTTATCTTCAAGATTTGAACATCAAAGTGCAATATTTGCATTCCGACGTAGACACTTTGGAACGGGTCGACATTCTACGCGATTTGCGGCTGGGCGTGTACGACGTCTTGGTGGGAATCAATCTTTTGCGCGAAGGTTTAGACTTGCCGGAAGTTTCCTTGGTGGCCATTTTGGATGCCGATAAAGAAGGTTTTTTGCGCAGTGATCACGCTCTTATCCAAGTGATGGGGCGCGCGGCTCGTCATGCCCACGGCAAAGTAGTGATGTATGCCGATAAAGTCACTGGCTCGATGCAACGCGCGATCGACGAAACGGATCGACGTCGCACCATTCAAGTGGCCTACAACAAAAAACACGGGATTACTCCGCAAACAATTATTAAGTCCGTGCGCGACGATCGATTGGCCGGCAAGAAAGAAGACCAAGCGAATATTGCCGCGCGCGAGCTGCATGTTGATCCGAAAGAAGTCCCGCACATTTTAAAAGAACTGTCTTCCAAAATGCATTTAGCTGCCGCCAATTTGGATTTTGAAGAAGCGGCAAAACTCCGCGACACCATAAAAAAATTAAAGGGCGAAAAACCACATTCCAAACGCTGGCGGAAAAAATAGTCGTTTATGTCGCTCCTGCCACAAGCAGGAGCCCGTCGTTACAGATACGGATTCCTGCTCGCGGGCAGGAATGACGAACGACGAGAGATTGCCGCGCCTTGCCCATCCTCACGGATGGTCAATGGCTCGCAAAGACGCGCTCTTAACAAATAATTTGTAAACAAAAAAACCGCGACGCCGTCGCGGTGATAATCAAGTTGCCGATGCTGCGGGAAGAGCGACTTCTTTTTTCACCGCTACCCAGTGAGGTTGTTCGAGCTTGTCCAGAAAATCGGCTAATCCGTTACGCACAACACGACTAGAGCGATACGATATGCCAGACATTAGATAGCCACTCGGAAATTCCCGTTTATGAGAAGTAAACGCAGTCCAAAACCAGATCTCTTTGTCACGGTACTGTTCTGGTAATTGCTGTGGATGATCCAACAGAAACGGGATCAAACTAGCCGGCCAGAGAATTCCAGGAGGTGTTACCAGACGATACCAAGGACCCAACCGTTGAGTGAATTCAGACGGCTTCCACTGTACGACATCAAACTCATCTGGATTCCAGAGAATTTTTCCTTGAACTCTTGTTGGATGTTGTGCTACATCCTTGCAGGAATGACTATATGACCCAAAATCATCGACATCAATCCAATAACGATCCAATCCTAGGGGATGCGAAATTTCCGCCACGACCTCACGACGCCGAAGCCAGTCGGGATCGTTTCTTACGGCTCGAAAAAGCGCCGCAATGAGACCGGCGTCCTTGAGTATTTGCGCCTGCTCAACCGTTAATCCTGCCTTTCGTACCTCATCAATGAGATCAAAAAGCTGACCGCTCGACATCGGCGCATTGGCTTCTTCTTTAGCATCCCTCGCTCTTTCGCCTGAAAAATAGTTAACGATTGCCAACGCCTCTTCCCGGTCATCTTCTCTCGACATATCGGACCTACCTTTCAAGTAGGAGTTTAGGACCTCCGTCACCCGCGCAGGTGAAACCGGTTTAGTCCCTTTCAAGAGAGCAACGACTCATATTGTATTTAATTATTTACTATGTCAAGACACTCAAAAAAATCCCTCCTCGCCTCCCTTTGAATAAAGGGAGGATACGCCGACGCTACCCTCCTTTTTTCAAAGGAGGGCGAGGGTGAATTAGCTTCAGCTTTTTACTCAATCGAACTAAATCTCGGCACTTCTTTTCCTTCGACTAAAACCATTTCCAAAAACATTTTCTTAGGCCTCACCCAAATTGCATTTTTCCCAAATTCTTCCGAATCATACAACGCACGATAAACAACCATCTCTTCCAGCGTTTCGCTGTGACGCGCAATTCCAATTACTTCATAATAATTTCCTTTATAGTGTTGATATTTTCCAACCCTTACTTCTTCATTCATAAATCTTTATCCCTGATTTCGGTAATACTCCAAAATATCCTTTAAAGTTGTTTCGAGAGGGATTTCGGGTTGCCAACCGGTCGCTTCTTTTAATTTGGAACAATCGCCTCTCAGACTTGGAATATCAATCGGTCTTTCTTTTTCCGGATCATGTTCAAACTTTACCGGAAATTTCGAAAGAGCAATCATCTTCTGTAGTAGCTCTTCAATCGACAACGAAACCCCAGAACAGACATTATAAACTTCACCAACCGTCCCTTTTTCAAGCAATAAGAGATAGGCACGCACAACGTCACGTACATCTGTAAAATCACGAATGGCGGATAAATTACCAATCCCAATTACCGGACGTTGTTGTCCGCGTTCAATGCGCACAATTTGCGTCGCCACTTCCGGAACAAAAAATTGTCCTCTTTGTCCCGGTCCGATATGCGGAAAAGAGCGCGTACGAACAACAAACCGCATATACGTGTCGTTGCTTTCCACCATTTCTTCCACTGCCTTTTTACTTCGAGCGTAAGGAGAAATCGGATTAAGAGCGCCCAAAAGTTCTTCACGTAGAGGATTACCGTCGTTGATACCGTACTCATCACTCGAACCGATCAACAAAGTAACCGGCGGTTTAGAAAGCATCGCCGCGGAAGCCAAAATGTTTTCCGTTCCACGCACGTTTACATCATCAACTTTGTCCGGATCGGAAAAGGACTGCTTCACCGAACTCGCCGCCGCCAAATGAATAATATGTGTCGGCTCTAGGTGCTTAATCAAACTAGCCACTTCCTCGGCTCTTGTAATATTCAACGGGCGCACGGGGATATTAAGGTCGCTAGCGGCCTTTTCATTTAACGCGGTTCCAATTACCTCGACTCCTTTTTTCTTAAGCAAGGCCACCATATAGTGACCGACAAACCCGTCTGCACCAGTTACGAGTATTCTCATGGTTACTTATTTATATCATTAATTTGATCAATAATCATATTTCTAATCGATTAAGTTTTTAGTATGCGGTATGTTGTATGAAGTATGCTGTATACCGGTTTTCAGTATGTTGTATGCGGTATACAGTATGCGGTATGAAAGACCACGAACAAACAGCCAATGGTTTTCTCCTGGTTAATAAACCCAGCGGAATGACCTCACATGACGTGGTGGCAGTCGCCCGCCGAATGCTGGGAATAAAAAAAATCGGCCACGCCGGAACACTGGATCCGATGGCAACGGGGCTGCTTATTTTAGGCGTTGGAAAAGCGACAAAAAAACTGGGAAATATTATTGGCCTGCCAAAAACATACACCGCGGAAATTGCTTTGGGGGCGACTAGCACGACGGATGATGCAGAAGGTACACTGGATACTTTTACCACCCCCACGAAAGTGGGGGTCCAAAACGTGGATTCCCGCATTCGCGGGAATGGTGTGCTATTAGAAATTCCTTCAAATACAAAAATAGAAAGTTGTCTAAAAAAATTTATCGGTGAACAACAACAAACACCGCCGCAGTTTTCAGCGATTAAAATCAATGGCCAACGCGCCTACAAAAAAGCACGCCAAGGCGAAACGGTTGATCTAAAACCGCGCACGATTACAATCTACGACATCAAACTTGTTTCATACCGATATCCGCTGATAACTATTGAAACTTCCGTCAGTTCGGGAACATATATTCGTTCTCTCGCCCGTGATATCGGCCAAGCACTGGGAACGGGAGCATATCTGTCCAAACTTGAACGTACCAGTATCGGAGAATTTAAATTAGCCGATGCAATTAATTTAAAGGAAATAAGCGAAAAAAGTTTATTCCAAATCATGTGAATAAATAAAAAAGACGGCCGTTTCGAACCGTCTTGATCAACGACGCCCTTCTTCCGCGGGCACGGATTCAAACGTGACCACATAGGTCGCTTTCTTGAAGCCAGGATGGATAGCCGACAACCTGGCAAACATAACTAGACCTGCCTTTTCTCTTTCCGCTATCCAGGCCTCGATCCCGGCGTCACCATGCGCGATAACGCAGGCACGATCAATCTCTTTCGGCGGTTGTTTTCCCTTGAACTCAAGCTCAATATTAACCGTATTGGACACGTTTTTCTCCTCCCTGCAAAACAGTGGTGATGGTAGTAAGGAACGACTGTGAATTTTTGCACACACCTTGAACACTGTCAAAATTTTTAATCTTCCACCTGATCCACACAACAGTCGGCTTGACTGAATCTTATGACTCCTTTAAAGTGCCCTCATGCCAAATATTGATTCCGCCAAAAAATACATGCGCGTCAGCGCGAAGAAAAAAGCACAAAACGACGAATGGCGTTCTAAGCTTGCAAACCTGGAAAGAAAATTCCACAAAGCACTGAAAGACAAGAACAAGACCGACGCCGAAAAACTTGTTAAGGAATTGCAAAAAACTCTCGACAAATCCGCGAAGCTTAATGTTGTTCACAAAAACAACGCTGCCCGCAGCAAGTCGCGCTTCGTGAAAGCACTGAACAAGATTAAGTAAATCAAACAACTATTCCGAATCAAGAATCCATCCCCGCAAAAGCGGGGATCTTGATGTTAAAAAATTTCCAATGTCCAATTACCAATTCCCAATGAAATGCATAAATTCCCGAAATCGCGTTGTTTGACATTTGGGAATTTCATTGGAAATTGGATATTGGGAATTGGACATTTAATATATTCTGTTTTTCATAAATACCAGAGTGGATAATTTTTGTCGCTAAACAATCGACTGTAATGCCACACTATCCAGCACGTCATCCGCTTCGGCGCGACCACTATTCAGGGCGTAGAGCGAAACAATCAACTGATCAAACAGACGCCTCAACTTAACGGTCGTGGTTTTTTGCGCGGCCGTAATCAATCCCTCAATCACAAAATCACGCACGCCTACCTGTGTCGCCAGTTGAGAGGACTGCACCCTTTGCCGACGATCCAAAAGATCCCGAATTGCCAACAGCGCGCGTACTTCGCGGATCGCCTGAGATAAAATAAAACGCGGATCTTCCCCTTGCAGACGACTTTGTACAAGATTTTTCATCGCGTTTCTGCCATCGCCGATACTCAACGCCCGCACCACGCTAAACACGTTTATTTCCGTTTTAATGGAAGTAATCGCCAAAACATCTTCCCGCGAAATTTCCCTTCCAGCGGAATACAACAGAAGTTTTTCAGCTTCGTTTTGTAACTGCCACAAATTTGTGCCGCAAGCTTGTATTAGGAGTTGCAAAGCCGCCTCCGCAATTTTTCCACCGCGCTGATGAATTTTTTCCAAAGCAATTTTCCTAATCTCTTGCGGAAGAAGCGGAGCGTATAAATTAAACGCCGTCGCGTGTTTGCGCAAATAGCCCCAGATTTTCAAACGCACGTCCGGTTTCGTTCCTTCCCAAACACACATCTCAATCGAGACCGGCGCGGTCTCAAGAAGATTAAGAATATTGTCCGCTCGATCTCCCGTAAAACGCGCCAGTCCTTCCACCGCCAGTGCGGGCGACGTTCCAAATAAGGTCTGCCCGGCCAGCGCGTTGCTTAACGCTTCTTCGGTAAGTTTTTCATCACGAAGAATGGTGAGTCCGCTTTTTTGTCGCGCCGCTTCGCGCGCCTGCAAATACGCCTCGCGCGAGCGAAAAGTATCTTCACCGGCAAAGACGTAGATGTGCATAGTGAAATTATCTTAACCCAAACAAAACCTTAAGCAATAGAATAACTCAACAACAAAACCCCCGCTCCGCCAGCCGGCGGACGCGGGGATGACTTTTTTATTTAATCTGCAAGAAACGCTATCCTCCCAAATTTGCCGGCGTTGTTCCCGTGCTCAACTCGGCTGGCACCCCCGCACCCGCCGTCCAACGCACCTGCGTGTCTTGATCGACAACACTAATCCAAAGCTGGCCTCTTACAAACGGAATCTCCTTCCCCGATACATCTTTGAAATGCAACGGATCCTGTTTGTCGATAATGCTTTTTGACCAGGTCGCTGAAATCACTTGCCCGTTTTGGTAAATTTCCGCTTTGCCGCTACCTTCGATATCGACATCGTTGTAACCGCCCGGGCCATTCGCCAAACGCTGTTGCGTATAAACAACCGCTAAAACTTTTGGTTCGACTTGTTGATTATTCAAGGAATCGACATGTTTCACGCCACCCCAATAACGTTCATAGGTATTATTGGTAGGATTATAGACATAGCGCGTGCGCATACTTCCCGGCCAACCAATGTCTAAAGTACCACCCGTGCCACGCTGGGAAACCGCCGCGTCATCCGTATGCGGATAAGCCGGCGCGCGATCGGTTGTGTGATAACCGGCTTTTATTAAAGCATCCCAAACATTTGCATAAGAGGTATAACCATTATAAGGCGGTTGATAACGCGAAACACGGAAAAACGCACCGTTCCCCGTTCCCAATGCACTGATGGAGTCGTAAACCTGACTCTCATTTTTTATCATATTCAACGCCCAGTACGATCCGCCCCAGTGCGCGATTACCGCGTCCATTCCTTTCGCTAAAAAGAGATAGTCGTGGCGCGCGCTTCTCACCGAACCGATTTCTTTCGGCTCGTTACATTGAAATACCGCCATCAAACGCGTAACGTTGCTGG
>Ga0172379_10006206_pt1 | contig 16168 bp, 23 predicted proteins | sample GrowelOW334metaG_FD_119756 | JGI IMG/M metagenome (GOLD analysis project Ga0172379, IMG submission 119756) | Groundwater microbial communities from an aquifer near a municipal landfill in Southern Ontario, Canada - Groundwater well OW334 metaG | ecosystem: Environmental > Aquatic > Deep... | reverse complement strand
CACCCCGTAATGCTTAACCGCGCACCTACCCTGCACAGGCTGGGTATTCAGGCTTTCGAACCCGTTCTTATAGAAGGAAAAGCGATTCAGCTGCATCCTTTGACCTGCGCGGCGTTCAACGCCGACTTTGACGGCGACCAGATGGCCGTTCACGTGCCTCTTTCCCTTGAGGCGCAGCTGGAAGCCCGCATGCTCATGCTGGCGACGAACAACATCCTGTCCCCGGCGTCAGGGAAACCGATCGCCGCTCCCTCGCACGACATGGTTTTGGGTATCAACTACCTCACCAAAATCAAGGACAACGAATCCGGCGAAGGCCGCATTTTCGGCGATTCCGAGGAAGTTATATCGGCTTACCATCACGGGCACCTGTCTCTGCACGCCAAGATTAAAGTGCGCGGCATCAACACGCTCATCGAAAAAGGCGTTACGCCAGATAAGATCTACGATGCCAAACAGTGGAAGGATTACACTTCCGTGGGCCGCGTCATATTCAACCGCGCCATGCCCAAGGGCTGGAAGTATGTTAACAGCAATGTCGGCAAGAAAGAGCTTTCCAAGATAGTTGAAACCTGCTACAAGGAGCCCAAGTACGGGCACTTTGAATCAGTGCACCTGCTTGACAGAATCATGCGGCTGGGTTACAACTATGCGACCAAGTCCGGTCTGTCCATCTCCATTGCGGATATGACCATTCCGGAAATTAAAAAGAAATATGTCGCTGAAGCGAAGCGGAAAGTCGCCCAGATCCAGTCTCAGGCCGAGGCCGGTATAATTACCGAGGGCGAACGCTATAACAAAGTCATTGACATCTGGACGCGCGTTACCGACGATGTGGCGGACCGCTTGTTCGAAGAGATGAAAAAGACCGAAGGCTCCCCTTTTAAAGAAGGCGAGCAGCGTTTCAATTCCATTTACATGATGGCCGATTCCGGAGCCCGCGGATCCAGACAGCAGGTCCGCCAGCTGGCCGGCATGCGCGGTCTGATGGCCAAGCCGCAGAAGAAACTGACCGGCGGCGTCGGCGAAATTATCGAATCGCCCATTATCGCCAATTTCCGCGAAGGCCTTACCGTGCTTGAATACTTCATCTCCACGCACGGCGGACGCAAAGGTCTGTCCGACACGGCTCTTAAAACTGCCGAAGCCGGTTACCTTACCCGCCGCCTGGTTGACGTGGGCCACAACGTGGTTGTTACCGAGGAAGACTGCGGAACCATCAACGGTATCGTGGTTAAGCCGCTGTTAAGCGGCGAAGAAGTCATTGAGTCGCTCAAGGACCGCATTATCGGCCGCACTTCTCTTGAAACCGTTACGGTCAAAAACGAGAAGGGCGAGGAAAAAACCCTCATCCGCGAAGGCCAGCTTATTACGCCGGAGATGGCGGACGCTATCGAAGCGGCTGAAATAGAGTCGCTGAGAATCCGCTCGGTGCTGACCTGCGAATCCGAAGTCGGTGTCTGCGCGAAATGCTACGGCCTCAATCTTGCGAACTGGCAGCCGGTCAATATGGGCGAAGCTGTGGGCATCATCGCGGCCCAGTCCATCGGCGAACCCGGAACCCAGCTGACGCTGAGAACTTTCCACATCGGCGGTACGGCGTCGCGCGTTCTGAGCCGGTCCAAAGCCGAAGCGGAAGTCGAAGGTAAAATAAAATTCCGCGATATCCGCGAATTAAACGACAGGTTCGGCAAACGCATCTGCGTGTCGCGCAACGGTTTCATAGAACTGACCGGGGCGAACGGGCATATGAAGGAATACAAAGTTCCTTACGGCGCGGCTCTGCACGTTAAAAACGGCGATACCATGAAAGTGGGCACCGTTATGGCGGAATGGGATCCGCACTCACTGCCGATCATATCCGAAATTGACGGTCTCATCGAATTGCGGGACGTTACCGAAGGTATCACCCTGCACGAAGAGCGCAACCGCGTAACTGGCCTTATCGAAAGGCGCATCGTCGGAAGCCGAGAAAGCAAAAAGAATCCCGTCATCACCATTAAGGGGAAAGAGAACAAGCTCAACTATCCTCTTCCCGTTGACACGATTCTGCTGACCGAATCCGGCGAAGAAGTGCGCTGCGGCGACATTCTCGCCAAAATTCCGCAGGAAGTGGGCGGCACGAAGGACATCACCGGCGGTCTGCCCCGCATCGCGGAACTGTTTGAAGCGCGCAAACCGCGCAACCCGGCCATTATTTCCGAAATTGAAGGCACGGTAAGCCTTGAAACGTCACCCAAGGGACTGATCGAGGTTTCCGTCCGCAACGACGAGACCGGCCAGGTCAAACAATACAGTATTCCCCACGGAAAACCCATTGTGGTTTACGAGGGCGACCATGTCGGAGTGGGCGAAGCGCTGACGGACGGCGCAGTCAACCCGCACGACATGCTGCATGTCAAGGGTATCAAAGACGTGCAGGAATTCCTTTTGAACGCCATTCAGGAAGTTTACAGACTGCAGGGCGTTACAATAAATGACAGACACATTGAAGTCATCGTGCGCCAGATGCTGGGTAACGTCCGCATCTTGGACGCTGGCGATACTTCATTCCTGAAAGGCGAGATCGTGAGCAAAGCCTCCGCTCTTGCCGAGAACAGGAAAATGAAAAAAGCCGGCAAAAAAGAGGCGCAGGCCGTGCCTATCCTTTTGGGCATAAGCAAGGCGTCTTTAGCGTCGGATTCGTTTATGTCGGCCGCCAGCTTCCAGGAAACCACAAAGGTTTTGACGGATGCGGCAATAATGGGACAGGTGGACCCCCTCAAGGGTCTGAAGGAAAACGTAATAGTCGGACATCTGATTCCAGCGGGAACAGGAATTGCCGCGCGGAAATTTTATGTCGGCGATTCCGAAGAATAATAACAAGGAGCGGTAAGTTGCTATGCCTACAATCAACCAGTTGATCAGAAACGGAAGAAGCAAGCAAAGTCAGAGAACAAAGGCGCCCGCGCTCGTATCCTGCCCGCAGAGAAGGGGAGTGTGCACGAGAGTGTGGACCGTAACTCCCAAAAAGCCGAATTCGGCCCTGCGGAAAGTTGCGCGCGTCAAACTGACTTCGAAGTTTGAAGTCACAGCCTATATCCCCGGCGTCGGCCATAACCTGCAGGAGCACTCGATAGTGCTTGTCAGGGGCGGACGCGTTAAAGATTTGCCGGGTGTGAGATACCATATTATCCGCGGCGCTTTAGACGCGGCAGGTGTCGAGAACAGAAAACAGGGTCGGTCGCTTTACGGTGTAAAGAGACCCAAGCCGTCAAAATAAGCACATATTGAGGAAATGACATGCCGAGAAAAGGTCTAAAACCCAGAGAAAGAAGAGAAATGCCCGTGCCGGATTCCAAATGCAATTCGGTGCTGGTTGCGCGGTTTATCAACAAAATCAACCATCGCGGACAGAAAAACACGGCGGAGCGGATATTTTACGACGCGCTCGTGATAATAAAAGAGAAAACCGGCGCTGAGCCGATTGAAACTTTCAACAAGGCGATCGAGAACGTCCGCCCGCTGGTGGAAGTGAAACCCCGCAGAGTCGGCGGAGCGACGTATCAGGTGCCCATCGAAGTGAAACCTGTGCGCAGCACGTCCGTGGCGATGCGGTGGATTCTCACCGCGGCGCGTAGCCGCAAAGGCCGGCCCATGGCGGAAAAGCTCGCTGAAGAGCTTTTGCTGGGCGCCAAAAAGGAAGGAACTGCTTTCAAAAAACGTGAGGACACTCACAAAATGGCCGAAGCGAACCGCGCTTTTGCTCATTACCGCTGGTAATCTAACGATAACGGGAACATTAGCGTATGCCTAGAGAATACCCATTGAACAAAATACGGAACATCGGAATCATCGCGCACATTGACGCCGGCAAGACAACAACGACTGAGCGTATACTTTTCTACACAGGCCGCATTCACAAGATCGGCGAAGTGCACGACGGCGCCACAACCACAGACTGGATGGAGCAGGAGCGCGAGCGCGGCATCACTATCACCGCCGCCGCCACCTACTGCACCTGGCAGGACTGTCAGGTGAATATTATCGACACTCCGGGACACGTGGATTTTACCGCCGAAGTGGAGCGCAGTCTTCGCGTGCTTGACGGCGCTGTCGTCGTTTTCGACGGCGTGCAGGGTGTGGAACCGCAGTCCGAAACGGTATGGCGCCAGGCCGACAAATATAATGTTCCCCGTGTGGCTTATATCAATAAGCTTGACCGCCTGGGCGCTGATTTCCAGCGCTCGGTGTCGTCCATCCGCGAAAAACTGGGCGGCAACGCCTGCCCTATCCAGATACCGATAGGCGCGGAAGAAAACCTCAAGGGCCTTGTTGACTTGGTCCAGATGAAAGCCTATATCTGGGAAAGCGACGAAACGGGCGCGAAATTCAACATCGTAGACATCCCCGAGGATTACAAAGAAGCGGCCGAAGAGGCGCACGCTTTCATGATCGAGAAAATCGCCGATTATGACGAAAGCATTATGGAGCGTTATCTGGGCGGCGAAACCGTTTTCACCGTGGAAGAGATACGCAAGGCGATCCGCACCGGCGTGCTGGGCGGAAAATTCTTCCCGGTAATCTGCGGTTCCTCCTACAAAAACAAGGGCGTGCAGTGCCTGCTTGACAGCGTGTGCTACTATCTGCCTTCTCCGATAGAAAGACCCGCCGTTAAGGGAACCAACCCCTTAAACGATGATCCCGTCGAGCGCACCGCCGATGACAAGGCGCCGTTCAGCGCGCTGCTGTTTAAAATTCAGACCGACCCTTACGTCGGAAAACTTACTTTCCTCCGCGTTTATTCCGGCACGCTGGCCGCCGGCGACACCGTGATGTTCGCGCGCAACCGCGCCACCGAACGCATCGGCCGCTTGCTGCGCATGCACGCCGACAAGCGTGAGGAAATAAAGGAAATTTACGCGGGCGACATCGCCGCCACCGTGGCTCTTAAAAACGCCAAAGTCGGCGAAACGATGTGCGATCCGAAACAGCCCGTACTGCTTGAGACGATCACGTTCCCCGAACCGGTCATCTCCATCGCCATCGAGCCGAAATCGAAGGAAGACGAAGAGAGAATGTCCATCGCGCTGGGCCGCCTGGCCGAAGAAGACCAGACTTTCCGCGTCAGAACCGACGAGGAAACCGCGCAGACCATTATCTCCGGCATGGGCGAACTGCATCTTGATATTATCGTCGACCGCATGCGCCGCGAATTTAAAGTGCAGGCGAATATCGGCAAGCCGCAGGTCGCGTACCGTGAAACCATCCGCAAAATCGCGGAGCAGGAAGGAAAATTCATTCGCCAGTCCGGCGGACGCGGTCAGTATGGACACGTGTTTATCCGTGTCGAACCGCTCCCGATAGGCAAGGGCCTGGAGTTTGTGGACGAAATTAAGCAGGGCAGAATTCCCAAAGAATTCATTCCTGCCGTCGAGAAAGGCGTCCTCGAGGCGTGCGACAGCGGCGCTTTGGCCGGCTATCCGCTCGTTGACGTGCGCATAGCTCTGTTCGACGGTTCGTTCCATGACGTGGACTCTTCCGAAATCGCGTTTAAGATCGCCGGCGCCATGGCGCTTCGCGCGGCCTGCAAAAACGCGCATCCGGTCATCTTAGAGCCTATCATGAAATTCGAGGTCGTCACCCCTGAAGAAAACATGGGCGATATCATCGGCGACCTTAACTCGCGCCGCGGTAAAATAGGCGAAATGGGCAGTCGCGGAAACGTAAGATTCATTCGCGGCACCGTTCCCATGTCCGAAATGTTCGGCTACGCGACAACCGTGCGTTCCCTGTCCCAGGGTCGCGCCTCCTTCAACCTGGAGCCCAGCCACTACGAAGAAGTGCCGGGCAATATCTCGAAAGTTATCGTCGAGAAACGGGTTGAGTCAGATAAGGTTGCAAAAAGCTGATTTCGCGAATAAACAGTTTTCGCGGAATTAGTTTGCTATAATATTGTAAATAGCGCGGGCGGGGTTTAAATCCCGCCCGCGTAAAAAGAAGGACCGGACCACGCGTCCGGTGAACGGCAGATATTGCATTAAGCGTTTGCAGCTTGTGCATATTGAACCCTGAGGGGCGGTGTTGCCCGTATAAGGCAAATACCGGCTCTGCGCAGGGGGAAATAACCCGCTTTCCCGCAAAAGTGGGTCCTCCCTAAAAGGAGGCCGTTTGTCCGGGAGATATTACCGAATTGATGTGAATTTTTCGGCTAATCTTCTGGGATGGACGAGACTGCGCCGGAACACAGCATAGCTGTTTTCTGGCGTTGCGCGGGAGACAGCCGTGCGGTTTCTTGGGCCGAACTGAACACATGCGAAGCACTGCGTGGAGACAGTAAACCGGCGAAACTGACACGGCGGGGCGCTGTCTGTCTTATTAAAGCGTGTTCCATAATGTGCCGGAATATGCTAGAATTTCTAATAAGATATCTGTCGCAACGAAAAAAGGAACCAAGGTATGACAGAAGAAAATAAAAAAAGTGGAAATATCCTTGAAGGACAAGAGCGCATCCGCATTAAACTGCGCTCCTACGACCACAGGATGCTCGACCAGTCAGTGGGGCGTATCGTTGATACCGCCCGCCGGACAGGCGCGATCGTGGCCGGCCCGGTGCTTCTTCCGACCAAAATCCGGAAATACACCGTTCTCAGCTCTCCTCACGTAGACAAGAAATCCCGTGAGCAGTTTGAAATGCGCATACATAAGCGGCTTATTGACCTTAAGAGCCCGACCTCCAAAACGGTTGACGAACTCATGAAGCTCGATCTTCCCGCTGGCGTGGATGTAGCCATAAAGATGTAATTCGAGGATAACTATGGCAGACGAAAAGATTGAAACAGCGGCAACAGCCGCGATAAAAGAAGCGCCCGCCACATTGCGGGCCATGCTCGGCGAGAAAGTCGGGATGACACAGGTTTTTGACGAAAGCGGACAGGTGCACGGCGTATCCGTAGTAAAGGTAAGCCCCTGCAAAGTGACCAATATCCGCACCAAAGAACGCGACGGCTATACGGCAGTTTGCCTGGGCTACGGAGATAAATCCTCCGAAAAGCTCTGCAAACCGTTAGCCGGGCAGTTTAAAAAAGCGAATCTCACGCCGGCCAAACACCAGCGCGAATTCCGCATCGGCAGCGTTGACGGATTTGAAATAGGGCAGACGGTTTCTCCCGCAGCGAGATTCAAAGCGGGCGATTTCGTGGATGTCCAGGGCGTGACCAAAGGCAAAGGCTTCGGCGGCGGTATGAAACGCCACGGCTTCCACGGTCTTCCCGCTTCCCACGGCGCGTCCGACAAAGAGCGTTCCCCCGGATCGCTGGCTTGCCAGCGTTCGCTGGGCCGCGTTATACCCGGACAGAGAATGGCCGGCCACACCGGTCAAATTACTGTAACGGTGTCAAAGGTGAAAGTGATCAAGGTGGATTCCGAGACTGGATGTATCTATATCAACGGATCCGTGCCCGGTGCCAACGGCACTGTGGTGAACGTTCTTGAAACCTCGAAACCTCGTAAATCGGCTGTTAAATAACTTTTAAGGAAACAGAACAATGGAAACAGCAGTTTTAAACACAAAGGGTGAAAAGGTGGGAAAGTGCGAAATGCCTGAAAAGGTTTTCGGAGTCACCCCCGATAAGCACTTTCTTTATGAAGCGATAACGTCATACCTCGCCAACCAGCGTGTGGGCACAGCCTGCGCAAAAACCCGCGCTGAAGTCAGCGGCGGCGGCAAGAAGCCTTGGAAGCAGAAAGGCACCGGCCGCGCCAGACAGGGCTCTATCCGCTCTCCTTTATGGACAGGCGGCGGCGTAGTCTTCGGACCCCGCCCGCATTCGTTCCGCAAGGAAATGTCCCAGACCAAACGCCATCGCGCTTTGGCTCAGGCCTTAAGCGGGAAAATGGCTGATGGTGTGATAACGGTAGTTGACAAGCTTGCGCTGTCTGAAGCGAAGACCGCCCAGCTTGCCGCTATCCTCAAAACGCTTTCGGCCGGCAAAAAGCCGATGCTTGTTACCGGTGGAGAAGACCAGAACGTCATCATCGCGGGACGCAACATTTCGGGACTCCGGCATCTCCGGCCCGAAAATCTTAACGCCTATGAAGTGCTTAACAGCAGCCGCATCGTCATCACCACGGACGCGCTGTCTAAAGTTAGCACCATGTGGGACGGAAAAGGGGAATAACAATGGCAAGAGATATTTTTAACGTCCTTGTAAGACCGCTTCTCACCGAGAAAAGCCTTACCCTCAAAGAAAAGCAGAACAAATACAGCTTTGAGGTCGCCAAGAACGCCAACAAGATTGAAATCCGCCGCGCAGTTGAAACATTGTTCAAAGTGACGGTAACCGGAGTTACGACAGTCAGCGTTAAAGGCAAATACCACCGCGTGGGCCGCTATGAAGGCAAACGTCCGGATTGGAAAAAAGCGATCGTGACACTCAAGACTGGCCAGAAAATCGACGTCACGGACGCCGGCTAGAGGAGAAAATTCATATGCCCAAGTTGTATAAACCGTATACACCGTCCAGAAGATTTATTTCCGTAGCGGACTTCTCTGAAATAACGCGGACAACCCCGGAAAAAAGCCTTACCAAAGGCCTTAGAAAATCCGGCGGCCGCAACAACACCGGAATGGTTATGGTCCGCCACATCGGCGGAGGCCATAAACAGGCTTACCGGAAAATCGATTTCAGAAGGGACAAATTCGGAGTGCCGGCGAAGGTCGTGTCAGTGGAATACGATCCGAACCGCAGTTCCCGTATTTGCCTGCTGCATTACGCAGACGGGGAAAAGAGATATATTCTTCACCCCATCGGTGTTAAAGTGGGAGACACGCTGATGAGCGGGACGACGTCCGACATCAGGCCCGGCAATGCGCTTCCTCTTAAGAACATCCCGGAAGGTACCTTTATTCACGCGTTAGAACTCTCGGTAGGCAAAGGCGCGCAGATGGTCCGGTCGGCTGGCTCACAAGCCCAGCTGCTGGCGCGGGAAGGCAAGTACGCGCACATCCGCATGCCATCGGGCGAAATCAGGCTGCTGCCCGTGGATTGCATGGCTACCGTAGGCCAGGTCGGAAACGTGGAGCACAATACCATTGTGATCGGCAACGCCGGTCGCAAACGCCATCGCGGTATCAAACCGACAGTGCGCGGCGCGGCTATGAACGCTGTTGACCACCCGCTGGGCGGCGGACGCGGACATTCCAAGGGCGGAAACATTCCGCGCTCTCCTTGGAACCAGAAGTCAAACGGCTTGAAAACACGCCCCGCTAAAGTTTGGGACTGGATGATAGTCGAAGACAGACGCAAGTCCAAACAGCGTGATTAATCGAGAGGATTGAAAAATGGGAAGATCTACTAAAAAAGGTCCGTACATAGACGCCAACCTGCAGGAAAAGGTCCGCGAGATGAACGAAGCCAGTTCCAAGCGCCCGATTAAGACATGGGCGCGGGCCTGCACGATAAGCCCGGAATTTGTGGGCAACACGTTCATGGTGCACAATGGTCAGAAGTTCCTTCCGGTCTATGTGACAGAAAGGATGGTAGGGCACAAAATTGGCGAGTTCGCTTTCACCCGCACGTTCAAGGGTCATGGCGATTCTCATACCAAGAAATCTGCGTCCCTCACCTAATACGGTTTAAAAGGATAGAATTATGGAAGCTGTGTCAAAAGCCAAATTTCAGAGATACGGTAGGCGCAAAGTAGGCCAGATCGCCGACCAGATTCGCGGAAAAAGCGTCCACGTAGCGGAACAGCTTGTGGAAATGGCGCCCCGGCGCGCATCGGAAATGGTCCGCAAGGCTATCCATGCCGCTGCGGCGAACCTGTCCGTGAAGCTGGGCAAGCCGCTTAATCCGGACGCTATGTGGGTTAAGACTATTTACTCCGACTCGGGTCCGATGAAACACCTTAAACGGGTTCAGCCCGGTCCCCAGGGACGAGCCATGCCTTATAAGAGGAAAGTATGCCATCTTACGGTCGTGGTGTCTGACTCGAAAAAGGAGGAAGGGAAATAATCCCGAACAACTATGGGTCATAAAATACATCCTAGATCAATGCGGCTGGGCTATATTCAGGACTGGCAGAGCAGGTGGTTTTCTCCCAAGAATATGCCCAAGCTGTTAAACGAGGACTTTGAAATCCGCAATATGGTGAAGATCCGCTATCCGCTTGCCGCGATAAGCTGGGTCGGCATCGAGAGAGCGGGTTCGTTCCTCAGAGTGAATATCCACACTGCGCGTCCCGGTGTCGTTATCGGGAAAAAAGGATCCGATATTGAAACCCTGCGCAAGAGCATCCAGCAGCTGACGGGCAACCGGACTTCGGTCAACGTAATGGAGATCAAGAACCCGGAAACAGACTCGCAGCTGGTTGCAGAAGCCGTCGCCATGCAGATTGAGCGCCGCGCTCATTACGGCAGCGTGATTAAACGCGCCATTGACCGTGCCATGTCGGCTAAAGCCCTTGGCATCAAAATAATGGTGGCGGGCCGTCTGGGCGGTGGAGAAATAGCGCGCACGGAATGGAAACGCGAAGGCCGCGTGCCGTTGCATACGCTCTGCGCCGATATTGACTACGGTTTCACCGAAGCCGATACCATCAGCGGAAAAATCGGAGTCAAGGTTTGGATTTACAAGAAAGATCATTTCGCCAAATCGCCCAAGGAAATTCTTGCCGAAATGCGCAAGAGCGGCGGTTTCGACGACGGAACTGTTGCCGTTCCCGCCGAAGGCGAGCAAAAAACTGTGAAGGAGGCGTCTAACCATGCTGATGCCTAAGAGAATGAAATACCGCAAGCCGCACAGCGCGCCCAAAAACAGAGGCAACGCCAGCCGCGGCACGACGGTGGCTTTCGGCGAATACGGAATGAAAGCGCTTGAGCCGCATTGGCTTTCCTCCCGCCAGATAGAGTCCGCCCGTATCACTTTGTCCAAGTTTATCAAGAAGAAAGGCAAACTCTGGATAAGAATATTCCCCGACAAGGCGATAACCAAGCATGCCGCGGGAACCCGCATGGGAAAAGGGAAAGGCGCTCCGGAGAGCTGGGTTGCGGTGGTTAAACCGGGCCGTGTTCTTTATGAAATCGAGGGTTTGACCCTTGACGAAGCGAAAGAAGCCGTAAGACAGGCGTCGGCAAAACTGCCGATCCGCACCAAGCTTGTGACACGGCGATAAGGGAAATACTATGAAAGTTAAAGAAATAGAAGCTTTGCGCAATCAGACCGCAGAAGAATTAAAGGCCGAGCTACGCCAGACAAGGGAAAAGCAGTTTTCTCTTTCGTTTAAGCATACCACCACGCCTTTGACAAATCCGCTTGAACTGAGGCAGATCCGCCGCAGAATAGCGTTAATAAATACCTTAATCAGCGAAAAGGAAATTGGGGAGTAAATGATGAGTGAAGAAACACGACCCAGCAGAAAAACCTTTCAGGGTGTAGTCGTTTCCGACAAAATGGACAAAACCCGTGTTATCCGCATTGAGCGGCAGTACAAGCATCCGAAATACAGCAAAGTTATTCGCGTTTCGGACCGCTATTATGCGCATGACGAAGGCAATACCAGCAAGCTCGGAGACTTGGTGGAAATTATGAGCACCCGCCCGCTTTCTAAACTTAAGCGGTGGCGTGTAACGCGCGTTATCACAGCCTTCACGGTGTAATGATTGCGGCGTTGAAAAACAGTTCGGAGAAACAGAGTTATGATTCAGCTCAGAACAATAGTAGACGTGGCGGATAACTCGGGCGCCAGAAAATTGCAGTGTTTCAAGGTGAAAGGCGGCAGCCACCGCAAGTTCGCCAGGCTGGGAGACATTGTGGTTTGCTCGGTGCGCGACGCCATACCGACCTCTCCTTTGAAGAAAGGCGAAGTTGTGAAAGCGGTGGTGGTCCGGATGAGAAAGGAAACCCGCCGCTCCGACGGTTCTTATATCCGCTTCGATGATAACGCGGTGTGCGTCATTAACGAAACCATGGAACCCAAAGGGACCCGTGTATTCGGGCCGATAGCGCGCGAGTTGCGCGAGAAAAACTTTCTCAAAATAATCTCGCTCGCCCCCGAAGTGGTTTAACGAGGACACGGACAATGAATATAAAGAAGAAAGATACCGTTCTTATTCTGACCGGCAAAGACGCCGGCGAAACGGGCGAGATTCGCAAGATCCTCCCCGAGAAAAGCCGCGTTATGGTGACGGGCCGGAACATGATAACCAAACATGCCAAGCCCTCCCAGGGAAAACCGGGCGGCATCCAGAAGCAGGAAGGCACCATTCACATATCCAATGTCGAGCTGGTTTGCCCGAAATGCAAAAAGGCCTGCCGGCCGAAATCAGGTCGTCTTGAGTCAGGCGAAAAGATCCGGATTTGCCGCAAATGCGGAGAGACTATTCTCTAATCCGAAGTTTCCGCCGGTTTGAAGATAAAGCTAAGTTATTTAAGGAAAAAACGAGATGGCAAAAAAGAAAGAAACACAAGGTACGGAACAACAGCCCGTGCCGAAAGATTATCAGCCTCGGCTGAAAGTAATATACAGGGAGAAGATCCTGCCCGTTCTTTTAAAGGATTTGAATACCACCTCCCCCATGGCGGTTCCGAAGTTGCAGAAGGTTGTTATCAATATGGGCCTTTCCGAGGCCAAGGACAACATCCAGGTTTTGGACCAAGCGAGAGAGGATTTGGCGAAAATCACCGGCCAGATGCCTCAGATTCGCCGCGCTAAAAAGTCCATATCCAACTTCAAGCTGCGCGAAGGCATGCCTATAGCGGTGCGCGTTACTCTCCGCGGCGACAAGATGTACGAGTTCGTTGACCGTTTCATCGCGGTCGCCTGTCCCCGAATCAGGGACTTCCAGGGGTTTTCGCCTGATTGTTTCGACGGTCGCGGCAATTACAACCTGGGTATGAGGGAACACCACATTTTTCCGGAAGTAGATGTGGAAAAATCCCCTCGTGCGTGGGGCATGAACATCACGTTCGTGACCTCCGCCGCAAATGACGGGACCGGCCGCATGCTGCTCGAGCATATCGGCATCCCGTTCAAGAAGAAATAAGGAGAGAAGTCAAATGGCCACATACGCTTGGATGGCAAAAATGCGCAAGCCGCAGAAATATGCTGTGAGATACCGCAACCGCTGTCAGATTTGCGGTCGTCCCAGAGGATATTACCGGGACTTCGGTCTCTGCCGTATATGTCTACGGAAAATGGCTCACGAGGGATTAATCCCCGGAGTCCGGAAATCTAGCTGGTAAGAGGGGAATATGGATCCAATAGCAAATCTTCTTACACAAATAAGAAACGCCGCGATGAAAAGAAAGGAGCGGATTGACACTCCTTTGTCTAAGGTGAAAACCGAAGTGGCCCGCGTCCTCAAAGAGGAAGGCTACATCGCGAATTACAAGGAAGTTACCGTTGAAGGCGCTTCCCGGCCCGTACTCAGAGTGTTCCTCAAGTACTCGGACGGAAACACATGCGTCATCAGCGGACTTAAAAGAATTTCCCGACCGGGTTGCAGAATTTACCGGTCATATCTTGAAATCCCGAGGGTCCGCGGACCGTTCGGAATTTCGATATTATCCACATCCAAAGGCGTGATGTCCGACGCCGACGCGAAGAGCAACAAAGTCGGCGGCGAAGTGCTCTGCCAGGTGTGGTAAGACAGGATTAACGGGTATAAAATTATGAGCAGAGTAGGCAAAAAACCCATCACGATACCTGCCAAGGTAAAAGTGACAGTGAACGGCTCCGAGGTTAAGGCCGAAGGGCCGCTCGGCAAGCTGGAATTTACGCTGCCGAAAACGATCAGCGCCACAATAGACGGGAACCAGCTCCTTGTTACAAAGGACGAGGCAGTCTACGGAAACGGCGCACTCTTCGGCACTGCGCGGGCCAGAATCAACAATCTGGTACACGGCGTTTTGTCGGGATTTGAGAAAGTCCTGATAGTCAACGGACTCGGCTATCGCGCCCAGGTGCAGGGGCAAAAGCTCAATCTTGAGCTTGGCTTCTCCCATCCCGTGCTGCTGGACATTCCGGCTGGCGTGAGCGTGGAATACGACGCGAAGAATAACAAGCTTATTGTCAAAGGCGCCGATAAGGCGCTGGTCGGCAATTTCGCGGCTTCCGTCCGTAGGTTCCGTTTGCCCGAACCCTATAAGGGAACCGGCATCCGCTACGAAGACGAACATGTTGCCCGCAAGGCCGGAAAAGCGGCCGCGACAGGCAAGAAGTAACGCGGAGGCGACCAAATGACGACAAAATTAGAAAGATATTATTACAGAAAGCAACGCGTGCGTGATCATATCACGCACTGCAATACCGTGCGGCCGAGACTCAGCGTTTACCGCAGCCTCCGCTATATTTACGCCCAGGTTATCGACGATAACACCGGCAAGACTCTGGCTTCCGCCTCCACTCTTTCCAAAGAGCTTAACGGCAAGCTTGAGAGTTCTAACAAAAGCATAGCGGCAGCCGCGGCGCTTGGCGAGCTTATCGCCAAAAAAGCGCTGGAAGCCGGCATTAAAGAAGTTTGTTTTGACCGCGGTGGACGCGTTTATCACGGCAGAATCAAAGCCGTGGCGGACGGCGCGCGCAAAGCCGGTCTTAAGATATAAGGAGCCATTTAACATGTCTGAAAAGGCGCTTAACAGAAACGAAACAAAACCCAAAACGGGTCAGACCGGCGACAACCTGAAGAAACAGCAGGTCACGTCCGTTGACGAGCCCGTTGAGAAAACCACGGTAGTCAACCTCTCCCGCACTTCCAAAGTCGTGAAGGGCGGAAAGCGGTTTTCTTTCCGCGCGCTGGTAGTCGTGGGCCACGGCAACGGCGAAGTCGGCGTGTCGATCGGCAAAGCGAACCAGGTGCAGCTCGCCATCCAGAAGGCTTCGACTCACGCCAAACGGAACATGATCAAGTTCCCGCTCAAAGAGGACACCATTCCTCATGAGGTGATCGGCCATTTCGGAGCCGGCAAGGTGTGGATGAAACCCGCCGCTCCCGGAACCGGCGTTATTGCCGGCGCGGGCGTGCGCGCGGTGCTTGAGGCCGCCGGAGTGAAGGATATTCTGGCCAAGAGCCTTGGCAGCTCCAACGCTTTCAACATGGTTTACGCCACTCTTGAAGCGCTTAAGCAACTGAAAACCCGTGAAATGGTTAACGCCGTCCGCGGCAAAGGCGCGTAAAAGCATTTAGCAGAAAAAGAGGCAGAAAATGACAGGACTTAATACACTTTCACCGAAGAAAGGCTCTACCCATCGCAAAAAACGGGTAGGGACCGGCAGAGGTTCAGGCCACGGGGAAACAAGCACCCGCGGCAAAAACGGACAGACCTGCCGTTCAGGCAACAACCGCAAGGAATCCAAAGAAGGCGGTCAGATGCCGCTTTTCCGCAGAATCCCGAAAAGCGGTTTTTCCAACGTCGCGTTTGCGCAGACCACCGAATGGGTGAACCTTTCGACTATCGACAAACGGTTTGCGGCTAACTCGGAAGTTACGCCCGACGCTCTTTTGAAAAAGGGCATAGTGAGCTGTGCCTGCCGCGTTAAAATTCTCGGCAATGGCGACATCGCTCACCCGGTAAAAATACAGGCCCACGGTTTTTCAAAATCCGCCAAGGAAAAAATTGAAAAAGCCGGCGGAACCGTTACCGTAATCGAAACAAAAAATTGAGGCGTTAAAACATGCAGTCAGGATTGGCAAACTTGTTCCGTATACCGGAACTGAAGAAGCGCCTGCTGTTCGTGCTTATCGCGCTGGCGATTTACCGGGTGGGGGCTACAATCCCCATTCCGGGAATCAACAGCGACGCGCTTCGCGCTCTGTTTGACGCGAACCGAAACAACCTGCTGGGCTTTCTGGATATTTTTTCCGGAGGCGCGCTGGGCCGGTTTTCAATTTTCTCGATGGGAGTGATGCCGTACATCAACGCTTCCATCATCATGAGCCTTTTGCAGGGCGCACATGTTATCCCTTATTTGGACAGGCTCTCCAAGGAAGGCGAACTGGGCCGGCGCAAGATTAACCAGATAACCCGCACGTTCACGCTGGTGCTGGCGGCTTTCCAGAGTTTCGGCCTCACCATGGCGATAGCGCATATGCCAACTCCGGGCAGTGTGCCGATCGTGATTGATCCGTCCAAGCTGTTTTTCGTTACCACCGTTCTTACGCTCGTAACCGGCACCATGTTCATCATGT
>Ga0172379_10006205_pt1 | contig 16168 bp, 13 predicted proteins | sample GrowelOW334metaG_FD_119756 | JGI IMG/M metagenome (GOLD analysis project Ga0172379, IMG submission 119756) | Groundwater microbial communities from an aquifer near a municipal landfill in Southern Ontario, Canada - Groundwater well OW334 metaG | ecosystem: Environmental > Aquatic > Deep... | reverse complement strand
GCCGTGCCCCAAACCTTTTTGACCCGCGTTTCATATTTTTGGCGTGTTAGTGTATCGGCAATAACAAACTGGACCAGTGCCGGGGACTCCAAACCCTGGATGCCCTTAAATCTCAACTTAACATGGTGTTGCAGGTAGGGAAAGGCGCTGGTCACGTCTGCCATACCCACGTACTTGCCTAGAACGTCACTATAAACTTCCACTGCGCCTACTGAACTTATAGGCTTAACAGTTAAACGCTTCTGACCCGCCATAGTTAGGCCCTGGATGTCCCAGGTAAAAGCGACTGTAATTTCCTGCCCATCAGCTAAAACGTTTTGCGGTAAGGTAAAGTCAAAATAGTGCACATCGGAAGTTTCGGTCAAAGCATACGCGCGGGAACACAAGCTAAGTGACACAACCACAACAACGCAAGACACCACAATCCGCATACTTGGAATCTATACTTGGACAGGTTAACCATCAAGATCTTGACTTCTAGTTAAACTAGAAGTTCCCTCCGCTACCGACTATCTAATATGCAGGTAGTAACTTATAACGCCGTCGCCGTGATTAATGGCCGCGTAGTTTAACCCAACCCCATAACAATTTTGCACGCTTCGTACATAAACACCGTCCGCCGGCGCGGTAATTCGTATATTATCGTCCACCATATCAATGCCTGTGTGTTGCCCGCCGGAATACCGCCACGACCACGGAGTTTTACCAAACCGCTGAGTAATTTCCGGACTAGCCATGGGCCAATCCCACTTACCGCTACCAATCTTCATGCTGCCGTTGGAATAGTGATAAACCATAAGCGTTTTGGGTTTTAAGTAACTCTCGGCATTCACCAAGCCCCCGTTTTTGCGCACCTCAAAGTGCAAATGTGACCCTGTAGAACAATACGGCGAGCCGGAGTTACCCATGTAAGCTATCAGGTCTCCCTTTTTGACCTTTTCGCCGTTGGTAAAGTTGATACCGGCCACAATCCCCTGAATCGCATCCAATTCCGCCTTAGCCTGAGCTAGCAATTTTTGGTAGGTGGCTTCGTTATTTTGGGTATCTTCTAACAGTTTCTTCTTCTCCACCTTTTTGGTGTCCAACTGGGCACTGTAAGTTTCTAAATTGCGCTTTTCAGCCTCTATTTGCTTTTTTAATGCCTCAATTTGCTCCTTTTTGTCACCCAGCAGCCCTTTTTGCTTGTCGTACACACCCCGGGTCTCCCGCATTTGGTCCAGCAGCTTCTTATCCTCCACCGACATGGTCCGCAAGTACTCCAGCTTTTGCACCATACTACTTAGACTGTCGGAACCAAAAATCACATACAGCGGGGAAGTCTCTACGCTTTCATACCTGGCTCTAGACCGCTTGGCCAAAATTTCGTTCTGAAAGTCGATGGTACTCGACATCTTTACAATCCGCTCACCCAGGTCGTCCATGTCCTCTTCCAACTTCTTAATCTGGGTGTTCCGTCGGACAATTTCTGTGTTCGACTGCTGAATCCGCAGCTCCGTAAGGTCGATCTGCGCATCCAGGTAGCCTATTTCTTTACTTAACGATTGCTCTACCCCGGCAAGGTTTTTTAGCTTCTGCTCCAGTTCCGCAATCTTATCCTTTAGGGCATCTGCTGCTGTATCCTCCTGAGCAAACCCGGGCATAGCTACACCTAGGGCAACAGAAACTATAAACAGCGTGAGGATCAAAAGTCGTTTAGGCATACCTTAGTAGTTTAAGTATTTCTTTACCGCGGAGGTGCTTGACACGTAGCCCAGCAGCACGCCGCACAGAGTTAAAAGCACAATCAACCCAAGTGCAAACACCCACGCCGGAAGTGCCAACCCGGCCATCAAAATAAAGTCACTAATGCCAAGAGAACTAAGAGCACCGGAAAGTAGCAGCCCAACAATCACCAGGGCGTAAACTAACCCTGCTATAAAGGCCGCCACCCCACCGTACAGGACTCCTTGGTAAATTAGGGGCTTTTTGACAAACTCATCCGTAGCACCCACCAACTTTAGAATTTCGTATTCTATACCCCGTAGGGAAATTGCCGTTCTTACCGTGGACACCACTATGGAAAATGACACAAACACCAAAATGGCCAGAACTAACCCAACGCCAATACTTAAGATCGTGCGCCAAAAGCTAAATCGGTCAATAATGTCCTTAAAGAACTTAACGCCTTCCACCCCCTCTAACTTAGCGTATTCGTCCGACAAAGTGCTTAACATGGCCACATTTTTTGCTTTAACCTCCAAACTTGCCGGCAAAACGCTGGCGGTAACTGACTCTAGGAGTAGAGGCTCGTTCTTGTTTAGCTCCTTAAAGAGACTAAAGGCCGCCTCCTTGGACACGTAGTTTACAGTGTAAACGCGCTTGTCTTGCTCCATTGTTGACTTGAGTACTAAGATCTGGGACTCGGCGTAATCGTCCTTAAAAAACACCGTGACTGCGGCTTCCTTTTCCAGCTTGCTTAATGCCGTTTGTGCCAAAACCTCAATAAGTACAAAGAGTCCAAAGACCAAAAAGGTCAGTGTCATCACCACCAAATTTGCGGCAGTAAACAGTTTTTCCTTGTTAGCGTTTTGCAAAGCCTTAATCAGCAGCTTAGGCATATTTACCTTCCTGTACATCAGAAACAATCCTGCCGTTATCTAGGCGAATGACTCTCTTTTTTAGCTTATCCACCACCCTATCGTCGTGCGTGGCCATTAAAACCGCCACGCCCATCTTATTGATTTTTTCAAACACCTCCAGAATTTGTGCGCTTGCTGCAGGGTCAATATTACCGGTAGGCTCGTCTGCCACCAAAAGGTCAGGCTCGTGAGCCAGCGCCCGCGCAATTACAACCCTTTGCAGCTCGCCGCCGGAAAGTTCTGCCGGAAAGCTGTGGAGTTTCTCCAGCAACCCCACCAAGGTCAGCACGTTAGTTACCACCTCCTGGATTTGATTTTGTGGAGCGTCCGTAACCTCCAAGGCAATGGCCACGTTGTCAAATACAGTTTTGGACGGCAAAATTTTAAAATCCTGAAAAACTACCCCTATTCTCCTGCGCATGTGATGAAGTTCCTGATGTGGAATGGTAGCAATGTCTACCCCGTCAAACGTGATACTACCGGAACTAGGGTTCTGTTCGCGAATTAAAAGCTTAACAATTGACGATTTTCCAGCCCCGGATCTGCCCACCAAAAATACAAACTCCCCACGGTCTATGGTAAAACTAACGGCATCTAAACAGGTAAATCCGTCGGCATAGCATTTAGTAACGTCCTGAAAAACAACTAGGGGAGCGCTTTTGGGACTAGCTTCTTTAGGCAGTTTCTTCATAGCACACGCATTATAACCTATTATAATTCTAGCGCCTAACGCGACTCTTAAAAAACTCGTCAACATCTGCGCGTTCGGCGGCTACCAACTCCGGGTCTTTTTCATTCTCCCCCGGGCTGGCGCTAGTTTGAGTCTTTACAGTGACGGCTATTACTGGTTCCAAAAACAAGCCTGCGTCAACGGAGGTTATTTTCACAAGTTGCTTGTGTGCATCAAAGTCACAAGCCTTCCGTAACGGTTTTGGTAGGGTAACTTGTCCGCGGGACGACACACTGGCGTAGTAGGGGGTTTTTCTGGCTTTGTACCTATCTACATTACTCATTGGCATATTTACATACTTTCATATTTTCAGTAAGTATGCAAATATGTTAAGGTTTGTAAAAGATACTACAGTAACTTGGGTTGTTCTTTGGGTCCCTCAATCGACTGCACGTTTTCCAACCGCTCAAATAACTTGCCAAATCGCCCCTTTACCCCGTCCATTGATTTATAGGCATTAGTAATATGCCGCTCTAACACCCCTAAATCCTCGTTAAACTTCTCCGCTTCAATCTTAACGCCCACTAAAGCCTTTTGAATTTCCACCGCGTGCTTTTGTAGCTCGTGCTGCTTATACGCCACCAAAACCACCTTTAAAAAGTAGGACACGGTGTTGGGGCTTGCCAACATTACGTTTTTATTCCGAGCGTACTCCTCTACCGCGGGCGTATTTACAATCATATCGTAAAAAACGCTCTCACTGGGAATATACATAACCGCGTTTTCCGTAGTCCCCTCCGCAGGCAAAATATACTTACCGGCAATCTCATCAATGCGTCTCTTAACGTCGTCAATAAATTTTTTCTTGGCCTTATCCCGCTCTTCCGGACTTTCAGTAGTTACACTCAACTTGTAATTCTCCATGGGAAACTTGGAATCTACCGGAATCATACCCTTATCCGTAAAAACCACCGCGTCGCAGGTATTACCGTCCTTAAATTTATACTGCGTAGCGTAAAGCTCCTTGGGCAAAACGTTAGCAAGAATCTCATACAAAAACTGCTCACCCAACCCGCCCCGCAATTTTGGCGACTTTAACACATTGCTTAAATCCTTAATATCTTTGCCAAACTCTTCAATACCCCCCAACTGCTTTTGCACATTTCTAATAACTTCCTGGGTATTATTTAGCTGCTGATTCAAGGCTTGGGTTAAATTTTGCGCCATTTGGCCACTTTGTTTGGTAGCCTCCATTCTTTGCTCGCTCAGTTGCTTGTCCATAGTTTCCCGCTGGCTTCTTAACTGATCGGTCATCTCGCTTTTCATAGTCTTCATCCAGTCCAACATAATTTGGTTTTGCGGATCTTCCGGCGGGGTCTTGAGCGACTTGATCTGGCCGTATAAAAATACCGCCACACCTACAATCAAGACAACCACAATACTAAGGGGTAAAAGTTCCATGCAGGTATTGTACTACACTTTGACACTTGCACCCCGTTAAAATAGACTACATGTAATGCCTACAGCTAAAGATTTAACAACCCTCTTTAACCCTACGTCAGTGGCGGTAGTTGGTGCGTCGCAAGAACCGCACAAGCTTGGTGCCATAGTACTGCACAACGTTATAGAGTCCGGATTTAAAGGCGCAATTTACCCCGTCAATCCAAAGTACCAAACACTTACAGGACTTACATGCTACCCAAGTTTAAGTGCTTTGCCGGAACCGCCGGACTTGGCTATCTTAAGTGTTCCCGCCCCCGTGGTCGCGCAGATTGTACGCGAGTGTGCACAAAAACACATCGCAAACGTAGTGGTTTTTGCAGCAGGGTATAAAGAAATCGGACCCGAGGGCGAAAAGTTGGAACAAGACTTGCGCGAGCTTGCAACTCGAGCCGGCATAAATCTACTGGGCCCCAACTGCTTAGGCTTTGTCAACAACCAAACGCCACTAAATGCCACCTTTGGTAGCCCACCAAAAAGTCAGGGTAATTTGCGGTTTATATCCCAATCCGGTGCTATTGCGGCCAGTCTGTTTGACTGGTGCGAGCAAAACGAGCTGGGCTTTAAAGAATTTATAACTCTAGGTAATAAATCGGTTGTAACCGAAAACCAGGTGTTGGACTATTTTGTGTCTGAACTTGCCGGCTCTGCAGAACCAAACGGCCAAGGCTTGTCCAGTCTAAACCCAATCGGACTGTATCTAGAGTCCATTACTGACGGCCCACAGTTTCTCAAAGTCGCCCAACAGGTGTGCAAAACCAACCCCATCTTTTTGTTAAAACCAGGCAAAACGCCCTCAGCCGTTAAAGCCATGAGCTCGCATACCGGCGCCATCGCCCAGGAGGACGACATTCTCCAGGCCTTAGTAGAGCAGGCGGGCATCACCAGGTGCAGAACTCTGCAGGAATTTTTTGACTTTGCGAAGGCGTTTTCTTGGGAAAACCTGCCTGCCGGCCCAAGCGTGGCCATCATTTCCAACGCCGGAGGCCCTGCCGTGGTAAGTGCAGACGCGGTAACTCTGGAAGGCTTAGAACTTGCCCAGCTGGACGAACCAACTAAACAGCAGCTGGCAAAAACACTACCCAGATCGGCCAGTATCGTAAATCCAGTGGATGTTTTGGGCGACGCTTTGGCAGATAGATACGCGCAGGCGCTGGACGTACTTTTAGCCAAACCCACCGTTGACTCGGTACTAGTGCTGTTAACTCCACAGATTATGACTCAAATTGAAAAGACCGCCTGGGTTATAGGCGAAGCAAGCAAAAAATACACTAAACCTATTTTCTGCTCGTTTATGGGTGGGGAGTCAGTATCGTACGGCGAGGGCATCTTAAATAAGTACAAAATCCCGTCCTTTAGTTTTCCGGAAGCAGCCATTTCTGCGTTAGGTGCTATGTATCGGTACAAAGTTCAGCGAGCCAGGCTAAACCGCCCGGCACCCACCCCATCTGCTGATACCCTGCAAACCTCTATGCCGAGTGCTGTTGTGGAAAGTATTAGCAAAGCCCGAGCAACCAATCAACCCACGCTGGACAACCTGGCTGCCAATGCTCTAATACAAGCCATAGGCATTCCCACACCACCAACTGCAACACCAGCAACCCTAGCAGAGGCTCACCGGTTTGCACAACACGTTGGCTTTCCGGTAGTGCTAAAGCTATCAGCACCGGGGCTGTTACACAAAAGAGAACTCGGCGGCGTCCTGTTAGGTATTAACAACACAGAAGCCCTAACTGCCGCGTGGCATCAACTGGAACGCACGGCTGACCAGCTAGCCCCATCACTCAAACTAAACTGCAGCATCCAAATTCAAAAGGATGTTGCAAACGGCGTGGAGGTAATTGTTGGACTAAAGCAGGATCCTTCTTTTGGAGCGGTTTTGCTTTTTGGCGCTGGCGGCATGTTTGCAGAACTCATCGGTGATAAAAATTTACGCCTACTGCCTATAACCATAGCTGACGCTAGAGAGCTGGTTCAAAAATCCAAAGTCTACACTATTCTAGCGGGCAAAACCAAAGACCCACCTTACGCACTGGACAAATTGTACAAACTGATTGTAGCAATGAGCAAGCTGGCCCAAGCGGTGCCGGAAGCTAAGGAATTTGAACTAAATCCAGTGATCATAACCATCAATGACGTGTGGGCAGTAGACTCCAAGGTAGTTTTAAGGCAAAATGGATCGATGCAGGACAAACCCACGCCAACACCCGCGGGCATACACTATAACCTAGCAGGCACGTTATCTACACAAGTGCTGGCTAGTAAATTTAAGTACTTTGCCTTTGAAAGCGAGAAGCCGCTTAACTTAAACCCCGGTCAGTATATCAATGTAAAAGTCGCGCCAAATACTATGCGGGCTTACTCGGTAGCCACGTCTCCGGACGCCACGCACTTTGGCCTGTTGGTGGACACTCGCCCGGGTGGTCCCGGGTCGCAGTTTTTTGACCAGTTAAAACGCGGCGATGTTATAACCTATCTCGGTCCCTTTGGTGCCTTTACGTTTAACCGGGACGACGGAGCAGAAACCATCCTGTTTCTGGCAACTGGTTCCGGCTTAAGCGCTATAAGATGCATGATTGACAAAGCCTTAACCGACTACGGCGTCACTAAGCCTATCAAGCTGTACTTTGGCCTAACACACCAAGGCGAACTATTCTGGCAGGACCACTTTACCAACCTAGCTGCCAAATATCCCAATTTCAGCTACCAAATTGCTCTATGCAAACCAACCGGTCCGTGGAACGGTTGTACAGGGTTTATTACCCAACTGGTAGAACACGACTATCCGGATGCCAGCATGTGCAGCGCGTACATGTGCGGCCATAAAAATATGATCGCAGATGCCAAGGACTTACTAGTAAGGTTGGGTTGCCCCACCACCAGAATTTATACCGAAAGGTTTGCGTAACAGCGTGCCTGCCCCAGTACTATCACTAAAAATCGGGGGTGAGGCCGGGCAAGGCGTAAAATCCGCAGGCCTCATGCTTGCCAAGTTTGCTACTCGCGCAGGCTTTAACATTTACGACTACCTTGAGTATCCTTCGTTAATTAGGGGCGGACACAACGTTATGCAAATTAATATCTCGGCGGACCCTGTAACCGGACCTTTTACTAACTGCGACTTTTTAATTGCCCTTAACCAGGACACTATTAACAAGCACAGTGAGGAATTGGTGGGCGGGGCGGGCATTTTAGTTGATGGTGACAAAAACTACGATCTGACCAGGCTACCCTCGACTGTTAAAGTGTTTCCTGTTCCACTGGCAAAACTGGCTCAGGCGTCAGGCGGCAATGCCCTGGTAAGTAATACAGTGGCACTGGGCGCAACCCTCGGGCTTCTGGGTGGCGCTCTTACTACGCTTAAGGCAATACTAACCGAAAATTTTGGCGCCAAAGGCGCGGACATTACCCAGATAAACCTGGCTGCCGTACAAGCAGGCTATGATTACGCCGTTACAACCTTTGCGCGCCAGCTGTCAACTGCCCTAGCAAGCTCCGGCACCGTAACCTCTACCGTTCCGCAAATGGTCGTAAATGGAACGGACGCATGCGCGCTAGCAGCAATCGCCGCCGGGTTGCAGTTTGCGGCCATTTATCCCATGTCGCCCATTTCCGGAATCCTGGCAACTCTTGCCGAACACCAAGAAGAGTACGGGTACATGTATAAACAGCCTGAAGACGAACTAGCTGCCATCAACATGGCTATTGGAGCGTCCTTTGCCGGGGCTCGGGCGCTAACAGCTACCTCAGGTGGCGGGTTTTGCTTAATGACGGAAGGCTACGGACTTGCCGGCATGACAGAAACGCCGGTAGTAATAATTGAGGGCATGCGTGGGGGGCCCGCTACCGGACTTCCCACCTGGAGTGAACAAGGGGACTTGCGCATGGTTTTACATGCCCACCAAGGTGAATTTCCCAGACTAGTTCTTGCCGCGGGAGACGCGCTGGAAGCCTTTGAGCTTACTATGGAGGCCTTTAATCTGGCGGACGTGTATCAAACACCGGTGGTGGTTTTGCTTGACAAAAATATCTGCGACCACGACCAGAATTTCCCAATCTTTGATACCTCAGCCTATCGCGCTGACCGGGGTACACTTATGGACCGTGTGGATCCGGGCTACAGTCGGTACAAACTGGAACCCACCGGCATTTCTCCCCGCGCCGTTGCTGGGTCGGGCAACTTTTTTATAGCCAATTCCGACGAACACGATGAACACGGTTACTCCACAGAAGACACCACAATGCGGCAGCTCCAAATGCACAAAAGAATGAGTAAACTACAAACCTGCGCGCACAAGCACATGCGCGGACCCAAGCTGTTTGGGCCAAAAGATGCCGATCTAACTATAGTGTCGTGGGGAAGCACTAAGGGCCCTATTTTGGAAGCGCTCAAAAGCTTTCCTAATGTTAAGTATGTTCACTTAACTTGGCTTAGCCCTTTTCCTGCCCAGGACGTGATATCGGCACTCCAAGGCAGCAAGCGGCTACTTAACATCGAGTGTAACTACTCGGCACAGCTGGCCGGGCTTATTAAAGAACACACGGGTATAGCCATTGCCGATAACCTATTAAAGTATACCGGCCGGCCGTTTTTTGTGGAAGAACTCACGGAAAAAATTGCGCGGGCATTAACAGAAAGTCCACTATGACCCTACCGGAACTTACAACTCCCTGCTCGCCCACCTGGTGCCCCGGTTGCGGCAACCTGCCCATTTGGGCCGCCTTTAAAAACGCGGCGGTGGCACAAGGCTGGGACAACACCAATACAGCTTTAGTGGCCGGTATCGGCTGCCACGGGCACCTGGTAAATTTTACAAAACTCACAGCCTTAGAAGGGCTGCACGGACGTGCCCTCCCGGTAGCCTGCGGACTTAAACTGGCCAACCACGCCTTAAATGTTTTTGTCTTCACGGGCGATGGCGACTGTTTTGGAGAAGGCGGCAATCACTTGTTACATACTGCGCGCAGAAACCACGATCTAACAGTACTCATGCACGACAACGGGTTGTATGCACTAACCACGGGCCAAACGTCGCCGCTCTCACCGCACGGGTTTACAACCAAGTCCACGCCGCAGGGCAACCCGGACGAACCCCTCAACCCGCTAGCCATAGCCATAGCCGCGGGGGCAACTTTTGTAGCTCGCGCCTACGCCGGCGATATCCCAACTCTTACTCAACTTATTATCGCTGCACAGCAACACCGGGGCTTTGCTTTTGTGGATGTGTTGCAACCCTGTACCACCTATAACAAACAGTTTACGCACCAGTTTTTTCAGGAAAATACCTATCAGCTGGACTCGGCATATGATCCAACCAATAAACTGGCCGCCTACGCCAAAGCTCAGGACTTTGGCCTCAAAAACATTCCGCTAGGGCTGATTTATCGGGGAGAAAAACCCTGCTACGAAGCGCAAATTCCGCAAATCCAAACCACTCCCCTAGTCCGACAATCCCTTGTACGGGACAACCTAGCTCAGCTGTTTAAAACCTACACCTAGGCTACTACCAACTAGGGTATTGTGCACCAAGCCAAAGTCGTGTAGATTTAGCATATGACGGATCAATCACAAGACAAAATAATCCAACTCGGTAAGTATAAAGTTAAAGTAGTACGCAACCTGTGTATAGGTGCAGCATCGTGCGTGGCAATATCCCCGGACACATTTGTCCTGGATGGCCAAAAGAAAGCGGTGATCCAAGAAGGCTCACAGGATGTTCCGGAAAATATCCTAATGGCCGCGCAGTCGTGTCCTACGGCAGCAATACTCATCACAAATACGGAAACCGGCGAACAAGTTTGGCCAAGTTAGTTATGCAATCCAAGGGCCTGTATCTGGCATTACTAACCGCGCTGATCTCCGGCATCTCCATTTTTATCAACAAATTCGCGGTGGCATCTTTTGCTAGCCCAGTGCTGTTGCCCACCCTAAAAAACGGCTTGGTAGGGATAGCCATGCTAACACTTGTACTAACTTCGCATCGGTGGCGCACGAACCGGGCGGAACTTAAAGCGCTTACACTCAAACAGCAAAGTCAGCTAGTTGCCTTGGCACTTATCGGCGGGGCGCTGCCTTTTTATCTGTTCTTTACGGGTCTTGCCCAAACACCGGCCGTTAATGCCGCCATCATCCACAAGTCGCTGGTGGTATGGGTAGCAGTACTGGCAGTACCTTTCCTTAAGGAAAAACTAACTAAAACCCTAGGTTTAGCGGTGCTGCTGCTTTTTGCCAGTAACCTGCTCCCGGGTGGTTTTAAGGGTCTAACGCTGTCCACAGGCGAGCTGCTGATCTTTATGGCCACGCTGCTGTGGGCACTGGAAACCATCGTGGCAAAAAAACTTCTGGCAACCGTTAGTGCAGATGTTGCAGCCACCGCCCGTATGGGCCTAGGCTCACTTATGTTGCTCTTAGTTATGCTGGTAACAGCGCCTATGGATGTAATTAAACTAGCCAGCCTATCACCAACTCAGTGGCTGTGGGTTGGGCTAACCTCTGTAACTTTGCTGGCCTACGTCTCAACGTGGTACCGCGCTCTACAGCTGGCCCCCGCCATCACAGTGTCCGCAATTCTGGTATCAGCTACACTCATCACCAACCTGCTGGCCGCTATCTTTATAACGCACACATGGACAGTACCCTTAACGCTTCAAGGCATAGCCATTGGCACGGGCAGTTTACTTGTGCTTGTGGCCGCCCGGCGTCTACCCCAACCTATAATGGTAAAATAGCCCCATGGCGCAACAAACCATCAGGAATTTTTGCATTATTGCCCACGTGGATCACGGCAAATCCACTTTGGCCGATAGATTCCTGGAACTCACTAACACTGTAGATAAAAGACACCTGATGGCTCAAACTCTGGACAGCATGGAGCTGGAACGGGAAAAGGGCATCACCATCAAGCTTAAGGCAGTCCGCATGGACTATAACGGTTACCAGCTTAATCTTATAGATACACCAGGGCATGTTGACTTTGCCTACGAGGTGTCTAGGTCGTTGGCGGCATGCGAGGGCGCCGTCCTGGTGGTGGACGCAACCCAAGGCATTCAGGCCCAAACTGTTTCCAATATCTACAAAGCCATGGAAGCCGGTCTTACGCTCATCCCGGTCCTAAATAAGGTTGATCTTGTCAACGCTGAAACAGAACAAATTGCCCGGGATTTACAAAAAACCTTTGGCTTTGCCCCACAGGATATCCTTGTAGTGTCGGCAAAGACGGGCCAGGGCGTGCCGGACCTGTTAACCCGGATTATAGAACGGGTCCCAGCGCCCAAGGGCTCGCCAGACCAACCTGCCAGAGCGCTGGTCTTTGATAATTACTACAACGAACATTTGGGCGTGGTGGCATTAATAAAAGTAGTAGACGGCGCGTTTAGTGCTGCAGACCTGGCAAGCAAAAGACGGATTAAGTTTTTTGCCACCGGTATGCAGCCGCAACCGGAGGAGCTGGGTATTTTAAAGCCGCACCGTGTAAAATGCGCCAGCCTAGCCACCGGCGAAGTGGGCTATATTGCCACTGGGCTAAAAGACATCCATAAAGTAAAGGTAGGCGACACCCTCTTTTGGGCAGACGACTTGCCGCGTCCGCTACCCGGTTATAAAGAAGTAAAACCGTTTGTCTTTGTCTCTATTTTCCCGGTGGAAAACGACAAGTTTCCGCAGCTTAGGGACGCGCTAGAAAAGCTCTCGCTATCTGACTCCGCACTGACGTTTGAGCCCGAAAGCTCCTCCGCACTGGGGTTTGGCTTCAGATGCGGCTTTTTAGGTCTTTTGCACGCTGACATCGTCCAAGAACGCCTAGAGCGGGAATACAACTTAGCACTACTCTCCACTATCCCCACGGTGGAGTACAAGGTCCTGATCCGATCCGGTGAAACACTGGCCATCAAAGCCGCCAGCGACTTTCCGGAGCCAACCAGCATTCTGCGCGTAGAAGAACCATGGATTGCCGTAACTATTGTTACTCCGGCACGCTATACCGGAGGTATTATTACACTCTGCCAAAACCGCAGAGCCATCCTGCGCAAAATGGATTATCCAACAGAAAGTAGGGTAGTCTTTGACTATGACTTGCCGCTAGCTGAACTTATCCACAACTTTTTTGACGAACTCAAAACAGTTTCTTCTGGCTTTGCTAGCGTTGATTATGAGTTTCTGGACTACCGACCCGTTGATGCTGTCAAAATGGACGTCTTGGTTCACGGTACGTCCGTTTCCCCGTTGGCGCAGATTGTGTTAAAAACCCAAGCCGTAGACATCGGCCAAAAAATGTTGCTCCGGCTTAAAGAGGTCATTCCGCGCCAGCAGTTTGAGGTGGCCCTCCAAGCAACTCTCGGAGGCAAGATAATAGCGCGCGAGGATATCCCAGCCATGCGCAAAAACGTCCTGGCTAAGATGTCCGGTGGACATAGAGAGCGTAAAGACAAGCTGTTGGACATCCAAAAAAAGGGTAAGGCACGCATGAAACGCATCGGTAAAGTGGACATCCCCCAGGAGGCGTTTAGACAGGTGTTAACCTAACGCTTGACAGCGTTATCACTCATGTGCTAAAAGTGATAACATGAGTTTTGATTTATCCGACCGCCAAATTAAACTACTGGAAGCTGTTATTGCAGAGTATCTTGAAAGTTCGGAGGCAGTAGGCTCACAAACCATTGTGGACCGCTATCACATCCCCTGTTCAGCAGCTACCATTCGCAACGAAATGGCCGATCTTATGGACCGTGGCTACCTCTTAATGTCACACACCTCATCAGGTAGAAAACCCACTCCCCTGGCATACCGCTTTTTTATTCAGGAATTACTGCATGAAGACAGTATTCCGGTCCTGCAAGAAGTCGCCATTAAGCAGCGCATGTGGCCTGTGCGCTTTGAACTGGAACGCCTGCTAAAACAAGCCGCTTTGGCACTTTCTGACACTACTCACGAGCTAGCCTTTGCCACCACCAGCGACGGCTTTTCCGTGTATACCGGCGTAGCCAACATTTTGGACTATGCTGAGTTTTGGGACATCAACATCGCCAAGAGTGCTCTGGCCATTTTGGACCGCTTTGAACTGATGAACGATATTTTAACTAAAGCTTCGTACGGCGGCAAAGAAATAAGTATTTTGCTAGGCGACGAAGTAGGTATGGAAGGACTGGAAGAATCTTCATTTGTCTTTAGTGCGTACGCTACCCGAGGTAAAGGCGGCTATGTTGGCATTTTGGGGCCTTCGCGCATGAAATATAACCATGTAATTCCTAACGTACGGTATGTAAAAAATTTGGTGGAGGAATTAACTTCCGGATGGTAACACATGGGCGATACTAACTTAGATCAACCACAGCCAACTACGTCGCAAGACAGACTGGCCGAACTGGAAAATAACTGGAAACGGGCACTAGCCGATTACAAAAACCTGGAACGGCGGACGGCAGAAGAAAAGCAGGAGTTTGCGGAATTTGCTGCCATGCTTATGATTCAGCGACTTTTGCCTATTATGGATAATCTCCAAATGCTTGAACAACACATAAGCGACACAGGGCTAAAAATGATCCTCAAAGAGTTTGCTCAAGTCCTAGCTGACAACGGCGCGGTAGCCACAGAATCGCGCGGCAAACCGTTTAACCCTGATACCATGGATTGCGTAGAAACACTGGACTGCCAACCAGCTGACAACGGCAAAGTACTGGAAGTGATTACCGAAGGCTACACCTTTAAAACCAAAATTTTACGCCCTGCAAAAGTAAGGGTGGGAAAGGCTAACAATGGCTAAAATACTAGGCATAGATTTAGGTACAACAAACAGCTGCATGGCGGTTATGGAAGCCGGCGTGTCAAAAGTTATTCCAAATGCGGAGGGCATGAACACCACACCGTCTATCGTGGCGTTTACGGGCGCGCAAGAGTTGGTGGGCGTAACAGCTAAACGCCAACAGGTAGTAAACCCCAAAAATACGGTTTTTTCTATCAAGCGACTTATGGGCCGCCGGTTTACAGATCCGGAAGTCCAAAAGTTAAAAAAAGACTATTCGTACAATATTGTAGAAGGTAAAAACGGGCTAGCGTGCGTAGAAATTGACGGCAAAACGTACACCCCTCAGGAAATTTCCGCTAAAATTTTGCTCAAACTTAAGATTGACGCGGAAAAGTTTTTGGGGCAGCCTATTAAAGAAGCTGTTATTACGGTGCCGGCTTATTTTGACGACTCACAGCGTAACGCTACTAAAGAGGCTGGCCAGATAGCAGGCTTTGATGTCAAAAGAATTATCAACGAACCAACCGCGGCGTCCTTAGCTTACGGTCTAGACAAGCAAAAGAATGAAAAAATTGCCGTGTACGACCTGGGCGGCGGAACGTACGATGTGTCCATTCTAGAAATCGGCGACGGGGTGTTTGAAGTTAAGGCTACCAACGGGGATACCCATCTGGGGGGCGATGATTTTGACCTGGTTTTGATTCATTGGCTTATTGACGAGTTTAAAAAAGAGCAAGGCGTTGACCTAAGCGGCGACAGACAGGCCATGCAGAGGTTAAAGGATGCTGCTGAGAAAGCAAAAATAGAACTGTCGAGCGCTACAGATACAGAAATCGGCATCCCGTTTGTTACTGCAGACGCCAGTGGCCCCAAGCACTTAAGCATTAAACTATCGCGGGCAAAAATGGAGCAGTTGTTTGACGAGCTACTCCACAAAACTAACAAACCCATGGAAAATGCTCTGGCTGATGCCAAACTGGCAAAAAGCGACATCAATGAAGTCGTCATGGTAGGTGGCATGACCAGAATGCCCAAAGTCAACGAGATTGTTAAAAACTTCTTTGGCAAAGAACCGCACAAAGGTGTAAATCCCGACGAGGTCGTGGCCGTGGGTGCCGCCATTCAGGGCGGAGTCTTGGGTGGCGATGTTAAGGACGTACTGTTACTTGATGTTACACCCCTTACCTTGGGTATCGAAACATTGGGTGGGGTGAGTACGCCTATCATCAAGCGAAACACCACTATCCCAACTTCCGCGTCGCAGATCTTTTCTACCGCGGGCGACAACCAAACCCAGGTAGAAATCAACATCCTGCAAGGCGAGCGTGAAATGGCCGGGGATAACAAGTCGCTTGGCAGGTTTGTGCTAGACGGCATTCCTCCCGCACCCAGAGGTGTCCCACAGGTAGAGGTCAAGTTTGACATAGACGCAAGCGGGCTATTGAATGTTACGGCAAAGGACAAGGCCAGCAACAAGGAACAAAAGATTACTATTCAAGGGGGCACAGGGTTGGCCAAAGATGAGGTGGAAAAAATGGTTAAAGAAGCCCAACTGCATGCTGAGGAAGATAAAAAGAAAAAGGAGTTAATTGACCAAAAGAACATGGCTGACTCCATGATCTATACGGCAGAAAAAAGTT
>Ga0172379_10006204_pt1 | contig 16175 bp, 17 predicted proteins | sample GrowelOW334metaG_FD_119756 | JGI IMG/M metagenome (GOLD analysis project Ga0172379, IMG submission 119756) | Groundwater microbial communities from an aquifer near a municipal landfill in Southern Ontario, Canada - Groundwater well OW334 metaG | ecosystem: Environmental > Aquatic > Deep... | reverse complement strand
TGGTAAAATTATTTTTTGACAATGACACTGTGAGCTTTAAAAATTTGGAAAAAGAGCGAGTTGACGCGCCGCCACAATTTTAAAATTCAAAAAATTTTGCGGGAATTTACCTGATTTGCGAACCTTTGACACGAATTCTTTGTACGGATTTAAAATAAATAAAATAAATACGAATGACACAAATTAGTTTTTATATTCATTTGCGGCATTCGTATAATTACAGGTAAATTTAAACCCGTAGAGAGTATTTGTGTCAATGGTTCACTGACCTCTTAAACATCTAAAAAACTAATTGAACAAATATGTTTAGCAAACTCAAACAAATCAAAGATCTGCGCTCCAAAGCGAAACAGATGCAAAATTTATTGTCCGGCGAATCCGCGACGGCTGAACGCGGCGGCATTAAAATCACGATGGACGGCAATATGAATGTCACCGCTTTAACTATCGCCGAAGGAACCGCGCGGGAAAAAATTGAACAAGAAATGCCGCGCGTGATTAACGATGTGATTAAAGAAATTCAAAAAATTATGGCGCGCAAAATGCAGGAGGCGGGAGGAATACCAGGGTTCAATTAAAAATTACTTTTTATGTCATTCCCGCGAAGGCGGGAATCCCTGCCTGTCGGCAGACAGGTACTACTATTCTTAGATTCCCGCCTTCGCGGGAATGACAATATTTGTATGACCGTGATGGTTTTTGGCACTTTTGACGGCTTGCATAAAGGCCATTTGTCTTATTTCAGGCAAGCGCGAAAATTCGGCGATCATTTAATCGCAGTCGTTGCGTTGGATAAAAATGTCTTAAAGTTTAAAGGACATTTGCCAAAATTTAACCAAACCGAACGGCTGTCGGCTGTAAAAAAATGTCCCTTGGTAAACGAGGCGCGTTTGGGCAAATATAATCGCTTAGCTGTTATTGCTGAATTAAAACCGACTGTAATCTGCCTCGGCTACGACCAGGCGGCGGATATAAAATCGCTGCAAACAAAATTTCCCAAAATTAAAATTATCAGATTAAAACCGTATCAATCAAAAATTTATAAATCGTCATTATTAAATTCTGTCATTGCGAGAAGCCTGCCTGCCCGCTTCGCGCGCCGTCGCCAAAGCCTCTGGCGGCGTGCGACCGGAGCTTCAACGAGGCGAGCCGGTAGGCAGGTCTGCGACGAAGCAATCCCGTATTCAACACGCCAATAGCGGGATTGCCGCGCTTCATCCCGCAAGGTCGCGGGATTCGCTCGCAATGACAAATAAAATACATGGACTTGCCCGTTTCCATCAAAAACTTAATTGACGCTTTTTCTTCTCTACCGACAGTCGGCCGCAAAACCGCCGAGCGGTTTGTATTTTATTTACTGCAACAGGATCAAGTTGCTTTGGATAAATTTTCCGAGGCGGTTAGAAACGTTAAGCTAGGCATAACCAAATGTGAAATTTGCGGCTGCGTGAACGAACAAAGCCCCTGCCCTATTTGCGCCGATAATAAACGCGACAAAACCAAAATCTGCGTTGTCGGCACCACGCGCGATTTGATTATGATTGAAAATGCCGGCGCGTACAACGGCCGCTATCATGTACTTGGCGGCATGATTGATAGCATCAGAGGCGTCACGCCAGAACAGTTGAATATAAAAACAATCATTCAACATTTGCCCGAAGCGCAAGAAATAATTTTGGCGCTCTCCCCCACTTTTGAAGGCGAAGCGACCGCACTTTACTTGACTAATTTTTTAAAAGAATATAATATCAAAATCACCAAACTCGCGCGCGGTTTACCGCGTGGCGCGGAATTGCAATACGCCGACGAAAATACTTTAAGCGATGCCTTGCTGCATCGTTATTAAAAATCGGAAGGAGAAAACCGGTGATGATAAAAATTATTGCCTCCCTATTTGTTGTGATTTGGCTTATTTTCTCTGTTTCGTTTTTTTGCCTGCTTTTTGATCTGCTGCCGGATTTCCAATTGTCGCTTTGGGGGGAATATGCGATTCTCGTTATGGCGAGCGTGTTCCTGTTCTTTTTGATTATGCGAGAGATCGCGCAATCTGGTTTCAAAAAACGAGCGATAATCGCCGAATCTTTCGTTTTTTCCATGTACTTCGTGATCAGCGTTTTCTTTTGGTCGTTGATGACTTTGAAAACCGCTTTGATTTTAAAAAGAAAAGGATTAAAAAAACCGTTAGCTTAACAGTCAACGGTTTTCTTTTTTTTGGTTATCCGATTTTCGCGATTTTTACTTTGGTAAAAATTTGGCGATGGCCGATTTTTCGGCGGTAGCGGACTTTGCTTTTGTATTTAACGACGGTTACTTTTTTACCTTTGGCGGTTTCCAAAATTTCCGCGCTTACTTTTTCACCCAAAGACGGCGCGCCGATTTCTTTAATTTCACCGCTTGCGTCGGCAATCAAAAGAGTATCAAACTTAACTTTTTCTCCTTTTTCGCCGCTTAATTTTTCCACTTTTAATTCCTGGCCTTCGGCAACTTTGTATTGCTTGCCGCCGGTTTTGATTACTGCAATTGTAGGCATAAAAATTATATTTATTATTTGATGTTTAGTATGTGGCAATATTATCTTATTCAAGATAAATTGTCAAGAATTGGCGACTGTGCTCGTCTTTTTTGTTTTTATTAAAGATAAAAATACCAACCCCGCCATCAATATTGCTAACATTCCAAAGGCCATCAGCTTGCCGCGGCTTTGCAAAAATAAAGCGGCCAAACCGAAAGCGGAGGCTAAAAAATAATATAACAAAACCGTTTGGCGCTGGCTTAAACCAAGCGCGAGCAAGCGGTGATGCAGATGCATTTTATCCGGCATGGTAAACGGATTTTTCTTTTTTAAAGCGCGGCGCAAAATCGTCCAGGCGACGTCTAGGATTGGAATGCCCATTACAAGCATGGCGATAGCGATTTTACCGCCGGAAATTATGGCTAATATTCCGATAACGTATCCAATAAACAAACTGCCGGCTTCGCCCAAAAAAATTTTGGCCGGATAAAAATTAAAAAATAAAAAACCGAGGCAGGCGGCGGCAAAAATCAACGCCATCAGTCCTACGTCCGGCTGATAATATTTGGTTGTCGTAGTAAATAAAAAAATAATCACGCCGCTGATCGCGCCCAAACCGGATACCAAACCGTCAACACCGTCCAATAGTTTGGTCGTGTACATCATACCTAACAGCCAACAAACGGTTATCAAGGCGGAAATTAGGCCGCTAAAATAAAATAATCCGCCCCAAGGATTACTGATTTTTCCGATGCCGATGCCGCCCAAAAGTATGAACGCGCACGCGAGCAGAGGAAAAATAATTTGCTTGCGCGGCGATAAATTAAAAATATCATCCAACACGCCGCCGATGACGATCACGAATGCTCCCAAAAAAAAACTGACGAGATGAGCGCCGGTTAGACCGCGCGCCAAAACGTCATTCAAATTAAAATACAGCGCGAGAAAAAAACTAACAAAGATCGCCAAACCGCCAAGCAATGGAATTGCTTTTTTGTGGATTTTACGGGCGGAATCCGGCCTGTCAACAACGCTAAATTTTAATGCCAACTGTTTAATCGCGAACGTTGTCACTATTGATATTATTAAGGTTAAAAAAAATATATAATACATAATACTCACTGTCATTCCCGCGAAGGCGGGAATCTACTGTTTATTTTAACAATGTTTTTTAATATTTTGATTCCCGCCTTCGCGGGAATGACAAATAAAGATTGAAGATTACGCTTTTATTGTTTCTTTCAATATCTTCGTATACGGCGCGTCCACTTCCGCGGAAATCGCTTTGGCCGCCGCGTCCGCGTCAATCGCCTGCTTCGGCGCGCCGGCATTGCTCTGCGCGATTTTTTTTAATAAATAAACCGCCCGCGCCGGTAAAAATTCTCCGGCCGGATAATTTTGCGCCGCGCCGGCCGCGACCGAGAGCGATTCGTAATTATAGCTGACTTTGTATTCGTGTTCCAGCTGTACCGCCGTACTGGCTAAAATCTGAATTAACGCATCCCCTTTCGGTTCCGCTAATTTGATATTATGCGCGTTAGTGATTGTTTTTTCCGCCGTCGCGATAATATAGACATTGCCGGCGTATTTTTCAATCAGTTGCCAAAGGTCATCGGTAACATTTTTTATTGCCAAAATCGCATTGGATTTGTTTAATTCATGCAAAATAACCGATATTTTTTGTTCAAAATTAAAATTATCCGCTTCGGTTTTTAATTTATTCAAATCAAGTTCCATCAGCCTCCGCCCTTTGAATAAGTTCGGCACCTCATCCGCCGCCATTCGCTCGGCTAAATAATCAATCAGCGATCCTTTGCCCGTGCCCCGCTCCCCCACCAACGCGATTTTTTTCTTTTTTTCCGCCAATGCTGCAAAAATTTCTTTCAGTTCCTTTTCCCGATTGATAAAAACCGGCGCCGGTTTTTCCAATCCGCGGCGCGCCAAATCAACGCAAAAATGATTTAAAATCGGCGTCGCGGTCGCGGTGGTCGCTAGCTCCATTCTTTTTCTTAAACTGATTGTTTTGTGCGAACGCCAATAATTTTCCCGCGTTGAATAGTTGTCGCTGATTAAAACCCATTGGATTGAGTTTTCCACTTGCTCAAGTTTAATTCCCAATTCTTCCAATTCTTTTTTTAAGATCGCGTCTTCGTTAATCAACGGTCCGACTAAATCCAAAATTTCCACATAACCATGTTTATTTTCCCGCGCCCGCACGTACGCTTCAATAAAAGCGCGCTTTATTTCCAAACTCAACGCCGGATTAACCGGCGCGCCGGAGGTTATGGCCACTTTTTGCAGCGCTTGTTCCAGTTTGGGACCGATTTTACCGCGATAAATACTTAAACGGGAAAAAACCTCGCTTACTCTTTTTAATTCAATATTTTTATTTTGGTCGCCGTATTCGCTGATTGCGACAAGCATCACATGCGATGGCAGGAGTTCTTTATGCTTCATTTGCATCGCGAGCGAATACGCTTTTTCAATCAATTTCAACAATTCATAACGATAAGAGCGGGAAACATCAACTTTGGTTTTAAAAAATTTCAGTTCTTTCCAATTGTTCGGAATCAGCTGCGGCTGTTTTTGTTCCCATTCCGTTTGCCGATAAGTCAAAAGTTTGACCGCCGGATGCTTTTCTTGCCGGCGCGCGCGGCGAAAAAAATAAAATAATAAGCATCCCAAACCCAGCCAAAAATAAAAAATTAAACTATTTTTAACGCCCCAAAAACTGACCAAAACTCCCAGATAAATTTTATTATTTGGCGTAAGCGCGTTTTGCCCAAACCATACAAAAAGCGATATTATTCCGCCTGCGCCCAAGACGACAAAAATCAAATCAATAACGTAATCAAAAATAAGCTGGCTTTGGCGGACGATTATTTTTGCCGGCGCCAAATCATACCCCCAGTACAAAAAATCGCTTTTGATAAAGGTGCCCAAACCCGCGCCGCCGCAGTTATTGCAAATCAAACCGGCGGCGGTTTTTCCCTGACCGCCGCATTGCGGGCAAACAACGAATTGAGAGGTTTCGTGAGACATTTAAATATTTTAATAGCAGCCGATTTCTACACGATTAGTACTGGGGTTGGAGGATGAAAGCGCATTGCATTGAGTGTATTGGATGCTGCCATCCCAAAAATTAACGGCTGTTGACCAAACGCTGGAATTACAATTAGGATCCCACCAGCTACAAGAGCTCCCTTTAAAGTAATAAGTTGCTTGTTGGTTGGAAAAACTGGTGGGCGCGGAACCGGTCCAGTTTCCGCAACTGTCGCCACCGAATGAGGATGAACTGTATCTTTGCCAAGACCCTGCTTGTGTCCAGCTTGATGGACAGCTACTGCCGCTGAATTCGCAAATTGTTCCGGAACTGGTGTTGTACACACTGCCGCCATCGTTCGCGCAATCAAAAGAAGTTTTGGTTGACCCGGACCAGGTTAATACTCCTGAACCGCCGCTGATACATTGTCCGCCGGAACATAGTTTTCCAGGTTCACAAACGTTGCTTTCGTTAATTGAAGTAATAACAACTTTACCGGCGCTATCCACTACATGTTTTTGACAAAAATACGGTACTCCTCCAACTTTAAAATACGTACCGGCTTGCGCTCCCGCCCACTGCCCGAAATCATTTTTGTTATTCCAAATATATCCTAAAGACGAAAAAAGAGAAGATGTAAGCGAGGGGCTGTCGGAAGGTTTGCCTACCCGTCCGCTGATATTAATTAATGAATCATTAGCGGTATTAAATCCGGTTCCCATTATTGACGTTTGATTGGCCGCTGTCGCGTCGCCGGTACCGGCCGCGCCGACAGCCGCATCCACATAACTTTTTGTTACGGCATCACTTGAATTAGTTGGCGTTAATAAACCGGTGATTCTATTTATAACCGTGACTAAACCGCTTTCATCAACTTTAAACACTTCCGCGTTCGCTCCATTATTAACCGAGAACTCGGCATTCGCGTCATCGCCGTTTAAGTCTAATCTCACTTGAAATCCTTTATTGGCGTTTGCATAAAAACGCGCGTTGGCCGTTTGGTTAAGAGTTAAAGTTGAGCCGGTAAGCGTAAGCGACAAAAGCGAAGCGTCAGTTCCGGTGGAAAGTAATGAATTAACATTGCTGCTCGGCGGATTGGCGGTCGGACCGATATAGGCGGCGAGCGTTTCTTTTATTAAAATCGCGCCAACCGTACTCGCGACCGTCAGCGCAATTAAATAAATTGAACTGCGGAAAAATTTTTTTAGCATATAACTTTGAAGTAATGTCATTCCCGCGAAGGCGGGAATCTCTTACTATTCTTAGACTCCCGCCTTCGCGGGAATGACAATATTATAAATTAAAATTTATTTTCTAATTTCTTACTTTTTACTTTCTATCTTCCCAATAATTCCTTCTTTCCCCACCAACCCAAACCGCGTACTATCCAAGCTTCCAGTCGCGATATTGCCAAAAATTAAATAAGTATCCGGCGGAATTACGCCTTTATAATCGTTAACATAAAGTTCCAGCATTTTTTGTGTTCCCGCCTGTAATACATACGGCTGATTGGCGGAGGTAGTAATGATTTTAGCGTTTATTAAAATATTATAATTTCCCCGTTCGTTTTTTTGTAAATTAAATCGGTCGCCGGGCAAGCCTTTGGCGATTTTAATAATCGGCTCCGGCCGGCCGGTATAACTATAAGCGACAATGTCGCCGCGCTGAATCGGATTACAGTTATAAAAATTTTTTAATAATTTTACTGTTTGTCCCTCTTCTATCAAGCCGCTCAAAGATTGTCCGCGCACGATTTCGTCCGTTTGTTCGCTCACACAAGTTAAGTTAAACTGCTGATTATAATTTATTTCTTTCAATTTTAAATACGCCAAAAAAACCAATTCGGCGATAACGATTAACGTCATAGCCGCGCCGGCGTAAAGCAAAAATTTTTTGGCCAACTTTTCCATAGGTGGTGTGTATATTATAACATAAAATAAAAAACAAGCCCAAATTATCATGGAGCTTGTTTTTTTATTGTCATTGCGAGCGATCCCGTTGCGGGAGAGCGAAGCAATCCCGTGACTCTATAAATAAAACGGGATTGCTTCGTCGCGGACTCCTCGCAATGACATTACTTTTCAAGCTTCTTTAACTCCTCAAACAATCTCTTTTCCTCTTTGCCTAATCTCTCCGGCATCTTCACTTTTACCGTTGCCAAATGATCGCCGCGCCCGCGCCCGTTTAAATTATGCGCTCCGCGGCCGCGCAATTTAAACACACTGCCGGATTGCGTACCCGCCGTAATTTTTAAGGTTAATTCGCCATCAACGGTTATGACCGTAATTTTATCGCCCAACACCGCCTGCGCGATGGAAATTTCCACTATGGACAAAATATCATCGCCTGAGCGTTCCAAATTTTTATCCGGTTTTACTTTTATTTTAATATACAAATCCCCAGTGGTACCGCCGTTAACCGCCGGTTCACCCTGTCCGCTTAACTTTATCGCCTGGCCGTTATCAATGCCCGCCGGAATTTTTATTTGTAAACTAACCGTGTCTTTTTGCAAACCGTTGCCGCCGCAACGCGAACATTTTTTAGCCGCCCGTTTGCCTTCGCCGCGGCAATCGGGGCAAGTGTTCTGCGATTGGAATGTGCCTAAAATTGTGCGCTGGGTTTGCATTATATAACCGACGCCTTTACAGGTTTTGCAGGTTTCAATCGGCGTTCCCGGTTCGGCGCCGTTTCCGCGGCAATGTTCGCAAACAACGGTTTTGTATAAAGATATATCTTTGGTCGCGCCAAAAACCGCATCGGCGAATTCAATCGTCAGTTCGGTCTGAATATCCGCGCCGCGCGTCCGCCGTCTGCGGCCGCCGCCACCCATATTAAATCCGAACATCTCGCCGAGGTTGCCAAAAATATCGCTAGCATCGCCAAAATCAAATTGTACGCCGCCATTGCCAAAGCCGCTTTGCACGCCTTGGGCGGCGCGCATAAAATCTTCCCAGCTCATGCCGGTACCGCCAAAACCCGCGTTGGAAAAAGCCGCGTCGCCGAATTGATCGTATTTTTTGCGTTTTTCTTCGTTGCCGACGATTTGGTACGCTTCGTTGATTTCTTTAAACTTTTCCGCGTTACCGCCGGTTTTGTCCGGATGATGCTCGTGCGCCAGTTTGCGAAACGCTTTTTTTATTTCGTCTGATGACGCGTTTTTATCAACGTCTAAAATTTTATAATAATCTTTGGACATATATCGTTATTTCTAATCATTGTCATCCCCGCGAAAGCGGGGATCTAATAGTGTGAGATTCCCGCTTTCGCGGGAATGACATTACAATTTATTTAAATTTATATTTTTTGAAAGAAATGGGGTTTTACTAAAAAAAGCAAAACCCCGCTATTATTTTCTCCTTTACAATCGTGCACAGTCAAGACATAATTCATGCTCCGGTATGCCGATTGCCTCCACTACATCTCGCACAGTATTATATTGGCATGATTCCAAGCCTAAATATTTGGCCATTTCCTCTTCTGTTCTAATTTCTTCGCCGTCGCCCTTAACCGCGGCTAACTTATTCTTTTTTTTGTTAGCGCTGCCCCAGGGACAAGTTGATGTGAGCATGGGAAAAGAAATCCGGGCGTGCACTTCGCTAAATCCGCAAGCACGCACTTTTGGCACTAAATCGCGTTTAAACTGGTTGCCGGTGACAATAGAATCGTCAACAATTACCACTTTTAAACCGGCATAAGCGGGATCAGGAATGGGAATCTGTTTTATTCTTGCCTCTGTTGTTCTTATTTGTTCATCTGAAGGCGTAAAACTTCTACCGGCATAAATAAAGCGCAATAAAGCTTCATCATAATAGGGCAATCGTTCGGCATCAACCTTTCCTTCCTTTACTTGTCGGATAAATTCGTTCATGTAACCAATCGCCGCATAACCACCGGAATCTTTAATCGGTACAACACCGTCAGGATAAAAACCGGCAGCAATATCTCGTCTCGCCAACCTCGCTCCTAATTCCTGACGTACCGCTTTTACATTGATGTCTAAAAATATTGACGCGGGATTGGCCGTATATACCCATTTAAAACTGCAAGGCTGCGGTATAATGATTTCGGAATAAATTCTGCTGACTGGCCAAACTAGTCCATCTTGCAAAGAAACAATTTCACCCGGTTCAAGTTCTCGATCAATCATGAACCCCAAATTATAAAAACCGCATGATTCTGAAGCCGCCACCACCGCCCCTTCCTTTTTTCCTAAAACAACCATTTGATGACCGTCCAAGCCGCGAGCGACAAAAATTTGATTTTCAGTTAAAATAGCAACGGCAAACGATCCTTTTACTGTCCGTGACAAATAATTAATGCCGCGCGCAAAATTTTCTTTTTCCGTTTGCTGTTGGTTCCATATCACCGTCGCGATTAAATGAGCTAACAGCGACGCGTCATGGCAATCGGGCGTAAAAACTTGCCCTTTTTCCAATAACATCTGCCTAATTTGCTCGCGATTGTTTATACTGCCAACCAGACACAGCGCGAAATCGGGAAATGTTGACTGCAATAATATCGGCTCCGGATTTTTAGCGCTGATATGACCGATTCCTAACGGGCCTACGAATCCCGCTAAATCATTCTGAAACGCGGGCCGAAACCAGCCCGGATGGGTTTTGGCTAAAATTTTCCCATTTTTATCCAGCATTGCCATACCGCTATGGTCTGTCCCACAATGCTGTAAATAAAAAGTGTCCCAAAACATTTCATTTACAAAGTCACCTGAAAACAAATTTAAATTAACGCTTTCCGCCACAAACGCGCCCATAATATGCGCTCCTTTCTTGCCCTCTGCCCTATTTTTACCCGAAAACTTTTTTTATTCTGTAAAGAACATTTTCCCCCTCCTTGGTTTTTATCTTATCTTAACTTTAATTATTAAGCAATTTACATATTTTTACTTCTTTTCATCAACCACTTCCCCTTCCATCGGTTCTTCATTATTGTCTTTTGTGTTTGTTCCCCGTTGCCCGTCACCCGTTGCTTGTCCCTGATTCTGGTACATCGCCGCGCCGATTTTTTGCGCCACTTGGTTTAATTCCTCCAGCGCTTTTTTAGTCGCTTCAATATCGGCATTCTCTTTTACTTTTTTTAAATTTTCCACTTTTTCTTCTAGTTCTTTTTTATCTTCCGGTTTAATTTTACTTTCCTGTTCTTTGATTAATTTTTCCGTGGTAAAAATAACCGCGTCGGCCTGATTTTTTATTTCCACCTGTTCCTTTTTCTGTTTATCTTCGGTCGCGTGCAGTTCCGCTTCTTGGCGCATTTTTTCTATTTCTTCTTTGGATAATCCCGAAGAAGAAGTAATCGTAATATGCTGTTCTTTGCCGGATGCTTTATCGCTCGCTTTAACATTTAAAATGCCGTTCGCGTCAATATCAAACGTCACTTCCACCTGCGGAATACCGCGCGGCGCCGGCGGAATGCCGTCCAAAATAAACCGGCCCAGCGTTTTATTATCCTGCGCCATCGGCCGTTCGCCTTGCAGCACATGGATTTCAACCGAGGTCTGACTGTCGGCCGCGGTGGAAAAAACCTGCGATTTGGAAGTCGGAACGGTCGTGTTGCGTTCAATCAACGGCGTCGCGACGCCGCCTAAGGTTTCAATGCCGAGCGTTAACGGCGTAACATCAAGCAGTAATATATCTTTTACTTCGCCTTGCAGGACGCCGGCTTGCACCGCGGCGCCGAGCGCGACCACTTCGTCCGGATTAACGGAGATGTTGGGTTTGCGTTTAAAAAATTCCTCCACTTTTTTAATCACAAGCGGCATTCTGGTTTGTCCGCCGACCAAAATTACTTCTTCAATATCTTCCACTTTCATTTTCGCGTCCGCGAGCGCTTTGCGGCAAGGTTCCAATGTTTGCTCCACTAAATCTCCGACTAACTCTTCCAATTTCGCGCGCGTTATTTTCATTACCAAATGTTTTGGTCCATCCGCGTCGGAGGTGATAAACGGCTGGTTGATTTCCGATTCCGGCGTAGTGGAAAGTTCTATTTTGGCTTTTTCCGCCGCCTCTTTTATGCGCTGCAAAGCCAAGGTATCTTTGGATAAATCTATGCCCTGCTCTTTTTTAAATTCGGCGATAATATAATCAACCAAGCGCTTATCAAAATCTTCACCGCCCAAATGTGTGTCGCCGTTCGTCGCTTTTACTTCCACCGTGTCGTCGCCGATATCCAGTACCGAAACGTCAAAGGTGCCGCCGCCCAAATCATAAACGACGATTTGCTGTCCTTTCTTTTTATCAAAACCGTAAGCGAGCGCCGCCGCGGTCGGTTCGTTAATGATGCGTTTTACGTCAAGTCCGGCAATTTTACCGGCGTCTTTGGTCGCCTGCCGTTGCGCGTCGTCAAAATAAGCCGGCACGGTAATAATCGCTTCGGTTATCTTTTCGCCGATTTTTTCTTCCGCGTCCGCTTTTAATTTTTGTAAAATCATCGCGGAAATTTCCTGCGGACTGTATTCTTTACCTTGCATTAAAACTTTTACGCCTTCGCCACTTTGCGTCATTTTATACGGATAAACTTTGATATCGCGCTGAACTTCCGCGTCGGAAAACTTTCGGCCGATTAAGCGCTTTACCGCGGTGATCGTATTTTCATGATTTGTTACCGCTTGCCGTTTGGCGATTTGGCCGATCAGCCGTTCGCCGGTTTTGGAAATCGCGGCAATAGACGGGGTCGTTCTGTTCCCTTCTTTGTTTTCAATAATTTTCGGTTGGCCGCCTTCAATGATGGCCATGGCGCTGTTGGTAGTACCGAGATCAATGCCTAGAATTTTTGACATATAGTTTTAGTTAATTAGTTGATTAGTTAAATAGTTAATTAGTTTATTCTTCACCTTTTGGGTAATATTCCCATAATGTCCAATATGGGTCGCCGTCATCAGGATGACCTGGATTTAATTTTAATTTTTTATATATTTCATTTTGGATTGAATAAGCGTCACGCCATAATTCTCTATCGCTCATGTTTTCATCAATACCTAATCTAGGTAATTTTATTTTTATTTCTCCAAATTTAGGACTTTTAACTTTAGTTTCTTCTAACCATAAATAATTTACTTCAGTCAAAATACTATTCACAGTTGATTCTATCCTAAATGAAGAATCGAATATCTCTATAGATAACGAAATATTATGAGCTGATAAAAAATTTTCTATTTTGCGACAATAATTATCAATAACTTCTTTTGTGGGCTTTTCTTTATATTTTACTTGCATATTTTTGTATAAAAATTATATATCAAAATTTTTCTTTATTATCTTTTCAACCTCTAAAAAATTATAATCTATATCTTTTAATATTTTCTCTACTCCATTTTTTATCTCATATACATTTAAGCGTCTTACTTCATTATTATCCAATATTGTTACTGTTTGTGTATAATAGACCATAAAAATATGTTGATTCAAAAAATTTTTTATAAATTTTTCAATTCCATTAATTAAATCTTCATTCAAGTGTATCTTATTTTCATTATAATAATTTGTCATTTCATCAAATGTATTGCTTGCTTCTAACCACTTACCTTGCATATCTTTTTCACCCGAATTCAATAGGTACACAGATAATAATGGACGATATGAGGACATTATTTTATTAAGTTTTTTGTTAAATTCTTCAATGATTTCCCTTCTTTTTTTATATGAAGTTTCAAATTTAATTAATTCCTTTTGTCCTTCTAATTTAAAATTCTCTAAATCTTTTTCAAACAATTGTTTTATATATTTTTCAATAATATCTTTAAATAAGAGCACAAAAAAAGCAATAAATAAAGCTAAATCCTTATTATAATAAAAATAAAGAAAAATAGTAATAAATATTAATAAAACAAATGTAAAAAAAGTTATTTTATTTGATTTTGATATTTTCATCTCTAAAATTTTATACTTTAATCCTTTATAATATAATAATATATCTAACCTATAGCGCTTCCGCGTCTAGCCAAGGCATAAATGCCATGGCTAATTTTTTCAAACCCCCTTAAGGGGGTTTCGTTTCTAGCCCCGCCATTCATGGCTGGGGCTATTGGTAAAACAATTTATTGCCGAGCTAATCCATAGAAATCCGCTCCGATAGCATAGGCATAAATGCCATGGCTAGTTTTTTCAAACCCGCTTAAGCGGGTTTTGTTATTAGCTCGGCAATTTATTGCTGAGCTAATTTTTAGTTCCACCATTTATAGCCGTGGCTTTTGTAATTATCCGTTAATATCCGTTTAATCAGCGTCATCAGTGTTCTATTGTTTTAACGATGCAATAATAAATTTTAGATTCTTCACTTCGCTCCGCTCCGTTCAGAATGACAAAAAATTATTGTTTAGTTATCGTTCAATTACTGTTTAATTATTGTTAAATTTCACGGGATTGCTTCTCCGCCCAAGGCGGATCGCAATGACAAATTACTCGTCCCCCGTTACCGCCTTATGCGCATAAACAACCACCTTCGTCGCCTGTATTACTTTCCCATGCAATTTATAACCAATTTTCATTACTTTTGCTATCTTACCAATTCTTTTATCCTCCGCAGTTTCAACGAAAGATGATTCCATCGCTTCGTGTTCGCTAGGATTAAATTCCAAACCGAGCGGGTCAATTATTTCCACGCCATTATCTTTTAAAATACTTTCAAACTGTTTGATTACATGTTTTATGCCTTTTAACCACGCGTCGTGATTATCTTCATCGGCGTGTTCCAACGAGGTTCTTAAATTTTCATACACCGGCAAAATTTCCATCAAAATCGCGCCGTTGGCAAATTTTACAAATTCCGCTTTTTCTTTGGCGGTTTCTTTTTGCAAATTTTGATAATCCGCGAGCGCGCGTTTCCATTTGTAATCAAGATCTTTAATAACTTCGTTAGTGTCTTCTAATTTATTTTCTTCGTCTTTATTGTTTTTTTCGTCGTCCATATTTTTTTGTCATTCCCGCGAAAGCGGGAATCTCCTACTATTATTAGATTCCCGCTTTCGCGGGAATGACATTTATACGTTATTTTAAATTATTTTTAATATATTCCACCAGCCCCAAACATTGTTCGTAATCCATCCGCATCGGACCGACAATGCCGAACATGCCGCGCTCGCCGTTTTTTTCATACTTTACCACCACGCTGCCGCAAATCGCGCCGAACGGATTTTTTTGGCCGATAAAAATCTGCGGCTGGTTGGTAAGATTGGAATACATGTCCACGACGATATCTTCAATGTCGTCAATGATTCGGGAAATATTAAGGATTTGCTGGCTCTCCAAAAACTCCGGCTGGGACAATAAATTCGCGATGCCGGTATAATATAAATTATGTTGGCCAACCGCCCAAAAAACCGCCAAACCGGATTTAGCCGCGAGCGTCTTGGCTGTTTGTTTCAAAAATTCTTCGTTATTTTTTCTGGACTCAATTTGCATCGCCGGTTTACCCGTTGAAGTTTTAACGAAGGATGGTCTTTTAGCCGACAAAAAATTCTCTACGTAAAATTGATACGCCTTTTCGGTCGGCACTCGGCCGGCTGACGTATGCGGCTGATGGATGTAACCTTCTTCTTCCAGTTTTACCAGTTCAGCGCGCACCGTCGCCGGACTGTACGGCAATCTAAATTTTTGCACGAGCAAACCGGAACTGATTGGTTCAGCCGTTTTAATATATTCTTTAACGATGATTTTTAATAGTTTTTGCTGACGTTCTTCCATATTTTTTGTCATTGCGAGCAAGCCGCCTTGGGCGGCGAAGCGTGGCAATCCCGTGAATAATAGCGGCGGGATTGCTTCGTCGTCGCAGACTTCTCCTCGCAATGACATATTATAATATTGGCAGTCCTATGTCAAGAGTGCTAATATCTTTTATTTTATCAAATAAAAAAAGCCCGCGCTTGGGCTTTTAAAATTACAAAAAATTGTAAATTTTATTAATGGTGGTTGAGCACGGTTCGCATTAACTCCCTGATGATGCTTAAAAGATAAATGACGGCGCTGGCGCAAGTCGCCCATAAAACAACCGTCATAATATCGTTAGCGTGCTCTTCCGCCCAGGAAAAATCAAAAATGTGCTGGCCGGCGATAATCACGCCGACGGCAAAATCCTGAAAGAAGGTTTTTAATTTTCCCCAAAACCGCACTCGCAGAACAATCGCGTAGCCGCCAATCATCACCAACGCTTCAATTAAGATAATCCAGCCGATTACCTTCCAAGAAACGGCGCAGGACGGCAGACAGCATAACAAAGTGATTATTAAAATTTTGTCGGCGAAAGCGTCAAAATAGGCTCCGGCCGGCGTCGCTTGATTCCAGCCGCGAGCGATGATGCCGTCCAGTAAGTCAGTAGTAAAAGCGATTATCGTCAGCCCAACCGCCCACTCCTCATAATTTTTTGTCCAAAAAAATATAAAGATGGGAACGCAGAGCGCCGCGCGCGTGAGTGTTACCAAATTCGCGATGTTCCAATTTTCTTTTGCATAAATGAACCGACAAAAATCAGCTAAACTGGCGTGATAGTGATTAGCCATTTCTTTATCCTCCTAACTTGTAAAGATCTTTTGTTTTATTGTTTTCTGGTATTAAAGTACCACTCTAACGTTCTTTTGGCAACCGGCACGGCGGCGTCGGTTGATTCCCCGCC
>Ga0172379_10006203_pt1 | contig 16176 bp, 11 predicted proteins | sample GrowelOW334metaG_FD_119756 | JGI IMG/M metagenome (GOLD analysis project Ga0172379, IMG submission 119756) | Groundwater microbial communities from an aquifer near a municipal landfill in Southern Ontario, Canada - Groundwater well OW334 metaG | ecosystem: Environmental > Aquatic > Deep... | reverse complement strand
GCCGCGTCCTCTTACCGAGCCGTCCAACACGGCACTAGCGTTTTCACAGAAGTCGGCCAATTGCCCGGCATTGCCGAGCTTCGGCGCTTTGCCTGGGGGCCTGACAACGTGGGACGTGGGACGAGCGACGTAGGACGCATAAACATCCTGTTGCTCGGAGTCGGTGGTGAGGGGCATGATGGCGCACAACTGACTGATACGATTATCCTTGTTTCGCTGGATACGAAAAACAACAAGCTAGCCCTGCTCTCTATCCCTCGCGATTTAGCCTTCCCCATTGGCAACAACCAGTTCAGGAAAATCAACAGCTTGAATGCTTTGCAAGAAGTCGCACACCCAGGCGAAGGCGCAAGGCGCTCGGCTGATCTGATCGGCGATTTGCTGAACGTGCACATCAATTATGTGGTGCGCGTGGACTTTAAGGGTTTTGAACAATTCATTGACGCGCTCGGCGGCGTGGACCTGACTGTTGAAAAAAGTTTCACGGACAATTCCTACCCGACAGAGAATGATGGCTGGAAAACCATCAGTTTCAAAGCCGGTACTCAGCACATGAACGGCAAGACTGCCTTGGAATATGTACGCTCGCGCCATGGCAATAATGGCGAGGGTTCGGATTTTGCCCGCAGCCGCAGACAACAGCTGGTGCTTGAGTCAGTTCGCGATAAATTATTATCCTTGGGCACGCTGGCCAATCCCAAAAAACTGAATGACTTAATCAATATCGTGTCCGGCCACATCCAGACAGATCTTTCGGCCTGGGACATGCTTTCCTTAGCGCCCCAATTTGTCAGCATCAGCCGAGACAGCGTCGTCAACCGTGTGCTGACTGATGCGCCTGACGGAGAACTTGCTCCTGCGACACTAAGCCAGGAATACATGCTCTTCCCGCGCAAACCTGACTGGTCTGAGATTAGGGCCATTGCCGCAAATCCATTCATGAGTAAAGAAGAAGAGATCAAGGCCCTTCAGCCCAAGGCAACGACTTATCTTGAAATCAAGAACGGAACGACTTATGAAGGTTATGCTTCCAAGGTCTATCAAAAACTCAAATCCTTGGGTTATACGGTTACTGAAGTGAGCAATGCCCAGCACAAAGGCTATGACAAGACAGTTATCTACGATTTGACTGGCGGCAAGATGACCGATGACTTGGTCAAGCTCAAGAAAATGTTGAACGCAGAAGTGTCGTCTACTCCAGCCCAAGCAGTCCCTAAATCAACGACCCGGACAATCCTCACAGATTACATGGTGCAAGAAACAATCAAGGCCACTTCAACCCAATTCCTAATCATACTTGGAGATTCCAGCCTTGGTTTAATCCAACCCTCATATGAAAAAAACGCGCCCTAACCTGCCTATCGTCGCCATTGTCGGACGCGCTAATGTCGGCAAATCCACTTTGTGGAACAGACTTATCGAAAGCTCACGAGCTTTGATTTCGTCTGAACCGAATACTACCCGCGACCGCAACTACGCCGTCTGCCTTTGGCGCGGCCAGGCCGTGCAAATGGTTGATACAGGCGGCATGGACACGGACCAGACAGAGATGGGCCGCGGCATTTTGCGCCAGGCCGAGCTTGCCATCCGCGAAGCAGATATCGTGCTGTTCATGGTGGATGCCAAAGACGGAATCATGCCGCAAGATTTGAGTTTGGCCAAAAGCACGAGCAAACTCAACAAAAACATCATGCTCGTGGCCAACAAATCAGACAAGGCTGCCCAATCCGGGCAAGCCATGAGCAAAGAACTCTACAAACTCAATCTTGGGGATCCGAAGATCATCAGCGCTGCCAATGGCCGCGGCATCGGGGACTTGATGGATGATGTTTATATAAAACTGAAAAAGCTTGGCCGCGAGCCAGTGGATTATGCCGAGGATCAAAGCTTGCGCATTGTGATCATGGGCCGGCCCAATGTAGGAAAATCATCGCTCATGAATGCGATCCTGGGCGAAGAGCGCTCCCTTGTCTCGCCGATTGCGCACACCACGCGCGAGCCGCTTGATACTGAGTTTCTCTGGAAAGGCGAACGAGTGACCTTGATCGATACGGCCGGCATGCGCAAACGCGCCAAAGTCTCCGAATATCTGGAAAAGGAAGCCATAGAACGCAACCGCACGGCCTTGTCGCGCGCTGATGTGGCAGTCTTGGTGATTGACGCGACTGATGATCCGCGCAAGCAAGACAAAATCCTGGCTGGCTTGCTCATGGACGCCAAGAAAGGCCTGATCATCGTGGTCAACAAATGGGATTTGATCCCGAACAAAGATACGAAGACTGCCGATGAATTCGCGGTCTTGATAAAACAATCCCTCCCCTTCCTTTCGTGGGCGCCCATACTTTTTACCTCAGCTAAAAACGGCTTGCGCGTGGATGATATCTTGACTCTAGCCTTCCGCATCAAGCAGGAACGCGAAAGAGTCATTGATGATAATGCTTTGAGCAAGTTCTTCAAGCAAGCGATCGCTATCCAACCGCCGCGCGCTGCTTCAGGACCAAAACAACCTTACATCGCAACCATAATCCAGACCCGGACCAATCCCCCAACATTTGTCTTCACTGTTCGCGGCACGCAAATCTCTATCCATGATTCGTGGATGCGCTTCTTTGAGAACCGTTTGCGCGACAAGTTCGGCTTCTTAGGCACGGCCATGGTATTCAAAATCGATTATGATGTTTCTCCGCTGGAGAAATTGCACACTGGCCCCAAGCGCAAAAAGCGCCCAATGGGCAGGCGGGTTGGGAGATACTAAGCACTCTGCACTGAAAACCCTTGGCCCCTTTCTCAAGGGGCTGTAACCAAGCATTTTAAAACTTTATTGATTAGCCTGTACGTTAAAATCTCCTTGGGAAAGGAGAAGCGAAGAGGTTTTCCTTTCCGTCATCCTGAACGAAGTCATCAGAACGAAGGATGACACAAGAGGCGAGCTGGCATAAAATCATCATTGAGTTTATTATAATTCAGTATGAAGTTGATTATTGGGCTCGGTAACCCCGGAAAAGAATATGAAAAAACGCGGCACAACGCGGGTTTTATGGTTTTGGATGTGATGGTTGAAAAAAATGACTCAGCCTGGAAAAAGGATACTGCCCATAAATCCATGATCGCAAAACTAGATTTGGATGACGAAAAAGTACTATTAGCCAAACCGCAGACCTTCATGAACTTGAGCGGCCAGGCAATATCTTTGCTGAAACAATATTACAAAATAGATTCACAGGATATTTTAGTTGTTCAAGATGATTTGGATTTGCCTGCAGGCACTTTTGCTTTCAATCAAAGCACTAGCGCGGCCGGGCATCATGGCATTGAGTCAATCCAAGAACATCTCGGGAAGATCAAGATCTCACGCTTGAGAATCGGCGTCGGCAAACCGAGGGACAAGAAGCTAGAAGCTAGAAGTTTGAAGTTAGAAACAAAGGACTGGGTATTAGATAAGCCTAAAGGAGAGGATGCAAAACTCATCAATCAAGCGATTGTAGATGCGGCTGACGCTAGCCTGGACTGGGCCTCTTTTGGCTTGGAGCAGGCCATGAACAAGTGGAACCACCGAAAGAAGTTAGAAGTTAGAAGTTAGAATTCTATTCGTATATTCGTATGCAGATTCGTCCCGCCTCCGCAATTAAAGAATATGCTGTGGCGGGATCCCGCCAACGGCGGTGATAATTCGTACGAGCGGAGCGATAAAAGCCGCTTAGCTCTGCTTACGAATGAGGCTTTCGCGGGATTGGAGGGGCGCTCCCGGACAACCGTCCGCAAGCAGAACTCTGCGGCTTTATGAGCATGTCTTACCAAACCTCACAAAAACCTGTCAAGGAAGCCTGGAACGACTCCAGACTCGGATATCTTGGCTGCACCTGGTTTCCTAAATTCGGTCCAAAGAGTCTGGCCAAGCTCCAGGCCAAATTCGGTTTGAATGGAGGCATGCAAGCCTGGGAATCTTCTGAAGAGCAGATGCTTGAGTGCAACATTGCCAAAGCTGCGGTTAGCGACTTCCGAGCGTGGCGCGAAAAATCAAATTTAAAAGACTTCAGAAGCGAGCTGGATGAGGCTGGGATTGATTTCGTCCTGCCTTGGGACAAAATCTATCCTAATGCTTTCCGCAATTCCTCTACTCCGCCGGCGGCTTTGTTCTGGAGAGGTGCGCCATTGGATAACAGGATCTGGATTTCAGTAGTCGGTACCAGGAAAATGAGTCCGTATGGCGAGCAAGCGACAAAGAGCATCGTGAAAGGCTTGGTGCAAAATGGAGTCGGCATAATTTCTGGCTTGGCTTTGGGCGTGGATGGATGCGCACATCAAGCTGCGGTCGAAGCGAATGGCGTGACTGTTGCTGTTCTCGGATCTGGAATAGACAAGGCCACGATCTATCCGCAGACGCATCTTGGCTTGGCCGAAAGCATCTTGCTCAACAACGGAGCCTTGATCAGCGAGCTGCCGCCGCGTACGCCTGGTTTCAAATCCAATTTCCCCATCCGCAACCGGCTGATCGCTACTTTGAGCCGTGCCACCATTGTGGTTGAAGCAGATAAAGACTCTGGCTCCATGCTGACTGCCAAGTTGGCCTTGGATGAAAACCGCGAAGTCTTTGCCGTGCCTGGCCCGATTACCAACCCAGGTTCAGAAGGTCCGCACTTGTTGATTAGGCAGGGCGCCCAGCTCTGCGCTTCGGCTGATGATGTGCTAGGCCTGCGCCAGGGCCTGAATCTGCAGGCCGAAATGCCGCGGGATATTACCGAGGAACAAAGAAAATTCCTGGATTTGTGCCGCACGCCAGTGCATGTAGATGACATGGCGCGCTTTCTGCAGATGAGCCCTGCGGCCGTCTCTTCGGTCTGCACCTCCTTGGAAATAATGGACCTGGTCCATGATTGCGGCGGCCATGTTTACGAGCTGACGACCCTAGGGCGCATGGCTCTGCAGGGCAAAAAGGATTGACCCATATTCTCCTTGTCATTGCGAGCGAACCCTTGTCATCTCGAGCGACAGTCGAGAGATCTCGGGAGCAGAAGTTACCTGGTCACGTTGGATTCGGAGATTTCTCGATTCCGTCTAACTTCACTCGAAATGACAGGAAGAGGATCGCTCAGGATGACATAAAAAAGGGCCATATACTATAGATAATTGACTTTGGCTGTGCTGTAGAGTATCTTAAACTCCATTCTATGAATCTTGTTATTGTTGAGTCACCCACAAAAGCCAAAACTATTTCCAAATTTTTGGGCAAGGATTACAGGCTATTGGCCAGCATGGGCCATGTCAGGGACCTGCCCAAATCCAAAATAGGCGTGGACATTGAACACGGATTTGAACCACAATATATTGTCTCGCCCGAACACAAGGCCAAAGTCAAGGAAATCAAGGAAGTCGCCTCCAAAGCCAAGGCGATTTATTTCGCTACAGACGAAGACCGCGAAGGCGAGGCCATAAGCTGGCACTTGGCCCAGATTTTGGGTGAGGATCCGGAGAAACTTAAGCGCATTACTTTCCATGAAATCACCAAAGAGGCCATTCTCCATGCCTTGGAAAATCCGCGCAACCTAGACATGAAACTAGTGGATGCCCAGCAAGCCAGGCGCATCTTAGATAGGCTGGTGGGCTATGAGCTCTCCCCTTTCTTATGGCGCCATGTGAAGCGCGGGCTTTCGGCCGGACGCGTGCAGTCAGTGGCAGTCAGGTTGATCGTGGAACGCGAACGCGAGATCTTGGCCTTCAAGCCTGAGGAGTATTGGAGCGTTGAAGCTAAGTTCAAGACGCCTAAAGGTGCTGAACTTGAATCCAAACTGTATTCAATAGACGACAAGTCCTTGGACAAGATGGAAATCAAGGACAAAGAGCAGGCTGATAAGATTGAGGCTGATTGCAACAAACAGTCTTGGGCAGTCCAATCAATTGAACAGAAGAAGAAGACCAAAGCCCCGCCTGCGCCGTTTGCGACTTCATCCCTCCAGCAGGAAGCCAACAACCGCTTGGGCTTTTCAGCCAAGCAGACCATGACCTTGGCCCAAAAGCTTTACGAAGGCGTTGAAATCGGCGATGAAGGCTCTGTGGGCTTGATCACTTACATGCGTACTGACAGCGTGAATTTGGCGACCAAGTTCTTAAGCGAGGCCAAAGATTTCTTAAAGAAAACTTACGGAGATAAGTTTGTTTTGGATGAACCCAGGACCTACAAGACTAAATCCAAAGGGGCACAAGAAGCACACGAAGCCATTCGCCCGACAGATGCAGCGCGCACGCCAGAAAGCCTGGAGCCTTATTTGGACAAGGGAATGCTTAAGCTTTACACCTTGATTTGGCAAAGGGCTTTGGCCACGCAGATGCCGAACGCGACTTTGAATGCAACGCGCGTGGACATTGCCGGCGGCAAATATGTTTTCAGGTCAACCGGACAGCAAGTGGTTGAGCCTGGTTATCTTAAGCTGTATACAGACCAAGAAACTGATAAACTTTTGCCAGAGGTGGATGAAAAAGACGCAATGAAAATGGAGGATGTGAAAGGCATCCAGCATTTTACCGAACCTGCGGCGCGGTATAGCGATGCCACGCTCGTCAAAGCCTTGGAAGAAGATGGCATTGGCCGCCCGAGCACATATGCCAGCATCATCTCAACTGTGATTGACCGCGGCTATGTTGAGCGCGATGAGAAGAAGAGGCTTATGCCCACGCAAATAGCCGGAGACGTGACTGATATCTTGACCAAGCGCTTCCCGGATATTGTTGATACTGAGTTTACGGCCAGGTTAGAATCTTCCTTGGACTATGTTGCCGAGGGTACAGTACAGTGGAGGCCGCTTATCCAAGCTTTTTACGGACCATTCCATTCTCAACTCGAAAAGCAAGAAGCTGAGCTGTCCGAAGAAACCCAAAAACAAGCTGAGGGACAAATTTGCGAAAAATGTGGTAAACCCATGGCCGTAAAAAGCGGACGCTTTGGTAAATTCTTGGCTTGCACGGGTTATCCTGAATGCAAAAATACAAAACCCTTGGAAGGCTCTCCCCAACCTCCGCCATCAGAGCCGACCGACCAGATCTGCCCCAATTGTAAAGCGCCAATGGTAAAAAAGACAGGTCGCTTTGGCCCGTTCTTGGCCTGTTCCAAGTATCCGGAATGCAAGACTATCGTGAATATCGAGATTCCGACTTTGGATCAGAATGGCAATGAGATAATCTGCCCTAAATGTAAAACCGGCCATCTTCTTGAACGCAAATCCAAAAAAGGAAAACTCTTCTATTCCTGCAACCGCTATCCGGACTGCGATCAGGCTTTTTGGGACAAGCCGACCGGCGAAGCCTGCCCCTCTTGCGGATACGCGACCTTAGTCAAAAAAGGCAAAACCATCTATTGCCCGAACAAAGAAAACTGCAAATACAAGACAGTGATAGAACTAGAATAACATAACTCACCCCCGTCCCCTCTCTTAGTTTAAGAGAGGGGTGCCGAAGGCGGGGTGAGTTATGGCTCCTTCTTCTCCCCTTTTGCGATTGATTCATCCAATTTTTTATGGATGGCATCGCCCGTATCTTTTGCGATATCAAAAATGCTGCTAAAATCATTTTTAAATGCGTACTTTTGGATTTTTTCCATGCCCTTGTCAATCCAATCCAGCATCTTAAAAGCAGCCTTGCCCGAAAACAACGACCAAGTCACTTTAGCCAAAACAGCTAAGCCCACGGCTGCCGTACCATACATAAGGCCTCCACCCGCACGCTCAAGAGAACTTACCGGAGTCTTATTGTTCGCTGATTCCTTGGCCATTCTTTCAAGTTCTTCATCCGTATATCCGCTCGGCGGCTTATTTATTTTCGCCACAAGAGCGTCAACCGGGGTTTCAGCCAATTCAGCTACATCGACCTCAACTGTTTCTGCTCTTTCTCGTGCGGCTTCAAATAATTCTTTTTCTTTTGCCTTGTCCTGGGCTAAGCCCTGCTCCAACTTGCGCTTCTCCAAAAATAAAGAATGGCCCTCAGAAACAGACATGTCCAAATCTGCTAATTTTTTCAAAGCCAGGGCATTGGCCGCCAGGCTCAATCCTATCTCGGCCTTATTCATCGCCAGCTGGCGCAACTGTTCCCTTTCGCTTGTTTCGCCTGCCAAGGCTTGATTGTTGAGGTTTCCCCAAACTTCAGGCGTCCAAGCGAACTCGGATTGTTGATACAGATCAGACCACTCGTCTCCACTCAATTCCTTCAGGCCTTCTTGCGTTGCTTTTAAAACTTCTTCACTCTGCTCTTGATCTTCTTCTAGCATATCAATCTCTTCCTGAAGCGTTGGCGGCACTTCTTCTCTTAGCGTTGGATCAAATTCAGCGCTTTTTAAAGTATCTTTAAGCGTGTCCGGGGCTTCTGGAGCCCTTACTGATTCAGCCAGAGACGAAGTTTCTATAAGTTCTGTTCCGCGGACTGTCGGCTGAGTCTCAAAATCAGATACAACATGTTCCATTCTTTTGCGGAGCCTTTCAGACCTGAGCGTCTCTTGAGTTTCGCTTGGTTCATCTTCCATTTTCTGAGTCGCTGTTCTTCCCTGCTCATCTAATGCGCCTTCAATAACCTTATTGATTTCTTCATCTTCGGCTTGCGTCTTGGCGATTTCTTCAAAGCCGCGGTCAATGGCGCTTGTCTCAGGCTGGATGCTTACTATTTTTTCAAACCTGGGACGACCGCTTTCTGTAATGGATTCTTCAATCGCCTTATTTATTTCTTCATCTTCGGCTTGTTTGTTTTTAAAACCCGCCCTCAAAGTCGCACGCTGTTCGCGCAAAGTTTTTTCCTCCTGAAAATCATAGACCTTGGCTGGTTCGCGGATGGTCGTTCCTTGTTCGCCGGGGCTGGCTACTGAGTCCAGCTGTTTTGAATATTTTTCGCGCACTCCTTCCAACTCAACAATCGAGGCTTGAGTCACTGCTTTGGCCTCAGGATCATCAGATGCCTTGCCTAATTCCTCAACCTGGTTCTTTTCGCGCTGAACCTCGGTCTGCACCTCGAGTTCTGCAGCCTCGGCGCTGATTTCCCCTCTATCTTCTAACTTCCAACTTCTAGCTTCTGGATTGATAGGGTCTCGTAACGTAGCCAAATTTTCATTAGACATAACAAACGAATTATAGCATAAAAATCGCTTTAATACATAAAATTTGGCTAATTTATGGCATTTTGCAGCCTGACAGTCTTGACAAAAGGCCTGTTTTGTGCTATATTAATCAGTCAAATGATCCAATTGGGCTTATCCAAAAGGGTCTCCGTTCGTTACATTCAAGTCCCGGTTTGGTCGCCGGGCACTACATATGAGGAAACCATGAAAGCAGCCAACATCGTTCTGGTGAACTTCCATCACGAGGGCAAGATAATCGCGGAAGCGCTCGAACTCGACGAGGTCAAGCGCACTCCTGAGGAGATGCAGAAGAAGGAAGAAGAGAGAGCCAAGAATCAGAACCCAGGCCTCAGTCGAAACAAGGCTGACAATGGCGTGCCCGCTCTGGGACGCGCCGGCGAGTCCAACGTGCGTATCATGAAGATGGTGCAGGATCTGATTGATTCTGGCTTCAGGCTCATCGGCGCCTACAAGCAAGCTACCTTCAAGACGCGCTGGGAAGACGGAGTGCCGCATGTGACAGACCAGAAGACCGGTACCATCGCACGCTTCGTCTTCTCCAAGGATCCTGCGAGTGTCGCTGCCTTGAGCCCTGAGATGGCGGAGAAGACGTTGACTGCCCTTCTCAAGGGATTGGATGGATTCATGTGCCCTTGCGCCCACGTCTACCACAACTTCGCCGAAGACAAAATCGCCCGAACCACGGACACGATCAACATCGCGAAGCTCAGCAAGGAAGACGAGCGCAACGAGGTCCAAGCTGGCGAGCTGAGGTACACGGCTGGCGTGTTCACTGTCCAGCGCAGCCGTATGGATCGCTATCACCAACCCAACGAGCGCTACTGAGAGCCTCCCTCTCCTCGCCTGGCATCCGCGCCAAAAGACCAACTTCAAACCCCGTTGCGCCTGCAACGGATTATCTCAGCCCGTCGTGCAGTCAAGATCGCAAGATCAAGACTGTGCGGCGGGTGTTGTATTTAACAAGAGTTACAAGTCCCAAGTCTCAAGTTACAAGAGTTTAATCGTTTTCCGATTTGACGGCTTGCGCGTCCAATGGGCTAAGGTCGCGGCGAACCATGAATTTGCTGAATTTTTTTCTTATTTCATCCAAACTACCGTCTCCCATTACTTTCAAAGCATCAATTTCTTGGTCTTGGGCCCATGACGGAATGGGTAATCCCTCGTGCATCCTGATCAGATGCGAGAGGAGGGATGTGGCATATGCGCCTTTACTGAGTTTGAAACGCACAATCCAGCCCTGCGGAATCTCTTTCAGTTCCAATCCTTCTGGGCGAATGACTGCGGGGATAGTCTTGTCTGACAGATTAATAAAAGAATACTGAGACAAAGTTTGCAGATAATTCAATGTGCCGTCCTCGGCCATGAAATCTTTGTAGATCGGAAGCGGGCCTTTGGGCGAGAATGGCAGAGGCAATTCAGCAGGCAAGGATTGGTTGTTTTTTATTGCCCTGGAAATCGCGCGGTTCATGAGCCAAGAACCATAGGCATAGACCCAAAGCCTGACTTGCTCTTTGACCTGGAACAACGCATTCCTGGTTTTTTGCGGATCAGTCTGCAAGGCGCGCAAAACTTTAGTCTCGTCTTTAAGCGTGAATGGGAAATGGCTGGCCAACTCAAGCATTTGGTCCCAATCGCCATACATGTCATACAAGTTTGTCCGCAAATCGCGGTACAAAGGGATATCGTACGGTCCAGCCTCGCCCAGATAATTCCTGAGCGCAGCCTGCACATCGCCTTTGACCAACCGTTGCCCAAGATGGTGCACATTGATGCGCGAGCCAAACCTTTGCGGCCCGAAAAAATTCAAAAAGCCATCGGCTTTTACGTTTTCCAATGCGCGCTGGATCAAGGCGCTTGATTCTCCGGCTTTGCCGCGGATGATTATGGTAAAACGATTGCCCTTGAGCTCGCCTATCTGCAAAAAGCCGCTCCCATAACTCACAGGGCGCAGAATCATTTGCGGATGCTCAGCCGCGGCCAAGGACTCGGTGGTTGTGCCGCGCAAACTTACACGCTGGGCAGTGATGGCAACCGCATCTTTTATGCCAGCAGCCCCGACCTGGGTTTGGTTCAAATCAAAAAGCGCTTGCAACTCCTGGACTGCATTCGGACCGGAAAGTTGGCACTTGATCATGTCAGCCCACAATGTCCTTTTGTCATCCGAATCCTCAAATTTTGGGTCATGCGCCAATTCCACTACATCGCCTTTGGGCGTTATTTCCTCAACCAAAAAATCTTGAGGATAGAGCCTGATGTAGCCGCTTACCCTGTCTGGCGCCAAAAAAGTGACTCCAATGCGCTCCAATATCGCGTCTGGGTCAGGGATCGCAGGCCTTTGGATGCGGGACGGATCTGCCTCGCCGACAGTTTCCACGGTTTGGCGCTCAATTTCGCGCGCTTCAACGATATTCATATCGAAACCCATTATACCATTGCACATTGCCAGACAACAGACGACAGATTGCAGACAACAGAGGTGCCTTAGAGTCTATCTGCCGTCTGCCGTCTAATGACTGTTGTCTAGAGGTTGTACCCCTTGCGCTTTTCGCGTTTTTTAACTACTTTAGGTAGGCGGCATATGCCCTCAAAAGAACTGACACTGACTGACTTAATAGCCATCATCAAGCGGGTTAGGCCCAATGCGGACGTAGCCCTGATTGAGCGCGCCTATGCTTTTGCTGATGCGGCCCACAAAGGCCAGCTGCGCATGTCTGGCGAGCCATACATAATCCACCCGCTATACACTGCCATGTACTTGGCCGAGATGCATGCCACGGACAACATTATCGCGGCCGGTCTTTTGCATGACGTGGCCGAAGACACGCCGATCACTCTGGAAGAAATCCGCAAGTCCTTTGGAGATGATATCGCGGGCATGGTCAACGGCATCTGCAAAGTCGGAAAAATCAAATACCGCGGCGTGGACCGCTATATAGAAAACTTGCGCAAAATGTTCATGGCCATGGCCAATGATGTGCGCGTGATGGTGATCAAATTCGCGGATCGTTTGCACAACTTGGAAACTCTTGATTGCATTCCTCAGAAAAAAGCCTATCGTATTGCACTTGAGAGCTTGGAGATTTATGCGCCGATTGCCAACCGCTTGGGCATGGGCGAAATAAAAGGCAAACTTGAAGACGCGGCCTTCAAATGGGTTTTGCCCAAGGAATATCAGTGGACATTGGAGTTGGCCACCAAGTCAGCCCAAAACAAGACCCTGCAGATCCAAAAAATAATAGAGCAGACAAAAGATGACCTTACGCAAAGCGGTATACCATATGTAGACGTGCATGGTAGGCACAAACATTTATATTCTTTGTATAAAAAGTTGCTGAAATACAATCGCGACATCACCAAAATCCATGATTTCACTGCCATTCGCTGCATCATGCCTACCATGGCAGACTGTTATGCGGCTTTGGGCGTGATCCATAGCCAATGGACTCCGCTCAAAGGCAGGATTAAGGATTATATTTCACAACCCAAGCCCAATGGCTATCAATCTTTACATACGACCGTATTCTATGACCGCGGCGCCATTGTCGAGTTCCAGTTCCGCACCAAAGAGATGCATGAAGCCGCAGAGTTCGGCATTGCCGCGCATTGGGCTTATGACGAAGCTGGCAAAGACACGGCTAATGCCAAACCAAATATCAATGCCCAGCAAGAATTGGATTGGATAGACCAGTTCGCCAAGACCCAGACCTCCATAAAAGACAAAAAAGAATTTTTGGCTGAGCTTGAGGAAATGAAAGTGGATGTCTTCAATGACCGCATTTACGTCTACACTCCAAAAGGCGATGTGATTGAGTTGCCCGAAGAATCAACGCCTATTGATTTTGCTTATGCCATCCATACTGAGATTGGAAACACTTGCATTGCAGCCAAAGTGAATGATGCGATCCACCCATTGGACCAGCCTCTTAAAAGCGGCGATATCGTTGAGGTTGTCACAGACAAGAATCGCAAAGGCCCTTCGCCAGACTGGTTAAAATTCGCCAAAACGCAGAATGCGAAATCAAAAATCCGCCAGTATGCCCGGGCTTCTTTGGCTACTTGGATCAAAGATGTGATACCGACTGCAATACGGAAAAAAAATAAAAACTAACAACTTACAACTTACAAGAGTAACCTAGACACTCTTGTTAGTTGTAAGTTTTGAGTTGTGAGTTAGATTATAAGTTCTCCCCCGTTTGCCTTGTCCACGATGCGGCGGAGGTCTTCGTCGTTTTGGAAAAATATTTTCACTTCGCCCTGGCCATTGGGATTGCGTTTGATTTGTACCTTGGTACCATAAGCAACCCTGAGTTTTGACTCAATGTCCATAAGATTAGGATCGAAATTTTTGGCCCTGCGTTTTGAAATCGGAATGCGCGCTTCTGCGTCCCTGACCGTAAAGTTGCCGTCTAACATGGCGCGGAACATCTGCATCCTTTGGTCCAGATCCGGGATAGACAACAGCGTGCGCGCATTGGATTGGGAAATCTTGCCTTGCATGAGTGCGGCCTGGATCTCTGGCTCAAGCTCAAGCAAGCGGATCGTGTTGCCGACTTGGGGCCGGCTTTTGCCAACGCGCTCGCCGATTTGATCTTGCGTCAGATTGAATTCGTCGCGCAGCCTCACATAAGCCTTGGCCTCTTCCATGGCATTAAGGTCTTTGCGCTGGACGTTTTCTATGATAGCCAATTCCAGTTTCTCTTGTTCTGTAGCGCTGCGGATTACGGCTGGCACAGTCAACAGCTCAGCAATGACTGCCGCGCGCAAACGCCTTTCGCCGGCAATGAGCTCATAGCGGCCGTCTGGCAATGGCGCGACGACTAGAGGCTGGATAATGCCGTGTTGCTTGATGGATGAAACCAAATCCTCCAAACCCGCGTGATCAAAATACTCGCGAGGCTGGTGGCTGTTGGGAATTATTTTTTCAACCGGAATCATGCGAATCATATTCCGCGACTCTATCGCTTCTGGCCCTGTCGCATGCGGAGGTATGTCCGAAATTATCGGCTCTTCCAATTCAAAATCATTAGCCGGAGCATTTGTTTTAGGCGGAATCAAAGCGCCTAAGCCGCGGCCCAAGCCGGATTGTCGTTTGTTGAACATCATATTTGAGTGCGAATGAATTGCTCAGTGCCCAAAATCTCGCGAGCCAAGCGCTCGTATGCCTTGGCACCCATGTTATCCGGGTCAAAAGCCGCGATAGAACGGCCAAAAGACGGTGCTTCGGCCAGCCTGACACTGCGCGGGATGACAGACCTGAAAATATTGTTCGGAAAATACTTGTAAAGCTCTTGCAGAACGTCATTAGATAATTTAGTGCGCTTGTCATACATGGTAAGCACAGCGCCCAGAATCTGAATCTCTGGCCTGATGCGTTCTTTGACCAGCGCCAAAGTTTCCAAAAGGTCTGCCAAACCTTCAAGCGCATAGTACTCGGCCTGGACTGGAATCAAAATCTCATCTGAGGCCACGATGCCGTTCAAGGTGATGTAGCCGAGCGTCGGGGGGCAATCGATCAAAATGTAATCATAATCATTCCTGACTTCAAGCAAAGCATCAAACAGCTTGAACTCTTTGCGCTCCATGTTCGGCAACTCAGCATTCAAGCCAGCCAGCGCCGAAGTAGCAGGTGCCACGCGCAATGTTTCGTGCATGGTGGGCTGTACGATTTCGCTCATTTTGACTTTGCCCAAAATCGCCTCGTACACGCTGCGCTCAATATTGTTCTGGTCAATGCCAATTCCAGACGTGGCATTTGTCTGCGGATCAAGATCAACAATCAAGACAAACTTTCCCAAATCAGCAAGATACGCGCCTAAATTAACGGCCGTAGTGGTTTTGCCCACTCCTCCTTTTTGGTTAACAATTCCAATAATTCGGGCCATATAAACGCCTATATAATAGAGGTCAATTCACCTAAAGACAAGGGGATGCTTCTGGTCCATAAATAGGCGTCATTGACAGCAAAATCGAGAAATGGTACTTTACTGACTTGTAAACACCAAGAGACAAAAACCAAACATCAAACAAGCATCAAAAACTCAAACGCCCAAACAGATATATCATCGATTGATATCTTGAAGTTTTGGAGGTTGAAGTTTATTTGGATCTTGTTTCTTGATCTTTGGTGTTTCGCGTAGCGCGGGGTAGAGCAGTTGGCAGCTCGCCAGGCCCATAACCTGGAGGTCGTCGGTTCAAGTCCGACCCCCGCAACCAAAAAAATAACCGCACGGCGGTTTATTTTTTTGATACAAAAAAGACAGCTGAGGCTGTCGAGGAGTCATTTATACGAAGCTACATTCACATCCCAGAGTAGAGGCAGAGTGAGGAGTTCCAAAGAATCACTCTTCCTGAATAATCGGATGCTGTCGCACCATGTGGGCACCTTGGCTCGCGGATTGCAATGCAAGATGATAGCGTCCCTGTCCCGGTTGAACTTCACGCTCAGACACGGCTCAGCGCTCGGGCCGCCCCTAGTGCACAGCCACTCATTGAAAGCACTGGTGCGCCGATGAGTATCATCGGCATTGGTATAACAAATCTGGCAGTCTAACAGATCCAGGATTACGTGCCCGGGAAAAATCCGGCGCAAGTTCAAATACTTGCCTGCCTCAGGCATGTCCTCAGGCTTCAGTTTGAGCCCAAGTGCGAGATTGCCGTGACGATCTGTGTAGGCCGAAGTAATTTTGCGAAACCAAGCAGTTCCAAAGCTCACAATATGTGCCTGCATTGCGACCTCTTTTCAGGGTACTTACCCAATATATCAAAAAAGGGGCTTCTGTCAAGCCTTTGACTGTCAACAGCCTTTGACGTCTTTCTGGCTTAAATTAGACACTTAATCCCTATTGCCTTTTACCCGAAAATACGCTATATTTGCCCGACAAATGGCGAGGTAGCTCAGATGGTTAGAGCGCGGGACTCATAAGCCCGAGGTCGTGGGTTCGATCCCCACCCTCGCTACCAGCCTTCGCTGAAGCTTCGGCTGGCGCGGCCAGCGTAAAGAAGGTGAAGCGAAGGCTGGTAGTCCGCCATAGCCCGATAGGGGCGAAGGCGGACTTTTGGTTTAT
>Ga0172379_10006202_pt1 | contig 16177 bp, 13 predicted proteins | sample GrowelOW334metaG_FD_119756 | JGI IMG/M metagenome (GOLD analysis project Ga0172379, IMG submission 119756) | Groundwater microbial communities from an aquifer near a municipal landfill in Southern Ontario, Canada - Groundwater well OW334 metaG | ecosystem: Environmental > Aquatic > Deep... | reverse complement strand
TGATCGATGCTACTTCCATCGGAGAAAAAATTCCGGCAAACGCAATCATGTTGAACAGAAGACTATCGAGCGGAATACTGACAGAATTGCTCTTCAGAACACGCATCCCCCATGTGCTATTTATAAAGTGCTGGTAAATCTCTGTATCGGCACTCTCCGCCAATATAATGGCAATCAGCGACGCTGTTACAATACGCCATTCCACCCCTCCCAGCACCGTCACAACCAGATTTAACAATGCTGCAATTGCAATCATAAAATAGACATTCTTTCGACCGAGTGTATTGTGGACACGGTCCCGCGCCGTGAAGGTAATGCCAAAAATAAATGTAGCGAGAGACACCTGGCCGAAAAACGGAAAATGAATAAACCATGTAGCCGTATAATTGGCAGCCAGGGTTGCGAGAATGTAGATGACAGCAAAGATCATTTCAAAAGAAAATTATTTTGGTTTCCAAAGTTCAGGTTTTATTACTATATTCAATTGTATCATTCAACGGGAAGTAGCTCAGCCCGGCTAGAGCGCTTGCTTTGGGAGCAAGAAGTCGCAGGTTCGAATCCTGTCTTCCCGACACCAAAATCCTCATTTTCCAATGAGGATTTTTTGTTTTTAAATACTAACGGCTCGATATACCGTCGAGCCGTTAGTGTAAAAAGTTCTTATGAATTATTGAATTCTCATAAGAAAATAGTCATTTTCATTAAAATTTGGAATGTTTTTTTTGTATTTTCTTTGGTCTTGAACATATTATAATATTGAATGACTTTGTTTCCCCGACTCTCTTTTCATTATCGCATTTTTACCCTGAATGGCGTCTTTGCCATTGTTTCGATAGCTGTGATATGGTTTTTCGTGCAGCCGATGTACGAACGACAAGTAACGGAAGATCGAACAACCGTCATTCAGGAACTGCAGCATTTTGCGGTACAATCAATAGATGAACGGTTAGGACAATGGATCACCATTACGCACTACCTCGCCTGGAATTTGCAGACGCATCCGAATGATGCCGGCACACTGATACGTCAGCAAATCGCATTCGACACATCGATTATCCAAATCATTATTTCCTCTCCCGATCTTTCTGATGAATTTACGGCTACGAGCACCGGGTATCCGCAATTCGCATTTACGCCGGCCGTCAATGCGTGGACTGTGTCACCGAAAGATTCTTCCATTTCCATCATGTGGATGTTCGATTCAAGCGCTCATAGGCAGATTTTCGGTGTACAAAAATTCTTTTTGATTGACGAAAAAAGAATATTCCTGATTCTGTATGCCGATTCAAAACATCTATTGCATCAATTAGAGCGGCTTCCGATAGGCGGCGAGTTTGCAGTGCAGGTGGGAAGTTCACGGGGGATTATCTATAATACTGCCGAAGTGATTTTCCCAGTCATACCTGATGCATGGGATAATCTGAATGTAATTCAGGATCTTCCAATTGCGAAAACACAATGGAAAATTCTCTTTTCAAAATTTTCTTCTGTTCCAATGTCTCTTATCATCGGCATTCCGCGCGATGTTATCCTTCAACCGGTGAACGAATTGTTGACGTATTCCACCGCTGTAATTCTTGGCCTGGCGGTGCTCATTGCGGTATTCGGATGGATTTTTTCGCGTCAGCTCTCACTTCCTGTGACACAATTGGTACGTGAAGTTGAACGATTGAAATCGCTTGATTTTTCCATGCCGATTGATATTCCGAAACTGCGTGAGATTGCGGCAGTTGCAACAACCATCGAATCGATGCGGACGGTGCTGGAACGGTATCAACGGATTAACGTAGAGAAGATTATCGTGGAAGAATGGAAAAATAAATTTTTTCTTTCTCACAGCGAAGATGGAATTTGTATAACAGACAGCACAGATGCATTTTCATTTATGAACGACCGGTTCATACAAATTAAAGATCTGTTGCAAATATCTGCTCCGGTCGGTAACAAAAACGAATTGTTGTCTCACACCGGACTGAAGAAGACGAAAGAAACATTCCGGGAAGAGACGAACGGATCATACACGATCCTGTTCCATCAAATAGAGCTTTTGATCGAATCGCCGGAACAGCAGTCCCAATTTTACCGTCTGCATGACGTTACCATCGCTCGCGGCAACGAGAATCTCGGATCGCTGCTGGTGTTGCACGACCTAACCAGCGAACGGATGATGGAGAAGATGAAAACGGAAATGATGAACTTTATCGTGCACGAACTGCGGAATCCCTTGAACAGCATCATGGGATTTGCTTCGTTCATCAAAGAAGAACCGGAAATGAATGTGAAGGAACGGCTGGAGTATATCACCATTATCCAGGAAAGCAGCCGGACGATGAACCGATTGGTAAACCGTTTTTTAGACGTTCAACGGCTGGAATCACAATCGGTTGATTATCATAAGGAACCGACCGATCTTGTTGCCATTGCCAAACTGGTATGCGATTCACAACGGCCACAACTGCAAGAAAAATCTCTTGTGTTGACGTTCGGTGCTGATGATGGATTACCGAAAACCATGGTTTCTCCGGACCTGATGAGGGAAGCATTTTTGAACCTGGTATCGAACGCGATTAAATACGGCGATGAACATAGAACGATAGAGGTTGTGATACAACGAACGGAAAAATCAATCAAGTTCATCATCACTGACCATGGATACGGAATTTCGTCGGAAGATCAGGAAAAGCTCTTTTCAAAATTTTTCCGAGTCACCACTAACAAAAAATCGGCCTTGCAGATCGGTACCGGTTTAGGATTAGCTCACGTGAAAGAGGTAATGAAATTTCATAAAGGAGATGTGACATTGGAATCCAACAACGAAATCGGCTGCCGATTCACTTTAACAATACCAATAGTATGAAACGATTTTTTTTTCTGATTATTTTTGCGGCAGCTGTGACATTGTCGCCGGCACAAGTATCATTCCCTTCCGGCCAGCTGAACGCCAAATGCATTGATTTGACTGGTGATGCGGCTGCATGGCCTGTAATTCTTTCGTTTTCGGTACGGGACGAAGCTTCAAATTCGTTCACCTTATCCAAAGATGCGCTGGTACAGATCAAAAAATTTTCCCTGCTCCACGGGAAGGTAAGAGAAGGAAAATTGTTTTTCGCCAAATTATTAAAAGCGGGCGCGCGTGTATTTGCACCGGAAGAATTGCAGCGGGCAATATCGTACAGCAGTGAATACGGCACACAGATCCAGTCCGGTAACTTTACGGAGCTGACGCGGGTCGGCGGATTATATCTTCGTTCGCTGGAGCTTATCCGTAAAGAGATCGAACAAAAACGGAACGAAAATATCGATGCGTTGATAGCTGAGAAAAACGGCGATGTGAACAAACGGAAAGGATTCCTCGGCGAGTGGAACGCGGCGCAAAAAGGCGAAATGCTGGCACAGGCGGACGGAATAAGAACAGGTGACGCCAGTTTTGCACAGTTGGCGTTTACCGACGGCGTAGAAGTAATGGTTGATCCGAATTCGACCGTCGTCATTCGGGAATCAAAAATGGATAAGCTGGACCAGAGTGTTCGTCGCGACATCGCACTGGTCAAAGGGAGTTTGTTGACGAAGCTGACCGAAAGCGCGAAAGAACGGAATAATTTTACATTTCAAGCAGGAACATCAGAATCGCAAGTGCGCTCGGGAAAATTTTGGGCCAGCGCTGTGGAAGAACGCCGTGTGAAACTTTCTAATTACGACGGAACGATGGATGTTTCCGCTAATAAAGGGAAAGTTCAGTTGAAAATGAATGAAGGAACGATCGTGGAAAAAGGAAAAAAACCGCTTCCTCCCGTTCCCCTCCTTCCTTCACCGCAACTTGCATGGAGCGGAATCGATTCCGTGATCTATTCCGATAATTTTATACTTCGGTGGAGTGCTATTGCAAACAGTGCCGGCTATAAAATTGAGCTGTGCAAAACAAAAGAATTTAATACTGCCAGCAAATCATTTTCTCCGCCGCAAACAACTTTTCGCCTAGAGAATATCGATCTTGGATTGGTGTACGTGCGTCTTACCGCCGTCGATAAATTTGGATTGCGCGGGATGGAAAGTCCTGTCTATAAATTGATGCGGGTGGAAGATAAACTTTCTCCAGCAATTTACGTGAACGGCTGGGATACTGACCGGCGGTACACGGCGCTGTCCAAATTGACGGTTTCCGGCAGTACTGAAGCGGATGCCTCATTCACCGTGAATGGAAAAATAGTATCTCTTGATCAAAATGGCGTATTTACGCTCGGAATTGCTGTTGAACAATCAGAAAAACAATTGACTTTAAAATCAACAGACCGTTCCGGCAACAGCCGTGAACGACTGCTCTCTATTGTTCTCATCGATTCAAACCGCGTTATAACATTCGATTGGAACTGCCCGGTGGAAGGCACGATCCTTATACCGGCCACCGGCGAAATCTCCGCCCGTGGAACGGCATATCCGTCTATGCGGATCACCGTGAGACATGGAGAACAGGAATCGTCGGTGCAGACCGATTCGCAGGGTAACTGGGCGATTTCCGTGCAACATAAAAAAGGGATCCAATTGACGCTGGTATTTGAATCAATTAGTGATAATATTATCGTCGCAACAAAAACGTATCGGGTAGAATAAATGCTGTTTGCAGTCACTCTGAAAAATCTTATCGGTTGGAACCATCTGAACGCCAGACACAATGCCGTTCGTGAAGGAACGCACTATTGCTCCTTTGCTGTTACTGTGCTCGCCTTGTTCACGTTTTGTACATCGTCCCTTCAGTCCCAAGAAGTATTCCTTTCCGTTTCAGGAACTCAAGCGCTGGTGAAAGAAACAGGCGATAACATTCATCAATACGATTTTTGGATCAAACCGGAACAGAACGCATTAAACGCTGCGTTGCATATTTTCGATGCGGGACTGGGTGGAGTGGCGGATATCATCCTCGGATCGATGGAAACAAAAACAACCTTCGAATTGATCCCGTTCGATGCATTGTACTCCTACGCAAATGGAAAACTTTCGATCACTGCACGTACTGCAAAACCTTCCGTAAAATTAACCACGCTGGATGAGCAGCAGTACTTCAACCGCTGGAAAAGATTCTCCGTATTGAAATCATCATCGAAAAACGGCTGGATCCTTCGGGTCCGCACTGAAGACGGAAATGATGTCAACAGTTTCCAGCTGCAGGTTGGCGATTCCAACTCCGTTACAGCACAGCGCAATGATTGGACAATTCTTGCAATTGATCTTTCCGTTTGTTTGTACCGCGTTCCGCAGACGGCAGAAATACAGTTGAGACCATTTCAGCCGACCGATCAAGCAATTACATCTTTTACCTCATATGGTGAAGAACAGGTGCACGTCGGCGTTCGGGATGAATTCGGCAATTTTTCAAAACTTCCCGTCACCAAAGGTTTTTATCTTCACACACTCTCTAATGGAATGAAAAACAGCTGGGGGCTAACCATTTCCGGTTCGCCGCTGAAAGTAAATAATCTGGTTGTTAAAGGAACACCCGCTCCAATCCTTTGGGATTTGAAACCAACCGTGGTCCGACAACCTCAAAAACCGCAGATTGACATCGTGCAGCTGGCCGGTTCATCGTGCAATAACGTGGTGCTGGCGCTGAGCGAAACGGTGAAAAAAAACATTTCCGGCGGCTCACCGAAATGGAGTTATGGAAAAACGATCGTTGAAAAAGATTCCGCCGATATCAATTTCGGCGGACCAGGAAAATATTCCGTATCGCTATTTATTCCCACGCGCGGTATGTATTTCCCGAAATTCTGGCAGCAGGAAATTCCTGTTCACGTAAATGCGCGTCCGAGAGCGGTAATCACGACAGACAAAAATATTGCCGCGCCTGGAGAGATCGTCACACTGTCCTCCGCAGCATCATCCGATCCGGAAAACGGCATGTTAACGTATCAATGGTTTGTGAATGGGGAATTCCGCGGTGATGAAAAGACATTAACTCTTTCCAGCCTATTGCCGACTACATACGATGTTACACTGATGGTGAATGATGGAGCGCCGAACTCCTCCTGCACTGAATCAACGGTACAGCAGAAAATCCGCGTTAATGCCCAGCCGTATGTAGACGTGAATTTCCGAACAATCTTCGGGCGTTCGACAACTGTTCCGTTTGTCGTGGAGAACGATGCGGATAACGATAATGACGAACTCGATTTCCTGTGGAACGGTCCCGGCATCGTTGGTAGCAATAAAGGAAATTCCATCACTGTAAAACATGATAAAGCCGGTACGTATGCGCTAACGCTGACCGCCAATGACCGGACAAATACATCGAACTCTACGTTCACCCAGTCTATTAAATACCGAGTTAATGCCGAACCGCTCCCAGAATTCACATTGACAAAACAAGCGGCTCCAGGCGATACACTGTCTCTCGCCGCATCCGTTGTGGATGAAGATAACGCTTCGATCGCTTTTTCGTGGTCATCAACAGCCGGACATGAACAAAGCGGCGATCGTGCAAACATCACATTTGCTGCTCCCGGCAATTATTCCGTTACAATCACTGCCGATGATGGAGAAGCGGTGGAAAATTCGGTACAATCAATCTCACGAGATATTCATATTAATGCTCCTCCTGTCCCGATCATCACCGCAGAGTCTCGTTCCACATCCGCCCGACAAAAGATCTCTGCGGACAAAACTACTGACGCCGACCAAAAGGAACTTGTTCATACGTGGAATTTCGGTGACGGCACAACCGGTATCGGTAAAAGCGTGGTTCATGAATATCAACAAAGCGGACGATATCTAATCACATTATCGGTGGATGACCGGCAGCACCAAACAAACAGCAACCAATCCACAACGCATGAATTGGTGATCAACCGGTATCCGCTGGCTCAGTTTACGCTTCCAGCTAAATGGGAACCTACGCGCCCGATCGCCGTGGACGGAACAAGAAGCAGTGATCCCGACGGCTCCATTGCGGAGTACACATGGTATATCAATGGAAAAGAGACAGCAAAAGGAGCGAATCCATCCATTATCTTCAACGAACCGGGAGATTATGCCGTCGCTTTAAAAGTAAAAGATAATTCTGGATTCGACGATGCTGTCGGAATGAAAACCGTTTCGATTCACATCAACTATCCTCCCGTTGTTCGCTGGAAAATGTCGCCGGAAGTCGCCGAACCAAATGTTTCCGTAACGTTCGATGCCTCCGCATCATCGGATAAGGAAACTAAAAATCTTGCTTCGGCACGATGGAATTTCTCCGACGGCAGTACGGCCGAAGGAATGAAGGTGACAAAAACATTCACCCGCTCTGGAGTGATTACGGCTACGGCAATTGTAGATGATGGGTCAGGCTATGCCAATTCCGCACAGTCGCTGCAAAAAAATATTTTAGTAAACGCTTCGCCGATCATCGTTACAAAAACGCTCATCCGGACGAACTCACGGCGCATCCTGCTAGATGCAAGCCAAAGTTATGATATTGACAAACACGCCGTCAATTTCGAATGGCTGCTGCCGGATAGAACCCGTGTGAACAAAGCGGCATTTACGTGGGATGCTCCGTCGGGCGGTGTACATTTTATAACAGTAACGGCAAACGACGGACAAGGACGGAAGAACAGTATTACGCGAGAAACGGTAAAGATCCTCGTCAATCGACCTCCCGTTGCCGTTGTTGATACGCTGATCTATTCCTGCACGGGGCAAACAATTCTGTTTAACGGTTCATTGTCGTATGATCCAGACGGCGATGCAGTCTCCACCAAATGGGATTTCGGCGACGGCGCAACGACAACCGAAACCAATCCCGCGCACACGTACAGAACTCCAGGATATTATACGGTAAAATTATTGCTCGATGACGGTTTTGCAGAACAACCGACGACCGCAACTATTCCGATTATTGTCGAAGGTTCACCGGTAGCGTATCAAACATTCAGTGACACGATGATCTGCGTAAATGTGCCGCTGGATTTCGATGGAACACGAAGCACTGATCCCAACGGACCGATCGGTTCCTATACATGGGATTTTGGCGACGGCATTTCTTCGCTCGGATCAAAAGTGTCCCATGCGTATACAAAAGCAGGTATCTACTATGCAACATTGACTGTTGTCGGCAGCGGCAGCGGTCGTTGCACAAAGGTCAGTCAGGTAACATCAGCGGTACGAGTGATAGAAGGACCGACCGCAAACTTTGCGATGCCGGAACGGATCAGCATCGGCGAATTGGTGAGTTTCGATCCGGCACTCTCTAAACCGAACGGAACGATCTCATCCGTTCGCTGGAAGCTCGGCGGCGATACGACAATTTCGTTGACAGCACTGAATCAGGTGCAATACCGATTCAGACACGCCGGCACTTACGATATTGAATTGACGATTAATATTCAGTCGACATCGAACTGCAACAGCGCCACATTGAAGAAAAAAATTATTGTGAATGAACCGCCTCTCATTGTTTGGAACATTCCATCCGACGCTGCGCTGGGCGATCAACTGGTGCTCGACGCTTCCCGCTCTGCTGATAACGACGGAATCATCGCGCAATACGACTGGAAGATCGATGGACGCAAAATCGGAACCACCCCGATTGTGACCGCCGCAAATCTTCCCGCCGGCACTCATACTGTTGAATTGAGCATCACGGACAATTCCCAAACATCCACACAATCGGTAAGCAAGCAGGCAATGGTGCGAATCAACTCAAAACCAAATCCCACTTTTGCACTTCCCGAACCATTGTACGAGAACGAAATGGTTGCGTTACAGCCAGAACAACACAAAGATGCTGATGGTGATCCACTGTCCTTCACATGGAAAGTGAATGACGCAGCTATCACATCCGATTCCGTTCGTCTTTCCGCCGGCCGTGCCATCATCACCGTATCTGCAGATGATGGACGAAATGTCAGAAATTCGAAAGATTCGGTTCAGAAAGAATTTTTCGTCATTGCTCAACCGAATATGACAATCGACTATCCGCAACATTGGATTGTCGGAACGGAGATCAATGCCAATCAATTATACAGCAACGGTACGGTGAATTTTGTACTGAATGTTCGGAACTCCCCGACGTGGACACCGCAATCCACCGGAATACAAACTGCGACGATCGCCTGGACGCCGAAAGGCACTCCGCTTGCAACGCATCAGTTCACAGTTACTGTTTGGGATTCGTTGACCTTCACCGAAAAACCGGAACAGCAAATTATAGTATGGAATCCCTCAAATCCTTCTATTATTCTTTCGGCGCCGGCGGTGAATCGGCCGGAGAATGCAACTGTGGTGTATGAATGGCGAAAAGGAAAAACGTCGTTCGGTGTGGGAAAAGTGGTGGAAGGAATGTTGAATAGAGGGAAAAACATCTTTATGGTTCGTGCAATTGATCAGGAAATACTGGGAGCACATCCGGCAGAGATCGAGATTATCGTTGACTGCGAATAATTTCCTGTCATCAACAAATATCTTGTTTATGTTATCTCTCGTTCTGTTATCTGATACATGCTAGGCAGGTCGAGAGATCTGATCGTAGTTCCTGATTCTCCACTTGATTTGTGAAAAATTCTGTGTGGAGATTCGGAATCACAAAACACTATATTAGACTGTCGTCCCCGAAGAACATATTGGGGATTTTTATTTTTTGTCGATTCCGACAACCACATTCCATTCCCGCACTTCATACGATAACACCAATCCGTTTTTATGGTACGGATCATCGTGGACAAACCGTTCAATTGCTGATGTATCAGTCACACGGAAGATCAACAATGCTGTATCGTAAGGATCGCGTAGTGCACCTCCAAGAATCAGATCTCCCCGCTGCGCTGCTTCATTCGCAAGATGGAGATGTTCTTCGCGGAATTGTGTCCGGCGAGTAATATAATCTTCAGCAACGTGATAAATTAATGCATAATATTTCATTATGGACTCCGTTTCCGTAACTTAGACATTACCTTCCCGGCGAATCCCCAGTTTTCCATCTCTACTTCATCAATCACAATATGAATATGTTCGGGCTTTTTCCCCAGCACGCGTTGCAGTGTTTCTGTAATTTCTTTCACCACCTGCGCTTTTTGTTCGACGGTCACGCCGTCCTTGGTGATCTTTACATTAACGTAAGGCAAGTTGAAAACATCCTGGAACGAATTTGTACAATTATCAGTTCTTGAATAATGAACATAGTGATTCATTGTTCATTACCACAAGAATTTCGTCATTGTCCGTTAAAAAAACAACTTCATACTATAGGGGAGGACTAATGTTACTTACCACAACAAATACCGTCGAAGGAAAAAAAATCTCAAAATATTATGGTTTGGTCAGCGGCGAAGCAATTCTCGGCGCGAATATTTTTAAAGATCTGTTTGCGGGAATACGCGATATTGTCGGAGGCCGGTCGGCGGCATACGAAGAGGAATTACGACGGGCAAAGGAAATTGCGCTGGAAGAAATGCAACAGCAGGCTCGTTCAAAGGGAGCCAACGCAATCATCGGAATCGATCTGGATTACGAAACAGTGGGAAATGGAACCATGCTAATGGTGAGCGCCAGCGGCACGGCGGTAACGCTGGAATAAACCTTGCAGACGCGCACACTTCCGATGTCTTGAAGACATTGGAAGTGTGCCTTTGCTACAACTGTTTCAACACCTTAACGGCATGCGTCAGCGCAAGTGCGCGGTGGCTTAACTGATTCTTTTCTTCCGTCGACATTTCAGCATAACTTTTTGAAAATCCGGCTGGCACAAAAAGTGGATCGTAACCGAATCCCTGATTGCCACGAGGTTCTTCCAGAATTATTCCTTCCACTCTTCCTTCGACCGTTCGTTCAAATCCTTTGCCGACAATTGCGATAACAGTACGAAACTGTGCTTTCCGTCTTCGTGGAGGTACTCCCATCATCGAGAGGCGAAGCTTATCACAATTGTCCTGATAGGTCGCCATCTCTCCCGCATACCGCGCCGATAATACTCCTGGCTTCATGGTCAGATAAAACACTTCCAGGCCGGTGTCGTCTGCAAGTGAAAGCATGCCGGAGGCGTTATACGCTTCGCGCCCTTTTTTCAATGCATTCCCTTCCAGGGTCGGTTCATCTTCAATCGTGATTGGCCCGTTTGGAATATCGGCGAGCGACAACACAGTGTACGGAAGCGATGCTAAAAAATGCCTGATCTCTTCCACTTTATGGCGGTTGTTTGTTGCAAGCAGCAATTGTGTCAAAATTCTTTCCTGGGAAATATTCCGTAATAGAGGTTAATGAGACTGGCGAGTGTTGTATAGCTGTTGAGAAGAATCAGCGGCAGATTATCCAAACCAATTGCCTGCACCATCAATAATCCGGCACCGATGGCATACATGACCAAGAATGATTTTTCCATTGCCACACGGCCGTTTTTGACCGTTTCAATGGTCTGTGGTATCCAACAGATTGCCAGAAAAATAAAACCGCCGTAACCGAGCATATCCAGAACATTCATAGTTAATACTTTATCTTATCATTTTTTTTATCCCATTCCCGAAATCCCTCCAGCGCTTCGTCGCGCAGCAGCTGCTCCGTCGGAATAGTTCGTTCATTAATTTGTTTGGGAAGTTCGCGATAGAGAAAATCGTCATCGAATCCGACAGCGGCGGCATCGCTTCTTCCTCCAGCAAAATATATTTTGTCCGGACGCGCCCAATAGATCGCGCCGAGACACATCGGGCATGGTTCGCATGATGTATAGATTTCGCATCCAGTCAATTGAAAAGTATTTAAAGCACTGCAGGCGTTTCGGATGGCGACGATTTCTGCATGCGCCGTTGGATCGTTGGAGGAAGTTACTTTATTTGTCCCCTGCGCAATAATCTTTCCATCTTTCACGATGACGCAGCCAAATGGACCCCCATTACCTGCGCGGATATTTTCAATGGAAAGCCGGATTGCTTCCCGCATAAATTCTGTATTCATAATTTGTAACTACTCGGCGTAAATTTTATTTAGGCTAAAAATATTGGTCATTCTGAGCGCCCGCCTGACCGACACAATGGGGCAGGCAGCGAAGAATCTGTATTACACATCATCGAATGTGTTACTCTTCGTATCGGATTCTTCACTGACGATGTCTTACGTCTTATACATGGAAGACGTTTGTATATTTCATCCAACCAGGTGCTTAATCGCTTCCTGAATGGTTTCAACGCCAATAATTGTAATGTCTTTCGATGCTTTCATCTTATTCGCGTTTGTTTTCGGAACAATAATGGTCTTGAAACCCAATTTGGCAGATTCCATTACTCGTTTATCACAATGCGCTATTGTGCGGATCTCTCCGCCGAGACCAATTTCACCTATGGCGACGGTTTGTGAATCCACCGGAATATCACGCAACGATGAAACAATTGCCGTTGCTATTCCGAGGTCTGCCGCCGGTTCATCGATACGAATTCCCCCCGCCACATTCACGAATACATCGTGAGCGCCGGTATTAATGCCAACACGCTTATCCAATACTGCCAGCAGCATTTGTAACCGCCGAAGATCAAAACCGGTAGACGTACGCTGGGGCATACCGTAATTACTGGTAGAAACAAGCGCTTGTACTTCAATCAGGATTGGCCGGGTTCCTTCCAGGCTTGCAACAATTGCCGCACCACTCGATCCATAACTGCGTTCTGACAGAAAAATCTCCGACGGATTCAACACTTCCCTCAATCCGGAATCGTGCATTTCAAAAATACCGATCTCGTTTGTGGAACCAAATCTGTTTTTAATCCCGCGCAAAATCCGGTACGCGTAATGTTTTTCCCCTTCAAACTGCAACACAGCATCCACCATGTGTTCAATCACACGCGGTCCGGCAATTGCGCCTTCTTTCGTTACATGGCCGATAAGAATGATCGGAATATTTTTTGCCTTCGCCACGCGGGTTAGTATACCGGTCGATTCACGCACTTGTCCGACACTTCCCGGAGCACTTTCAAGATTCGGATTATACAATGTTTGGATCGAATCGACAATCACCAGATCGGGCACTGCTCGTTCGATTATATCGGTGATCGTTTCCAGATTTGTTTCTGCAAGAAGCTGAATGTTGCTTGTTGCTTTTCCCAATCGCTCCGCGCGGAGTTTCACCTGTTTCGGGGATTCTTCACCCGTAATATAGAGAACGACTTTCTCCTTTAAGTGCAGCGCTACCTGCATCATCAGCGTCGATTTCCCGATTCCAGGATCGCCTCCCAACAAAATAACACTTCCGGTAACGATACCACCGCCGAGTACGCGGTCGAATTCCGCCAGTCCTGTAACGAATCGAACATCCGTGATGCTGTCCACATCATTCAGCGAAATCGCATCGATTTTTGAAGCGATTCCGCCGCTTTTACGAACAAGTTTCAGTGGAGTCGGCGCTTCTTCAACAAAAGAGTTCCACTCATTGCAGTTCGTACATTTTCCTGTCCACCGCGCAGAGACATATCCGCACGATTGACAGACATATTTTGATGTTTGTTTAGACATAACAGAACAAATATAAACACAAAGCGAGAGAGCTACAAAGGATTAATTGATCCGCAGTTGCCATGAACGGAGCGACGAAAGAAACCGTCACTCCGTTACGAACCACAGACTCAATTCCGGAACATAGGTAATAAGAATAAGTGCGATGAAGAGTACGAAGATAAACGGTAGTGTGGCAATGGCAACTTGTCCGATCGATTTTTTAAACCGGAAACTCGCCATAAACAAATTCAGACCGATTGGCGGCATCAAATAGGCAATTTCCAGATTTGCCAGAAAAATGATTCCGAGATGGATCGGATCGATACCATATTGTTTCGCTACCGGAACAATGAGCGGAACAACAACAATAGCGGAGAAAATTTCCATCATCATGCCGATGACGAGCAGAAAGAGATTAAGAATGATGAGGAAAAACACTTTGCTCGTTACTACCTGGCTGATGTATTCGAACAATTTTTGAGGCACCTGCTGATCAATCAGATAACTGGTTAAGCCCATCGCGCAGCCGAGAATCATCAGGATCGCTCCGACAAGGACCATGCTCTCTTTCATCACGCGCGGAACATCAGTGAAAAATTTTAAATCTTTATAGATAAATACTTCCACCACAAAGACATAAAATGCTGTCACCGCAGCGGCTTCTGTCGCTGTGAAGAGTCCGCCATAGATACCGAAGATAATAAAGAACGGCAGTGGAATTTCCCATGCAATAGCTTTAATTGCCTTCCAAGCTTTTTTTACCTCGAACGGATGCCGCGGCACATGCGATGACGCTCCTTGTTGAATACTGTATATTGCAACCACCAGCATTAAAATGACACCGGGCACGACACCTGCTTTGAACAACGCATCAACGGAAACTTCGGCAAATGTGCCGTAGAGAATAATCGGCAGCGATGGGGGAAATAATAATCCCAGACTTCCTGATGTTGTTACCAATCCAAGTGCGAATTTTTCAGAATATTTTTCCGAGATCAGAATCGGGTAGACAAGTCCCCCCAACGCGACAATCGTCACTCCGGAACCACCGGTAAACGCCGTAAACACCGCACAACTGAGCAACACCACAACGGCAAGTCCACCGGGCATCCAGCCAATGAGTGCCTGCGCCAGTGCAACGATTCTCTGCGGCGATTTACTTTCTGCCAGAAAATAACCTGCAACGGTAAACAGAGGGATGGCAAGCAAAACAGGTTGACTTGCAAGACGGTACAATTCAATCATCACCGCTGCAGTATCGATTCCTTCATTGGAAAAACCAAAAAGTGAAATCGCGCCAATAATGGTGAAGAGTGGGGTACCAATCAATACCAGCGCGAGAAGTCCGAGCGCAATGTAAATAACCGGCATTAGTGATGTCCCTCCGGCGTCATCCAATTTCCCTTTGCCATCTGCACAGTTCCGTTTAAAGAACGGATCAGAAAACGGAACGACAGCATTGCATACCCGATCGGGATGATGATGATAAAATACCATCCTGGCAGATCAAGAATGAGCGTCGATTCAGATTCCATTTCGAGTTGCACGAATGAGATCGCCGCCTGCATCAAAAAGTAACACATAACAGCGGCAAATAGGCTGGAAACGACGAAGAAAATTTTGCGGGGTTTCTCCGGCACCAGCTTAGTGATAAATTCAATGCGCAGATGGCGTCCTTCACCGGTTGCGATCACGGCGCCGAAATATCCCACCCATAAGACGAGATGCCGGAGGAAAATATCTCCCCACTCAATGCTGGAATCAAAAAAATTCCTGAGAATCACCTGACCGAATGCCATCGCGATCATGATGCCGAGTAAACCGACAAGCATCCAACCGGAGATTTTTTCAAGCCAAGAGTCTATAAAGAGAATTGGTTTCATAGAGGATTATATTGTACCGAGCTCACGATTTCAATTGCGGGCTCGGTGCCCAAAAATAGTATTATTTATTCTTTGCCCGAAAATCCGCCAGCGCTTTTTCTACGCGATTCAGCAGATCTTCCGAATACAGTTTTCCAACGAGCGACCGGCGGGCTTTTTTCCCGATCTCATCATAGGTTTTAAGTTCGGTCACATCCGGTCTGTTAAACGTCATTTTGTTTTTCTTCAAGATGTCCAACGATTTAATGTTATCCTGACGGCTTTTTTCCGTCAGTTTTCGCATGAATGTTTTTCCGTGCTTCAACAATACCTGTTGTAAATCGACAGGAATCTTATCGAAATCTCGTTTGGAGATTACCACAGCGCCGGATGCATTGGTAAGCGGGTATTCCATCAAGTGATTGGTAGCGGAATTCCATTGCAGCGATACGATTGCCAGCGGCGATGCATATGCACCGGTGATTAAACCGGTCTGCAACGAAGTCACAACGTCGGTGATGGAGAGTTGAATAGGATTGATACCGATAGTCTTAAATGTAACATCCGCTACCGGATCCCCTTCCCATTCCCACATTTTAATTTTATGAAGATCGCTGATTTTCGTTACTGGTGTTTTGGATATAATATAGACGGAACCGACCTCCGCCCATCCGAGCAGAACGAAACCACCGTTTTCGAATTCTTTGTTAAATTCCCCGTCGAACTGTGTTACGATATAGTCCACTTCAGTATGATTTTTGAACAGAAACGGCGCATCCAGCACACGCGCAGACTTTGCGATTTCGCCGATGCCGAATCCGGTAATGCCAGCGCTATTAAATTGTCCGAGACGGATTTTACGCATC